>Ga0272442_10001618_pt1 | contig 33830 bp, 28 predicted proteins | sample SSMForm2O_FD_200262 | JGI IMG/M metagenome (GOLD analysis project Ga0272442, IMG submission 200262) | Marine sediment archaeal communities from Little Sippewissett salt marsh, Falmouth, MA, United States - SSM-Form-2O | ecosystem: Environmental > Aquatic > Marine > Wetlands > Sediment ... | reverse complement strand
TGAGAAGAAATACAAATGTGATACCGAAGACTACGAGTGCGAAATTGAAGTAGTTAAAAGAGCCTCGAGCTGCCAGCCGGCACCCTGAAAAGGGTGGTAATTGTAAATCCGATTGACAATTAACACCCTTTCAGCCTAATATTTATTCAATGATAAAGCGTGTCGCAGAAGCAAAGCTCCTGGAACTTTGTAAGTATTTTCCAATTGTTACACTTACCGGACCAAGGCAGTCAGGCAAGACGACACTCTGCCGCATGGCGCTGGAGCACAAGCCGTATGTCTCTCTCGAAGCGCCCGATGTTCTTGAATTCGCCAGTGAGGATACCAGGGGCTTTATTAAAAAGTACAAATCCGGAGCAGTTATAGATGAAGTACAGCGTTTTCCGCCTCTTCTGTCCTACCTGCAGGTGGAAGTGGACGAACAGCCGGAACCCGGCCGTTTTGTGCTTACGGGTTCTTCAAATCTTAATCTGCTGCAGTCTGTTTCGCAGTCTCTTGCCGGCAGAACGGGTCTTCTTGAGCTGCTCCCATGCTCCCAGGCCGAGCTGAGGCTTTTTAAAACCGACCTGTCGGATATATTCTCTACAATGTATTCTGGTTGTTACCCGGCAATCTATGACAGGAATATTCCGGTCCCGGACTGGTACTCTGCATACGTGGGAACATACGTGGAGCGCGATGTCCGCCAGATACTGAATGTGTCGGATATTTCCTCGTTCCGTGCTTTCCTGAAGCTGATGGCAGGTCGCACCGGCCAGCTTCTGAATTTTTCGCAGATTGGATCCGATCTCGGCCTGTCACACAATACGGTAAAAGCCTGGGTATCCGTTCTTGAGAGCAGTTACATCGCTTTCAGGATGCAGCCTTTTTTCAGGAACCTGAATACAAGGCTGATAAAAACACCGAAGATGCATTTTTATGACACGGGTCTTGTATGCTTCATGCTCGGAATCGAAAGCCCGGATCAGCTGGCGACTCATCCACTTAGAGGAGCGATTTTCGAGTCATGGGCAGTGTCCGAGATCCTGAAGACCAGAATACACCTGGGCTTGAGACCGCACATGGTTTTCTACCGTGATCAGAAGGGAAACGAGGTTGATCTTCTGATCGAAACAGGAAGCTCAATCACTGCGGTGGAGATAAAATCAGGACAGACAGTGAATAAGGACATGTACAGAAAGCTTGTCTGGCTTGAAGAATTCATGAGAAAAAGGCTTCCACACCTCAGCATGAACATGAAACTCGTCTATTCAGGAAACTCGTCTCAGACAAGGAATAATGTAGAGATAATACCCTGGTCCGGCATGGACAGGGTAAACTGGGCATCAACAGGCGACTGAATATCTTAATCTCACAGATGATCCATTATTTCTTCTTCTCACCCACGAATATCATGCGCCGGCCGAAGGTCAGTGTGTCTGCTTCTGATCCGAAGCCGGAATACACGGCCTTTTTCCTGATTCCGAACCCGCCAGCCATTTTCGCAAGCTGGCTCCTGTAGTAGATATACAGCCGGAATTCTTTTTCGCTCATACTCCAGCTGATGCCGTCGCGTTTCATTATCTTCCACCTGTTCGAGCACAGTCCCCTGCCGGGATTGTATTTCATGTCCTCGAGCACGATAAAGGAATCGCCCACGGCCCACCACATGTTGTGCCTGTTTCCCCTTTTAGCCAGCGCCCGCTGGTCATGCAGCCTGTCCCTGGTGTCGATCATGATCATGCCGCCCGGTTTGAGTGCGGCCGCCATTTTCCTGAGAACCCGGTCGTTTTCCCGGGGACTGAAGTACCCGAAACTCGTAAATAGATTTATCACTGCATCGAATTCGTCCCTGAACGGAATGTCACGCATGTCACAGTGCACAAAGCGGATAGTGCCCGGGCTGCTGCCGGGCTTCCGGGCTTCGGCCAGCATTGCCTCTGATGAATCGAGTCCCACAACATCATAACCGCGCCGTGCAAGCTCAAGTGAATGACGCCCGAAACCGCAGGCTACATCCAGAATGCGTGCCGGGGGCTTCAGCTTCAGCGCATTTTCGACGAAATCCACCTGAAACGCGGTAAGATCGTCTTCCATCTGCGCCCTGAGCAGTTCCACGTAATCTGTGTCAAAGAATGTTTTTGTCCAGTCCATCAGTCAGCCTTATGCTTTGTTTTTCGAGGATATGCGTATCAGGTGTTTATTTATCACTGTCAGAAACGCACCTGATCATGCCTTCAAAGGTCTTTACCTCCCCGAACATTTTGCCGAGTTCAAAGTCCACTGTCCATGCAAAGCCGAAGCTTCCGGCATACGTGGTCGATGTCCAGAACCAGTCATCGGGCGCGTTGATGGAAAATGCATCCGAATCAATACAAGGGGAATAGGACGTAAAATCGATTATGCTCGCAAGCTCGATAATGCCGGGAAGCCTCCAGTCCTGCCGTCCGCCCCAGTCGAGCCCTTCGCATTCGGCAAGTGCGTCCATCCAAGTGAAGTTTTCCGGGCTTCCGATTTCGCACGCGCTTCCGGTCCGGCCCGCCGCGCATCCCTGCCACACAAGCCCGGTGGCTGTGTCCTCGACCACGCTCTGGCCGGTAACGGGCATGGTGCGTACGAACCTGGGCGACGGCACGGTATCCGGCGTTCCCCGCACGCAGAGCACATAGTAGCTGCCGTTTTTTCCGTACTCGCGCATGGTGCCGTAATTGAAGGACACGGCCCATCCATAATCCTTGCTCGATGCGGTTGTGGCCGTTGTCCAGTAATAATCGGCCACCATGTTGGGAAAATACGTTGTGAAGCTCGATGAACCGTAAATGAACCGATTTACCAGTGATATGAGCTCAAAAGGATCAGGAAGTCTCCAGTCGCTGAACCCGGCCCATACCAGGTCTTCGCACACGACCGGAGCCTGTGTCCATATGGTATCGTCCGGGCTTTCGTCCTGGCAGTCGCTGCCGGTCATTGGATTCGTGCAGCCCTGCCACATCAGGCCCGTAACCGCGTCCTCTACCACGGGCTCGTTTGCTTCGGGCTCGGTCCTGCTGAAGCGTTCACTGATGTCGTGTGTGAAATCCCATCCATACTGCGCGTCCTGGCCGAAAAAGTCGCCGCTTGCTACGGGGCACACTCCCAGTTCGGAGGTGTTGTCGTAGCACGCGCGCTGATTGGAATCTGCAAGCGGGAAGTGCGGGCCCGGAACGTTGCAGGTAGTGCCGTCGCACCCCGGCGAGACACAGTTCTCATTTACGCAGATATCGTAATCCCTGTCTGGAAAAGTTATGACGCTGCAGGGCGTGAAGTCGGGCTGGCCGGTGCAGTCTGAATCAGAGTCAGAATCAGAATCAGTATCAGCGTCCGTATCAGTGTCCGCGTCAGTGTCAGTGTCCGCATCGCTGTCCGTATCGCCGTCCGTGTCGCTGTCCGTATCGCTGTCCGTATCGCCGTCCGTGTCGCTGTCGGTGCTTGCGTCGCTTCCGCCGTCGGATTCATTGTTACCGTTGCCTGGGTTGTTGCGGCTTTTCACGTCCCCGAAGTCATCGAAGAGCGAGCAGCCTGCAGGGCCACAGCCAAGAAGGGCTGTAAGAACTATGAATAGAGCATGCCTGATGATGTTCATATAATTTTTCCCGTTTGATTCACATGGTAACGAGTCCATCGCAAAGCGCAACGGCCGTCTCATCCGTGGAGTCGTGTAACCTCTGTGACAGTCTTCGTGAAATACGACCTTCATGCGACCTCCAATTCTGATTTACTTACCAGAATACTCCTGCTAGAATCGGAAAAAAACATAAAAAGGGAGAATAAAATGAAACGCACATACATAATCATATTTACAGTGGCGGCATTGTTAATCTGCCAAGTAGCGGGTGCTCAGAGCCTGACAATTTATGCGGAAGAGTCGGGCACGGCCATGGAGTCGACTGGCGGCCTTCTTTCCACCGTGAACTCCACCTTTGCCGCCGTGGGAGGAAGCAGTACTTATACGACGACGATGACTACCGGTACTTCGCCCACAATTACGACGATTTCAAAAAATTTTTATTTGAACGCGGTTTTCGAGTTCCAGCTTCCGGATGCAACCGAGCTGTCCGCCCTGGACATCACAAGCGGCAACATGATGGCCAGGCTGAACAATCTTTCGACCACAACATCATACGGGTCCGGCAACATGATCATACAGCTGTGGGACCTGGGCGACATCAGCGAAGACGGGTACCTTACAACGGGCGATTACGACAGTACGTACGGTACGATGATAGCTTCCATGACTCATACTTTCTGGTCCACAGCCGCGGATTTCGATAACATTGATGTCACTGAAGAGATAAAGCACGATCTGTTCGATACAAAAGGCCCGGGGGACTGGACGGGCTTCCTGCTCAAGCGTTCGGGCGGCACTGCCGGAGCCATGTCGTCGGTAAGGTACAATACAAACCCGCAGCTCGTAATATGGGGCACTACGGATGGCGACACTGATACCGATACTGATACCGATTCTGACACGGACACTGATACCGACACTGACACGGATGGTGATACAGACTCGGATACAGACGGGGATACAGACTCGGACTCGGACACGGACGTGGACGCAGGAGGGGACGGAAGCGCGGATGATGACGATGACGACAACGGCGGCGGCTTCATGCCCATGCCCAGTGACGACGACGACGGCGGCTGCAGTGTCACGGCAGCAGGACGATCCGGATCCGCTGGCCTGACGAACCTGCTGAGTATTATTCCTGCGCTTTTCTAACCCGGCATTCTGCCGTGGCATTGGCCGATTTTCTTATTTATCTACAGGTTTTTATGCTAAAATATGTTTCTGGTATGTGAGACAGGCCTGAAAGAGTGGATTATCCAGGCCAGAAATAGAGGTATCGTATTATGCGCATTTTAAGCATTTTCCCGCTTGCGGCGCTGCTTTTATTTGCAGGCAGTGCCTCTGCCGGTGACGACATTTCCGACGATATTGATTTACTGACTGGCGTGTCATCGAAAAGCGCGTCCAAGGACGGGAACCTTATCGCAAGGTTTGACAACATCTGGGGCGGCTGCTCAATCGGCCTGGTCAACGTGGCAGGAGAAAACCGCGTCAGGTATGCACACGAGTGCAGGCCGAATGACACGATTTTTGATATAGCGCTCAATGTTCCCCACATCATGACGAACAGCTTTCTTTTATCTGAGGTGAACGCCGGCTGGTCCGAGACAATGGATAATGCGGACGGCATCGGTCATGATCCGGATAGCGGCACGTTTTTTATAACAAATTACCGTGGTGATAAGGATATCTGGTACGACACAATACTCGAAATCGATAATGACACAGTGATACTTCACGCATGGGAGACGTACGGTGACGGCAATGACAGCTATGACGGCAGCCAGATCAAGGACATAGTTGATATCGCGGTTATTCCCGGGGAATGGAACAGGTATTTCGTGGCTGCCATGCATGATAACAGCGTGGTTTACGAAATTAATCTGGTAAGGGCGGATGACTTGTGGACGCCCAACAGCTGGGGCATGGTGAGTGAATGCAGCATAAGCGGGTTTGTGGACAATACGGGCATAGATTATGATTCCGAAAATGAAGTGCTTTACCATTCCGATCGCAGTTCTCACCTTATAGTCGTTACCGACCTGGACTGCAAAGTGCTCAACAGGTTCCAGTGCGAAGGGACGGAATCCGGCAACATGGGAGTGACCTACATCGAGAATTCTTCTCCGGCCGAGGTGCGCGTTACCGATCCCGGAAGCAACCAGACAACGAGATGCATGGTTCCCGATTCGCCTCCTCCGGATGCGGGCGTGGACAGCGGTCTTGACGGAGGCCAGGTCATTGACGCGGGCCCGGATGCTGATGCGGATACCGATATTGATGCAGATGCGGATTCTGACGCGGATGCGGACATAGTAACGGATTCCGGTCCTGATACTGACACTGACACTGACACGGATACGGACACGGATACGGATACTGATACTGATACGGATACTGATACAGACGCTGACAACGATACGGACAGCGACGTTGATACTGATGCTGATACGGACAGCGACGTTGATACCGATTCCGACAGTGATTCGGATTCGGACACGGATATTGATGCTGATGCTGATATTGATTCGGGCGGGGAGTACAACGAGGGCGAAGACGACGATGACGACGAGGACCTTGATCCCGTTGATCCTCCTTCAGTCGACTGCGGCTGCAGCACGGCCGGATTCAACCCGGGTCATGAGAACTTCGTACACGCCGTGATGTCGATTATTTTTACTTCCTGAAAAGCTTGTCCAGATCGCTGAGGGCCTTGCTGCGTCCCGGGGACGAAGAACCCTTGCCGCGCCTGGACGGTTTACCGGACCTTCCGTCACTGTTCTGCGATTTCATCGTCAGCTTGATTCCCTTGCGCTGCATGTTGATTTCGAGAATCCTGGCACTGATCTTCTGCCCGACACTGAGCGCTTCGGCCGGATCTTCGATGAAATCGTCGGATATGTGGGATATGTGTATCATGGCCTCTCCCCTGAGGCCGATATTCACGAATGCTCCGAATCTGGTAAGATTCGTGACAACGCCCTCCACGGGCATGCCGGGCTTCAGATCATGAATTGTCTTTACCATCGGGTTGAGTTTTGCAGGCGTCTTTCGTCTTTTTGGCGGCATCGAAGGTACGTCGCCCCCGGGCCTTCTGTTTTTTCTGTATTCAACAAGCGCCCTGGTCTCCTCCATGACTTCGAGGAGAAGATCCCGGTCCATGTCTTTCGGATACTCTCCGAGTCCCAGTGATAACGGGTTCAGACTGCCCCATTCAACCGACGGATTGATGGCTCTTTTACCCAGTACGACTGCTGATGCAATCGGTCCGGGGAGATCAATGGATTTTGCGGCCTCCCTGATAGCGGCGGCATGAACCCTGATCACGGGAAGATGTGAAAGGCATTCCTCAAGAGTCCTGAGCCTCCCCGTGTCGGGAGCTGATGCAGGAAGTACGGCCGCTTCCGGATCATGTCCGGATATGAAGTCGACGACCTTCTCTTTCCAGCCTTTTTCCGCTTTCAGCAGCAGTTCGTGTGTAGGTGTTCCTTCAGAATCCAGGACAGCGAGCCCTGCAGGCGCTTTTTCAGAACCGACATATGCACACAAGATGCCTGCTGATTTGAGAGGGGGGCTCTCAAGCAGTCCCTGATATGAAAGGGCAGCCGTTTTCAAAGCTTCCCGCTGAGCCTTGATGTCCAGAAGGCTGAGGGTCAGGGGCTCGATTACGTCTCCGGCAAGTTCGTTGAATATGCTTTCTTTATTCCTGTTAATGGCGCAGACCCCGAGCCTGTTGATCATGGCTTCGGTCTGTCCGGCAAGATCCTCTTCGGGCAGCTGCAAGGTGATCTCGAGAATGCCCAGTCGTTCTCCCCTGCGCATGGCAAGCCACCTGAACCCCTTGATTTCTTCGGCAGGCCGGCTTCCTTTCAGATGCGCGTATTCCTCCGATTCAGGTGATTGATCGTCAGCCAGTTCGCACTTGATAATCGAGTCCCGCATCGCGAGTTCAATGCATCTCGTGAACAGGTCCACGTGGGCGCTTACGGCTTGCGACCAGGAGTCGTGATCAGGATGACCCGAACGGGGGCACATGCGGGCGGCTCTGCCGAGAGCTTCCACCTGATGGGGGGTCCAGGTGAACTTCCAGGAATTGTCCGGCAGTTGAATCTTGCTCTGATTCAGCACCGTGCGAAGCTGTTGTGCTGATTTTTTCCACTGCCTGAAATCGCGATACAGGTCCGCCACCTCGGGAATCCTTTTGAGTGGAATCGGATCGAGACATGAATCTCCCTTTGTCAGAAGAGACACGAGTCCGCCGTGGCGCTGAATAGCGCCCGCTATCCTCTCAAGGTCGTTATTCAGGCCAAGTGCGCTGAATTCGGGCGATGCCCGTTCCACAAATTCACTGAATTGCATATGGCTACAGTATCCATGAACATGCGCCCGGGGGCAAGCGTTTCCGGACACGCTGAAGAGGTATTATTCTGGCCTTCCCTTGTTAATGTCTCTTTCGAGAGCTTCTCTTACAAGTCCGAGGGGGACGGGATGATCCGTTTGTGGCAGGAAGGGAAGTATGTCCACGGGGCCGCTGGCTTTTTCAACCGCCTGCAATAGAGCGTTAATCTCCGTTGATTCACTTCCAAGCCTGTGCGCGCGCATGAGGCTTTTTTTTGCTTCGGCTAAAAGCCCCTGCCGGGCAAAGAACAGACCGTCCATGTAATGAAACCAGACGAGCATTCTCCACGTTTCAGGCTCTGTGACTTCATTTCCGAGCATCCCGTACAGGTCAGACCACAGGGAGTTGTGCAACGGGGCCCTGAGCCTGAGATCCCCTTTAGAAAGAGGTTCTGCAGCTACATCGTAAAGGACGCCGTCCGGAAGTACCATTGAATGTATTTCCGACGGAACAGTCAGATCCATTTCGATCTTTACGGGACGCTTCTGGACAAGATCACTCAGTGTTCGCGTCGTTACGCTGCCCGTGGCCAGTATTCCCCTCAGCAGATCCCTGAGATCGGGATCGCTTTTCAGCATCCTTTGAGAATAGCCCGGGAATCCCATGAAAGGCGGATGTACCCAGGATATGTCCCGCCTGTAGCCTTCCGTTACCGTTGATGACCAGTATGCGAATGCTGTCTTGTAGAAATGGGTGATTACGACGGCTCCCGGAGGAACCCTCTCAAGGGACCATACCGTGAATTTCTCCGTGGCATCGAAGCCGCTGAGATCCGATTTTTCATATACTCTTTTTCCGTCGTGTACGGCTCCCGTGAGGAAAGCGGCTGTGAAAATGAATCCGGCGACAGCGCCCGGTCTTTGAAGCCTTGTTTTTGTTTCCTCCACCGCAGTCAGAACTGCGGCTCCTGCAACCGCGGAGAGTACCGCTACTGCAAGGAGCATGTAGCCGTAATAATCGGGGTTGAACGGATCAAATCCCATGACCGCACGCATCCCGATGACGACTGCAATTACGAGGGTCATGAAGAGGGCCATGGGCCTGGAGGCGGGCCTGCGCCACAGTATATAAAGTCCTCCCAGTGAAATAATTACAAGTACGGGGTGAAGCTGATCCATGAGAGTAAAAAGCACGTTCATGGATCTTTGTGCCAGGTTTTCGGCATGGTGGTGAGCCATGGATCTCTGGAAGGCCTTTGCCGATATCACCCAGAAGCATGAAGAAAAATCATTGCATGCTCCAAGGTTGATACGGGGAAGGGCCATTGTCCTTAAAGGGAGAAAAGCATAAGGAACAAGACCCCATGCACTTAATGCAACCGCTCTGGAACCCAGTGGCCCGAGTTTTTTCAATCCGCGGCGGCGAACCTCTGAAGTCAGGGCAGGGACAGCGGCGGGAAGTGCGGCGAGAGCGCAGAAATGATGATTGCTCAGCGCCAGGCCGAAAATGAAACATGACATCAGAAGCAGCCTGTCGTCTTTTTCATCTTCGCCTGAAAACCACAGGATAAAAGTGTAAACGGCACCCATGGTGAGCATGATCTGCAGCGCATATACCTCGGATCTGACTGACTGAAACCACCATGCGTATGAAAGAGACGCCCACAGCGCGCATCCGAGTGATATCCAGACATGCATGGGGCGCACGGGTTCAACCGTATACCGTGTAACGATAAGGCTTGTGCGGAAAAGGAGCCAGGATGCCACGGCTCCGCATACTGCTGAAAACAGTGACACGCGCCATGCTATTGTTCCAAGAGGAACAAGCGTGAATGCCTTGGCCAGTAGAACGTATATCGGATGCCCCGGAGGATGAGGCAGCCCGATTTCAAAGGCCGCGGCGGTGAATTCAGGTGAATCAAGCCAGTATGAATGGATACCCGAAGTAAGCATGTACAGGAAAAGGGGAAGGCCGAAGGATACGGCGCCTGCTATGTTAATGTGTTTCGAGGTGCCGGCGTTCATGCTTGCTGCCCCTGTTCCGGTTTCACAAGATATATGAAAGTTTCGATGTTTCCTTTCGGCCCGGGCAGAACGGATTCAGCTGAAGCAATACAATTCAATCCAAGTTCTTCTGCGGCCGTTATTGCTTTCGCCACGGTTGCGTCTCTTGTTTTTTTATCTCTTACAACGCCTCCCTTTGATACCAGTTCCCTTCCCGCTTCGAACTGCGGCTTGACCAGCGCAATTATGCATCCCGAAGGCGCAACCAGGGGCAAAACTGCTGGGAGTATTTTTTCGAGCGATATGAACGATACATCAATGACGGCGAGATCGACGGTTGTTTCAATATCATCAGGCTTGAGGTAGCGGGCATTCGTTCTATCTATGACGGTAACCCTCGGATCACTCCTGAGAGACCAGTGCAGCTGACCGTATCCCACATCAACCGCGATTACGCGCGATGCAGCGTGTTTCAGGCAGCAGTCCGTAAACCCTCCGGTGGATGCACCAACGTCCAGTACGGTCAGTCCTTCCGGACTGACATCAAAGGCGTCCAGTGCCCCCTTCAGCTTTACGCCCCCTCTGGATACATAGGGGTGATCCATCCCGCGTATCCTGATGTCGGCATCTTCGTCCACGCTCGCTCCCGCCTTGTCGACGGGCACGTCGTTTACGAGAACATTGCCTGACAGGATCGTGGACCGGGCGCGGGATCGGGACGCGACAAGTCCTTTATCGGTCAGAAGAACGTCCAGCCTGATGCGCCCCATTAATGAAGCGGAAGCGCGCTAGACTTCCGGAACGGGAATGCAGGAATCGCCTTTGTTTGCCTGCTCGCAGTCGTCGGCTGACCGGCAGCCGATGTTTACGCAGGCGCCTTCTATGCATTTCCAGTTGTCGTCGTCGGCAAGCGGTCCTGCGTCGGGCTTGGACATGTCATCGATGCACTCCTGGTGAGTGGTGCACGCGTGAACGCAGATCGGAAGGTCCGCGTTCGCTCCCTGGTCGTAGCAGATGTACTTGTCGTTGTAGTCGGTCTTGCATTCAGTATCGTTGTTGCAGCCTTCCCACACGCATACCTTGTCCGTTGCATGGCAGGTCCAGTTGTCGTCGTTACTGGCTTCCTGATCCTTGATGCCCGTGCAGACTGCCTCTCCGGCGCATGATACGACCCAGCAGGCGCCCATGTAGCAGTTAAGGTAATTTTTATCGTGCTTGGGGTATTGGGCCTGGCATTCAGCCGTTGTAACGCATCCCTGGTATTCACAGTAGCCGCCGGTGCATTTCCAGTTGTTTTCGTCAAAGATGCCTCCGGCTACCGGGCTGTCCGGGGTGCACTCCGCTGCCGTGTCGCAGCTTCTCGCGCACCTGTTTAACGTAAGGTCACCGTCGGAATCCGTGTCCGTGTCGGAATCCGTGTCCGTGTCCGAATCCGTGTCGGAATCCGAATCCGTGTCGGAATCCGTATCCGTATCGGTGTCGGTATCGGTATCGGTGTCGGTATCGCCGCCGGTGTTGTCTTTCTTTTTCTTGTCGTTATTGTTGCTGGAAGTGGCAGTTCCGGAATCGTCTTCACATCCAGCCGTACAGACATAAACAGCGGCAAAGGCCAGGATTACGGTGATAAGAATAAATTTACGCATTTGACATACCTCCTTTTCCACAGTGGCAGGCTACATAATAACCTGAAAGCTATTTGCGGCCAAGTGTATTGAAGAAATCAGTATAAAAAGATGTGTTCAGGGGCGTAAATGACTCATGATCACCTTGAGATATCGGCGCAGAAGTCGCCGGATCCCGTTTTTATGCATTCCAGGTCATTGCGGCATCCTGTCGTGACACAGACAGAGTTATCCCTGCATTTCATGTTGTTTTCATCATTCAGCGGGCCGGCATCCGCTGCTATGCAGTCTGAGTCGACAGAGCAGGCTTTTGCGCAGATGGATATGCCGCTGTTTGCCACAGGGTAGCAGACCTCTTTTGAACCGGCATAATCAGCTTTGCATTCCTCGTTGTTGTTGCATCCTGTCCATGCACAGACGCCCTCGGCGGGATCGCAGGTCCAGTTGTCAGAGTCATTCGTCTGCTGCTTCTGAAAACCCGTGCATTCAAAGTTGAAGCTGCATTCATAGACAAAACACATGCCCGTATGACATATGAATCCATCGACGTGCTTGTTCGGATACGTTGTTTTGCATTCCTCAGTATCAAGGCAGCCCAGATATCTGCAGTATCCGCCTGACGTGCATTCCCAGTTGTCGAGATCAAAAATGCCCCCTTCAAGGGCATTGTCAGGCATGCAGTCAGAGGCGGTGTCACATTTTTTAACACACACGCCCCCGTCCACGTTATTGTCCATGATGCTTTCTTCGACGTCACCGTCACCGTCACCGTCCGTGTCCGAATCCATATCGGAATCCGTATCCGAGTCTGAATCCGTGTCAACGTCAGTGTCGCCGTTGTTCGCACCGGAGCCGGGGGCATTGTTCTGTCCGTCATGCGCTCCCGGTCCATTCACTGGAGCTGTAGCACTCTCTTCGCAGCATAACAGCAGAATCAGAGGCACATGAATCATGAACCGAATGATTGTTTTTTTTATAGCATGCATTGGTGCACCTCCCTGTTCATGAGGTTAGTAACCTGCATCGCAGGGATTCTTCAGTTTTCAGTGGGACTGATATTAATCAGGACGGGTATTTAGAAGAAGGAGACTCTCATTTCGAGTTTGAGTTCGATACCCGAGAAATCCATGCTTACGCCTGAAAGGCGATCATCCTGGTCAGCCTTCTCACGGAAGTCCATTTCCTCGCCCGGAAGGTAACGGTATGCAGTGCAAAGAGAAAGGCCGAAGGCGTCTACAGGGTAGTAGTCTATGCCCAGAAACACGAAATAAAGGCCCACATTGCCGGGAGCCTCGAGATCATTCAGACCTTCTCCCTGCATGTCCCAGTAGCTGTTCACGTAGAAAGTGATTGTCGGTCCCAGTGCTCCCCACAGGAAAAGTCCGGTGTCGAATACATTCCAGTACCCTCCAACGATGATGGGGATTTCCATTATGAGGTTGTGGTACTCAATTTCACGTTTGTGTGGCGCGGTGATGGCCGTTGCTTCACCCTTTCCCGGGGTGTACATGGCGCCGTATCCTACCTGTATCAGAAGCGGAACGAGTTCCGGAGCCCTGTATCTCAGGTGAAAATGGATTGCTCCGGCATAAAAAGCATCATCGAATTCGGCATTGACGGTCGATCCTGTATTGGCCCTGCGCACATCGAAGCTGTTGAAAGATCCGGCTGAAAGAAGAAAGTTCACGCCGCCGCTGATCGCAAAATCCATGTGCCCGATGCCGACATCCTCCTCAGGTTCAGGTGGCGGTGTTTCGGCTGCCGGTTCTTCTTCGGGCTCAATCTCTTCTGCAGGGGCTTCTTCCGGCAAGGCTTCTTCCGCCGGATCTTCTTCCGGAGGAGTTTCCTCCTCTGACACAGCTTCTTCCGGCAAGGCTTCTTCCGCCGGACCTTCTTCCGGTGGAGCTTCTTCGGGTGGGGCTTCTTCCTCTGCAGGGGCTTCTTCCTCCCGGGCCAGTACCCCCGAAGCTGTCAGCATAATACTTGCGATACAGAAAACCGGGAAAAAGAACTTTTTCATGAATCACCCCTCCGTTCTTGATTATTTCTCATAGTCCGCAAGGCATGCGTTGAAATCGTCACCACATTCGGTCATAAGGCATTCCATCATTGTCTCGGGATCAGTGCATCCCGAAGTCAAAAGACAGCTGAACATCGCATTGACAGTTTCTTTTGCCTCGGCGCTGGCCTTGCCGCGGCACTGCAGAGCCTGTGCCCAGTTGGACTGCATTAATTCTCCGACAAAGCAGAGGAGCACCTGTCCGCAGGACAGCCCGTCGGAATCACCGCCTTCTATGCATACGCAGTCATCATTCCGGCATACGCCTCCAAGCCTGTCCGTATCCAGGCACATCTCGTCGCAGGCTTCGGGATCGCATCCCGAAGTATCTGAAGATCCCCTTATGCACACACATCCCTGTTCCCTGCAGGCTCCGCCGAGTGCTCCCTTCTCGAGACAGGCCTCATCGCACAGAGTCGAATCACAGCCCGTATCCTCATTTTCAGAGCCCAGGCATACGCATTCGTCCTGGCGGCATACGCCCCCGGCGTAATCCTGATCGTAGCACAGTACGTCGCATGCCATTGGATCGCACGCGGCCCGGCCGCCGATGCATTTACAGCCGTTGTTCCTGCAGACTCCCGCCTGCCTGCCTGATTCAACACAGATATTATCGCATTCGGAATATACGCACTTTTCAGTTCCCGCGTTCCAGGAATCCTCGGGCACGTCACATGTAATCAGGAAAAATAGCGTTAAAGGAAGAATCATGATCCATTTACCGGCGTACGAATTCGACATGTTGTACCTCCTTACCGAGAGTGTAAGTCATGATATTGATGAATGATTACTTAATCAAGGTTCATATGGTCATGCGTGCAGAACATAATAATTATATAAACAGAAAATTAAAGAATTACGTCTTTTCACTAAGCATGTGTATTTACTAAGAGAAAAAGACTAAAAAAAACTATTGCCGTGCATGTTTTTCATGGATTCAGGGATTTTGCGGATTCAGGGCTGCCTGTCAGCTCCTTCATGCACCTGTTGAACCCGGGCTTCAATGCACCATCGAGTTCCTTTGCCTCGTTTATGCTTCTGCCCAGCCTGTCCCACCTGAAACCGTGCGGCGGCCTGTTCGACCACCATATGAACATGGACCTGCCCTTGATATTGCCGAGGGGTACCGTACCCCACGACCTGCTGTCGTTTGAGTTGTCCCGGTTGTCGCCCATGACGAAGACTTCGCCCTCCGGCACACGGTAGGTACCGAATTCGGTTGAACGGCCCGGTTCCTCGAGGACGAGATGGATGATACTGCCGAGTTTTTCCAGCCACATCATGGACTTGCGGTTAATGAAGCTTCTGCTCAGATCATCCCATGTATTACCTTCGTATTCTCCTATGAAACAGCGCGGAGCCGGTGAGCCGTTGATAATGACCTGATCTTCGTGCACGGATATCCTGTCGCCGGGAAGTCCTACGATTCTCTTGATGAAATCTTCATCGATCATGTTTTTCGCCATCGGCGGTGTGGTCATGCCGTTTCTGTACCCCGGGAAGGCAAACACGATTACCTCGCCCCGTTTCGGGGAACTGACATTGAAAAGCCTCTTGTGAGTAAACGGGATTATGGGGCCGTAAATGAATTTGTTCACAAAGATATGATCTCCGACCATGAGCGTGGCCAGCATTGATTCGCTCGGAATCTTGAATGGTTCAACTGCAAAAGCCCTCAGCGCGAGCGCTATGAGTATTGCTATTCCCATTGATTCGGCATATTCGCGAAGGGCGCTTTTCCTGGCAAACCCAAGGTATTTAGAAACAGCCTCCTCGATATTTTCCGATGCACTCCTGAGTTTTGATCCAGAACCAGACGACAGTGCTTCCTGAGCCTGTTTAATTGCAGCTTCCACCTTTGACCGGCCGTCGCTGGAAATTCTTTTTCCCTTCCGCTTGAGCAGTGTCTTTGCTTCCTTGATCTGTTCCCTGAGATCGTCCGACAGCTCGGCATTTCTGCCGCCGTCTTTCGAGTCGGTCTCCCTCCAGAAAGGAAGATGATTACGCATATGAAAGAGGACTACGGAAAGCAGGGCGAACAGCAGAAGCACGTGCCATATCTCGAACTCTTCGACTATGCCTGCACGGTCGAAAAGCAGAACGAAAAATACGCTCAGTATGACGGGCAGAAGAAGGAACCAGAATACATTCCAGAATTTTCTTAATATAGGGGAGGTTTTCACAATATGATAAAGGTCCTGTTAAAAATTCCTCGGATCATAACACATTGTTTCTCCGGGGTTGCTTGGGGAATCCATGCACTTGAACTGTGTCTGTTCATTCCAGATGTTGTCCCATTCAAAAACCCTGCAGTCATGATCCTTGGTGCATTTACGGATGCAGTACTTGGTTGATATCGTAGCCGTCAGTACTTTCCTGGTCGTGATTTCGAGTACGGAATTATCCGGGCAGCCGGTAAAATTATCATAATCTCCCATGGCCGGTACAAGGTTGCATGTCGCCGCCGGTCCGTCGCACTTAATTGCCATCAGCGTGCAGTATCCGCCTGCCACGTATGCATTCTGACCGTAAAAGTTCTTGAGACTCCGTGTACATGCCAGGTCAGCCCCGGTCCAGGAAGGCACGTTGTCACAACCATTGATGTTTCCGGCCGAGAAGTCCGTGTTCGTGCAGTCGCCGCCTGTGCAGGCGCACGGCTGGCCTATGTTGTGATCGTTTTCGGTGCAGGAACTGGTGCAGTCGTCATAGTTGTTTTCGTTGCCGTCGTCGCAGTCTTCCCAGCCTTCGGGCGTCGAGTTTCCGCAGTCGCCTGCATCGATATGTCCTCCGGCATCGGCATCGGCGTCGGCATCGGTGTCGGTATCCGTATCGCTGTCTGAATCCATATCAGTATCCGTATCGCTGTCGCTGTCAGAGTCGGTATCGGTGTCGGAATCAGTGTCGCTTCCGGCGTCGTCCTGGTCTTTGTCTTTGTTTTTACTGTTTTTTTCGTCTGCGGAGTCATCCCCTCCGTCGTCACAGGCACTGAGCGGGAGCATAATGAAGAGCATGCAGATTGAAGCGACCGATAAAAGCACACCAAACTTTTTCATTTTGTCTGTCCTTTCGTCTGTTCAGCGCCGCGGCATGACTTCAGACATATTCTGAAGGCAAGGTATAGCGCTTTTGTTTTCGTCCAGTCAATTATACCTACTGAAAATTCCTCGGGTCCTGGCATATCTTTGTGCCGGGGTTGTTCGGCGAGTCTATGCATGAATACTGGGTCTGTTCACTCCATACGTCATCCCAGTCGAGCTGCCTGCAATCGTGGTCGTCGGTGCAGACCTTTGCACAGTACTTGGTATATACTGTAAGAGTCAGTACATTCCTTACCTGAATTTCAAGGACACTTCCTTCCGGGCAGTCATCGTTGTTAAAATTGGCATAATCCCCCGGCTTTGGAACAATGGCGCATCCAAGGCCGCTGCACCCTATTGCCATGAGAGTGCAGTAGCCTCCGGCAAGCCAGGCGTTCTGGCCGTTAAAGTTCTGAAGGCTTCGCATGCAGCCTCTTTCTGCTACACCTGTATCGCTCAGGGATTCACAACCGTTTTCGACTCCGGAGGTGAAGTCGTTGTTCGTGCAGTTGTCCCCGGTTCCGCCGTTCGTACAGTAGCAGGGTTGACCCACACCATGGTCGTTGTCGGTGCACGATGTGGTGCAGTCGTCGTATTCGTCGTCGTCCCCGTCATCGCACTGTTCCCAGTTTTCTTCCTCTGCGTTTCCACACCATGCATCTGAACCCGCGTCAGCGTCCCCGTCCGCATCAGCGTCCGCGTCAATATCTGTATCGGCATCACAATCTGCATCAGCGTCAACATCAGCGTCAGCATCTGCATCCGCATCCATGTCTGTGTCAGCGTCGGCATCGGCATCGGCATCGGCGTCGGCGTCGGCATCGGCGTCAGCATCGGCGTCGGCATCGGCGTCGACATCGGCATCGGCGTCAGCATCTGCATCGGCATCAATATCTGTGTCCGCATCCGCATCCGTGTCAGTATCAGTATCAGCATCCGCGTCAGCATCAGCATCTGCGTCCGCATCAGCATCAGCATCAGCATCAGTATCAGCATCGGTGTCAGTATCAGTATCAGTATCGGTGTCAGTATCAGTATCAGTATCAGTATCAGTGTCAGTGTCTGTATCGGTATCAGTGTCTGTATCTGTATCTCCTGCGCCTGCTTCTTTTTTATCTTTGTCTTCCTTTTTACCGGCGTCTTCATGATCGTAGGAAGGTGAGCTGGCTGAACAGCCGGTAATGAGGCAGATGAATATCCCGCAGGACATTAAGGTTAAATTCCAGCAACTGGATTTTCTTTTCATATTCTTTCTCCGTAAAAAAAGATGAATGTTTTGAATGACTGCTATTTTCCTTCACAGAATTTTCCCAGTCAATTACCGTGTGACTAAAAATTTCGACCAGAGTGTTTGATTTTTCAGATGTTTTAATAAGTTCGGGATGAGCGTGCGGACGCGGTTACGCGGCTTTCAACCTGAAGAGGGGCCGTTCTCATTCATGCCGTGCCTTCCCGACTGAACCATGATAAAATGAAATAATGTAGAACGGTTTATAATGTTGAAACACAATTCAAATAAGGCCGTATTTTGTAAACGTCCCGACATAATACCCGGCATTTTTATAACTTCTATTGTTCTTATCCTGCTGTATTCCAGTATCGCGCACGCTCAGATTCTACTGAAGCCGCATGTTACAGGCCATGTAGAATACTATCATCCAGGTTCATATCCCTCCTATATCTTCGCACGAAGCCCTGAAATAGAAGCAGGCTTTGCAAATTATTCTAAAATGGAAGGAATTATTGAATTCAAAATCGCTCAGGTGGAATTTCCCACCTGGATGACCGCATATAATTTTACCGCAAGATTATGGAACCTTACTGTTACTCACGTCTGGAAATGGAATTCTTTTACACTTTTACTCTATCATATGGAATGGCCCTGTCTGGATGGCATCATTGATGAGGATGATTTTCACTGTAATGATTCTCCGGAAATTGCAGCACAGAATTTCTCCTTGGGTGTTTCAGAAAGCATACGAATGGACAATATCGATGTTACAGAGCAGCTCCGCGAAGATTTGTTTCCGGAATCGAAACAATACAAACCGGATTTTACAGGTTTCGTGTTGATGTGCGAATGGAACGAAGATGGAATAGTAAAGATAAATGAAAGTAATCCGCGCCTTTATATCAACATAGATGGATTCGACGCAGGCGTTGACGGGCAGGTTGATATCAATATTGATGCGGCTCCCGGAGTTGACCTGGATATTGATATAGACACGGATATTGATGTGGATATCGACATGGACACTGATACTGATGGCGATGTCGATTCAGACACTAACACTGATACAGATACGGATACTGATACAGATACAGACACTGATACAGACACAGATGCTGATACTGATACCGATACCGATGATGACGCTGGTGATGATTATGATTCTGACTCCGACTCCGATATTCCCTATAATCCATTCTACGGTTACAATTCGGATTCCGGTGCGGGATGGAACAGTAATGAGAAAAAGTATGAAAGTCAGAATTGCGGATGCAGCCTGATCGGACGGGGGAATTCAGGAAGGAACAGATCAGTAATATTTAGTTTATTCAGTCTGTATTATTAATCCATTGCATTGAACAACCAGCCTGCCTGAGGATTTGGCAATATGTCAGTTGAGGTATAATCTTTATCCATACAGGAGAAAGGCATGGATATGGAAAAGTCACCACTTTTTGTGAACTTGTTTTTATGTGTCCTGTTTTTTCTTGTCGGCTGCAGTGATGAGGAAGAGCAGAATCAGGAAAAGCCCCCCGGGGATGCAGGTGCATCTGAAGGAGGCAGTGATGCCGGCGGGCAGACGCAAGTGGATGCTCTCGATTTCGAATGGGCAAAAAGGGCGGGTGGATTATCCACTGATGAGGAGGCAGACAGGCCCTGGCGCATGGACGTGATGGAAGATGGTTCCTTTTTCGTCACGGGAGTTTTCAGGGATGTGGCTACGTTCGGCTTTGGAGAGAAAAACAGGACAGAGATTGCCTCCGCCGGAGGGCTGGACGTTTTTCTTGCCGCTTATGATGCCGATGGAGAACTCAGGTGGGTGGTCAGCGCGGGCGGCGCCGGGGAAGACTCCGGCTATGGTGTTTCGTGCATGCAGGATGGTTCCTGTGTAATAACGGGTGAATTCACTTTGAGCGCGGTATTCGGTGCAAACGGGGATAATCAGACAACGCTTGACACCGGAGGTTCCGGTACCGGAATGTTCGCAGCCGCCTACGGGCCTGACGGCAGCCTGAAGTGGGCGAAAAGTGCATCTTCAACTGAACAGGCAGCCGGAAAAGGGGTTGCACTGACCGATGACGGATCCGTTATCGTTACCGGCACTTACTCGGGAAGTGCCGTGTTCGGGCCTGATGCCGATAATGAGACTGCACTTGATTCAGCAGGCTCAACCGATATCTTTGTCGCCGCTTTTGATTCCGACGGGGCTTTCATGTGGGCACAGGGCGCAGGAGGATCCGGCGATGATGCTGCAGAGGATATCACCGCGACTGATGACGGGCGAGTGATTATCACGGGAAGCATCGATACAAAGGCCGTTTTCGGAACAGGCGAGTTCGATACGCCGGGCGATGACGGTATTTTCCTGGCGTCGTTCAGTTCTGGCGGTCAGATCGAGTGGGTCAGGACTGCCGGCGGTCCCAGGAATGAATACGAATATGAAGGCGTAAATTCAGGGCTGGCGGTAACGCGCGCTCAGGGCGGCGGTGTATACGTCACAGGCACTTTCAGGGATACCGCCGTCTTCGGAGAAGGCGAAGCCCACGAGGCGGTTCTTGAATCCGAAACATACGGGGTCTCCGGGATGGTGGTATCCGATTTCTTCACTGCCAGGTACGACAGGGACGGAAACCTCGAATGGGCGAGACAGGGCGGGGGAGATGAGTACGACCATGCCAGGGGAATAGCCGCTTTCAATGACGGTTCCGTGGTTATCACGGGATTTTATGAGTCCCATGACATCTGCTTTGAAAAAGGGACTTCATCCGAACAGTGCCTGTCTTCGATTCTGAGGGGGGGCAGTTTCATTGCAAAGTATTCCGGTGAAGGTGCTTTTGAATGGGCATTCAGAATCGCCGGTGCGGACAGCCTGGCCTCGCAGGACATAGCAGTCTGCAAAGACAGGGTTCTCGTTTCCGGCAGGTTCTGGTGGAATCTCATATTCGGACAGGACGACGCCGACCGGGTCTCGCTGAGCGCAAAGGGAAGCAACGACATGTTTACGGCAGGGTATCGGCTGAAGTAACACTGACTGTTAGCTGAAGAGATACAGCATGAGGCGTCATTGACACCGGAATGCGAACAGGGCGAAAATTCGAAGCGGCGGCAAACCATGATTTCTAATGGAGGCTTGACTGATGGGTAAAACCACATACAGGGATGCGGGCGTTGATATTGATGCCGGTGAAGCGCTTGTCGAGAAGATAAAGCCAATGGTCCGGTCCACTACCAGGGTGGAGCAGATGGGCGGAATCGGCGGATTCGCAGGAATGATCACTCTGCCGGGCGGGTATAAGAAACCCGTTATCGTTGCAGGCTGCGACGGCGTCGGCACAAAAGTACTGATAGCGAAAAAGATGCAGAGTCACAAAACCATCGGGATAGACCTGGTTGCGATGTGCGTGAACGACATAATGGTGTGCGGAGCAGAGCCGCTGTTTTTTCTGGATTATTATGCATGCGGAAGTCTTGACCCCGATGCCGCGGCGGATGTGGTCGCCGGGATAGCCGAAGGCTGCCAGAGGGCGGGATGTTCTCTCCTCGGAGGTGAAACGGCCGAGATGCCCGGGCTGTATGATAATGATGAGTACGACATGGCCGGCTTCGGAGTAGGTGTCGTGGATATGGAATCAATAATAGACGGTACAGGCGTAAAACACCCGGATGCGGTGGTGGGAATCCAGTCCAGCGGCCTTCATTCGAACGGGTTTTCCCTGATCAGAAAGGTTCTGCTGGATGATGCGGGGCTTTCTCTGGACAGTGAGTTGCCGGAGCTCGGCAGGAAGCTGGGAGATGAACTCCTGGAGCCCACGATAATCTATTACAAGGCGGTCAGGCAGGTAATCAAACTTCTGGATGTGAAGGCGATCGCGAACATCACCGGTGGAGGCATGCCGGGCAACATACACAGGACAATACCTGCGGGGCTGGGAGTCTCGATACACAGTGGAAGCTGGGATGTTCATCCGGTTTTCACTCTGATACAGAAGCTTGGTGAGATTGGTGAAAGTGAAATGAGAAGAACTTTCAACATGGGCATAGGAATGACGCTTGTCGTAAAACCTGATCAGGTTGACGAAGCGGTTGACATTCTTGCATCTCATGATCTCAAGGCATGGCGTATCGGGACTGTAATTGAAAAATCCTCAAAGAAGGACAGGGTGGTTTTTGAATGAAGTTCACCGGCAGAACCAGCATCGGTATTCTGGTTTCCGGCAGCGGCACGAACATGCAGGCTCTGCTCGATGCCGACAGGAAGGACAGGCTGGGTGGTGGAAGAATCAGAATAGTAGTATCAAACAGGCCGAAGGCCTTTGCGCTGAACAGGGCGCAGGATGCCGGCGTAAACACGGCGGTGATCAGTCACAGGAAATTCAGCGACAGGGAAGATTTCGAAAAAGAGATTATCCGTATTTTTGACAGTCATGATGTAAACCTTGTGATCCTGGCCGGGTTCATGCGCGTTCTTACGCCCGGGTTTCTCAATCGTTACAGGGACAGAGTCATCAACATACACCCCGCCATACTGCCTTCTTTCCCAGGGGTGGACGGCCAGGGGCAGGCCGCAAAAAAACGCGTCAGGATTTCGGGATGTACGGTTCACTTTGTAGACGAGGGAACAGACACTGGACCCATAATAATACAGGCCGCCGTGCCGCATATTCCAGGGGAAGACCGGGATTCCCTGCAGCAGAGGATACTCGCCCAGGAACACTGTATCTTCCCGCAGGCCGTCAAGTGGGTCTGCGAGGGACGGGTCCGGCTTGAAGACGGCCGGGTGATGTACACCTCAATACCTGATGCTGATGGTGTTCTGATTTCTCCCCCACTGGATATGGATGAATGAGTGAGGATCTTTACGACCTTGTTGCTCTGGATACAAGGCTGAGCACTCTCGTGGCTGTCGCGCTGCTTGCGCGGCGCGGTCTGCGTGTTCTCGTTCTTTTTGATCCCGACGAAAGAGAAACATACGAGCTCGGCGGATTCAGGTTCTCCGGGCATCCCTTTGTCTTCTGTGGAAGCGGATTTCCCGTATGGCACAGGATTGTCGATGAGCTGGGCATGGCGCAGCTGATAAAGCACAGAATGAAAGAAGCATCACCCATGTACCAGGTGGCGCTGGGAAGGGAGCGTATCGATGTATACGGGCGGCAGGAGAGCTTCAGGGAGGAGCTCAGAAGGGTCTGGAAGAACGAAGAGAGCCCGATAACGCTTTTTTACGATCTGCTGGAACGTTACGATGCAGAGCTGGACAAGCTTCTGGTAAACGATATCGTCATTCCGGCACAGAGTTTTTTTGAACGCAGGGAGCTGGCAAGGGCTTCGGTTCAGAATCCATTCGAAGGCAAAGCAAAATTGACCGATCTGCTGTCCAGGTGGAATCGAAGCCACCCTTTCAGGATCTTTGTAGAGGCCCAGGCCGGCATTGCGGGCGCTTCGGGTTCTCAGAGCCTAAGCGCGCTCAGGCTTGTCCGTCTTCATCGATCATGGATAAGGGGCATCATGCTTGTCGAAGACGGCCTGACCGGCCTCAAGCGTCAGCTTCTTGAGAGAATTACTCTGTATGGAGGCGTATTCAGGCAGAAGCAGAGGGCAGAAGAGCTTATCCTCAAGGGGAGCAGGGTTAACGGGGTAAGAGTGAGCGGGGAGGATGAATATATCAGCACAAGGTACGTACTGTCAGGGCTGCCGTCGGCCAGGCTTAATCTGCTTGTGCGTCCAATGGAAAGGCCTTCCAAGTTTGCGTCCCGGAATGAACGTGTCATTCCGGGCGTATGGCGTTACTCGGTAAACGTCGGTCTCGAAAGGGGAGTGGTTCCCAATGGAATGGGTTCTGACCTGATCTGCATATTTGACGGTCCCGGATCAGGTGGCCCGGAGAATGTGATGTGGATAAGCCGTATACCACAGGAAGATGATGACCACGAGGTGCTGTGCGCTGCAGTGGATCTGCCGTATCCGCCGGACCGGGATCTTCTCGAGTCCGGGGAACTCAGGGACGGGGTTCTGGACAGGGTGAGGGAAATAGTCCCGTTCATGGATGAAGGTCTTGTGCTCGTACATTCGCCCTGGGACAGTGTGGCCCCTGCATTCATAGGTTCAAAGCCGCCGGATCTCGCGCCGCCACCGCAGTTCCCGCACGAGTATGCTGTTTACCCGGCCCCATCATCGAGGGCCGCCCTGGGAATAGAAGGGCTTCATCACAGAACCGGAATAAGAAAGCTCGTTTCTACAGGCCGTGAAGTCCTTCCCGGACTTGGACAGGAAGGTGAGATCCTTACCGGATGGGGCGCAGCCAGCATAATCAGCAGGGCCGAGTCACTTCGAATTCCTCTCATGGACAGGGTTCTGGAGAAACTGGATATATGAAGAAAATACGCTCTTCAGTATTTCTTCAGGGGTTGCTGTTCTGCATGGCCGGAAGCGTGATGCTTCTTCTGTCCGTCTGGTTTTTATGGGGGTGGATCAAGGACGATGCCTATATTTCGTTCAGGTATTCAAGACACCTTGCTGCAGGCCTGGGCCTTGTCTTCAACGCGGGCGAAAGGGTTGAGGGATACACCAATTTCCTGTGGGTGATTATCATGGCCCTCGTTCACACGCTGGGCATGGACATGGTACTCGCAAGCAAGATTCTGGGCGCCCTGGCCGCCCTGGCATCCCTGTCCGTGCTCCTTCTGATGGAGAAACAGAGCAGCAGGGATGAACTTCCTCCCCTTTTCGGCCTGTCCGTTCTGTTTATGGGTGCCAGTACGACTCTGGGTGTATGGAGCAGTTCCGGCCTGGCCACGGCACCGTTTCTGCTTTTTTCACTCGCGGGAATTCACCTGCTTCTTCATGATGATGAAGAAAAACGAAAGAACCTGCGTTCCATGGCGGCAGCCGCACTCCTGGCGGTTTCGGCCCTGTTCAGACCCGAGGGACACCTTGTTGCGGCAATTGCATATGCAGTGGTGCTCAACAGGTGGCGTACGGGCAGGTGGAATGCCAGGACGGCCGTTACATGGTGCATTGTTCCCCTTGTCATTCTTATGCCGTACCACCTGTGGCGGTTCGCGTATTTCGGCGACATCCTGCCGAACACGTATTACGTGAAGGCCGGGGGCGGCGGTGCGGCCTTTGCCCTTGGAATGAAGTATCTGTGGGCGATGCTGAATTTCAACTTCAACGGCCCGATGCTTCTTCTTGCGGTTGCCGGCCTGTTCAACCGGCGCGTGAGCGCTGAGAGCAGGGCCGTGTCCGGCGTGATTATATTTTCGTTCATGGCCTACCTGGTCTACATAGGCGTCGACGAGATGAAATATTTCCGCCTGTTTCTTACGGCACTGCCTTTCATGTACTTTCTGGCAGTCCGCGGCGTCGAGCTCATCGGGCAGAAATGGTCCCTGTTGAGAAAGCGGTTTGTTGCTGTTCCCATTGTCCTGGTAATTGCACTTACGGTTACCGGACTGAACGCGCGCGAGAACTGGGAAAAGCGCTCAATGCGCAGTTCGATAATGGCAAGCAACAGGTCTCATGCCGCACTCGGCATGTATGTTTCGAAACATTCATCAGAAGGGGAGTACGTAATATTCCAGGACATGGGAAACATGCCATGGGCCGCGCCGAAGATGCGGTTCATAGATCCCATAGGCCTTGTGGACAGGACCGTTGCGCACACATTCAAGAAGTACGGTTATCATCCCTTCATGAAGTCATTCATCCGCAGGTCTGCTGAAGGAAGAAAGCGGTACGCCGCGCTTGCCGCTGAGATGCGCGATTACATGCTGTCGCGCAAACCGGAGTGGACGGGATTCGTGGCATACGTCCCTCCGGACAGGCAGAAGGAGATTCGCAGAATCCTGCATGAATATCCGGACGATCCTTCGCCGCTTACATACTACATCACCCATTACGACAAGTTCACCTTCGAACTGTTCGCTGACCCGCGTTTTCAGCACGAATATCACTTCGTGAAGATGTACAGGCGTTCAAACAAGTACTACCTTGTGCTGTACGAGCGCAACGACCACGTGCGTCCTTGAAAAAGCCAGGCAGGAATCAAAACGGCTGATCAGTCCTTAAGGGCCCTGTCTATGATTTCGTCTGCATAGCGGATGGCGTGTGAAGGATCAAAGAATTCATCTATTTCTCCGGGCGTGAGTTTTTCTGCAATTCCGGCATCCGCTTTCAGGAGTTCTTTAAAGTCGTCTCCTTCATCCCACGCTTTCATGGCGTTGCGCTGTACCAGCTCGTATGCCTGCTGACGACCGAGACCTTTCTGAACAAGCCCGAGAAGGACCGCCTCGCTGAAACACAGTCCCCCCGTCATGCTGATATTTTTCTCAATCGCTTTTTTGTCGATCACGAGGCCGCTTATCACTCGGGCCGCTCGCCTGTACATGAAGTGAAGGGCGGTAGTGGCGTCGGGAGCAATCACTCGTTCCACAGAAGAGTGACTGATGTCGCGCTCGTGCCACAGTGCGATGTTTTCGAGCGCAGCGCCGGCGGCCGCCCTTACAATTCTTGCAATTCCAGTCAGGTTTTCAGAGAGAATCGGGTTGCGCTTGTGCGGCATTGCGCTTGAGCCCTTCTGCCCGCTTCGGAAGGCCTCGCGGGCTTCTCCGACTTCCGTTCTCTGCCAGTGACGCACGGTCAGGGCCATCTGTTCGATGTTTCCAGCTGCCGTGGCCAGGGCATTGAACATTTCGGAATGCCTGTCTCTCTGCACAACCTGCGTGGAGACGGTCTCAGGCTCGAGACCGAGGGACCCGAGGGCCTCTTTCTCCAGTTCCGGGCTCAGGTGCGCATAAGTGCCCACGGCGCCGGACAGTTTTCCCACGGCAACCGATTTTCTTGCAGCCAGGATTCTCTGCCGGTCCCTGCCCAGTGCGGCGTAAAAACGCGCGAAAACCAGCCCCATGCTGGTCAGCTCCGCGTGAATGCCGTGCGAGCGGCCGATTACGGGAAGATGTCTCAGCCTGTCGGCCTGAGTGCGGCACGCGTCTCTGAGCTGATCGAGTTCTTGTAAAATGTTGTCCAGGCTCTTCGTCAGCTGAAGCGCGAACGCGGTGTCCAGGACGTCGGAGGAAGTCATGCCCAGGTGAAGCCAGCGGGCCTGCTCTCCGGCGATTTCTTCCATATGGGTAAGAAATGCGATGACGTCGTGCCTTGTTGTTTTCTCTATCTCGTCGATTCTTGACGCGTCAGGCACTTTGCCCTGTATGCCGTCCGCGACTCCGGCAGGCACGATGCCAGCGTTTTCCATGGCGCGGCAGGCGGCCAGCTCCACGTCGAGCCATGTCCTGTACCGGTAAGCGTCCGACCAGATTTCCTTCATTTCGGGAAGTGTATAGCGGTCTATCATGTCTGTGATTCCCTCCTGGTGTCAGAGATATTGTTTATTTTCTTTTTGCCCGGCGTGCAAGCGGCACGGGCTGACCAATGGACGGTGTAATCGATTTGATACGGTAGATCCGCCGAAGTCTGCAGAGGCGGACAAACGAAATTGATTCAATCTCGTCCGCTCCGACCACGATCTGAAGCGGATTATGAAAATGCTGTAAATAGCTCCAGTCTGGGCTGGAAGGGCTCCCGGGAGCATTGCAGATGTGGCGAGAAATCGTTTTGGGGCTTGGCTGAGCATTGCAAATGTGGCGAGACGTCGTTTTAGGGCTTGGCTGAGCATTGCAAATGTGGCGGGACATCGTTTTAGGGCTTGGCTGAGCATTGCAGATGTGGCGAGACGTCGTTTTAGGGCTTGGCTGAGCATTGCAAATGTGGCGCTGCATCGTTCAGGGGCTAAAAAACACGTTGCAAATGTGGCGGGACATCGATCAGGGGCTCCCGGGAGCTCTTTTTCGATGTCAGACTTCCTTCCGGGGGCTCAGCGGAGCCTTTTTTGGGTGCCAGACACCGTTTAGGGGGCTCAGCGGAGCCTGTTTTGGGTGCCAGACACCGTTTGGGGGGCTCAGCGGAGCCTTTTTTGGGTGCCAGACACCGTTTGGGGGGCTCAGCGGAGCCTTTTTTGGGTGCCAGACACCGTTTAGGGGGCTCGGCTGAGCTCGAATTCAATGTGTAACTTCTGTACAGGCGCCCGCCGGAGCCTTCCCGGAGAAATGAGCTTCCCGGGGAGGGCTCCCGCAAGCCGTTCAAGGCAGGTGGAAATGCTCCCGGAGGCTCAATTGAGCGCCCCGGATGCAGGCTGGATGTTCTGGCGGGCGGTAGAGTGCGCGGATTACTCCTGTCCTGCCGGCGATTTCGCCATCCCGCCGCCGTCCGCCACGCCTGATAACGTGTAACCCACCGTAATTACTTAATCCGGCTGATGGAACAGGCCTTGTAATGCCCTTTGTTGCCGTAAGGTAGATAGTGCGTCTGTTGTTTGCGCGCCTCCGCGGACTACGGCGGCGTGATCGACATTCATGAACGAGGTCGATTATGTGGGTCCGCCGTAGTCCGCGAAGGCGGACAAACCGCAGTCCACACGTTCATCCCGCCGTAGTCTTCGGAGGCGGACAAACCGTAGTCCACACGATCATCCCGCCGTAGTCTTCGGAGGCGGACAAACCACAGTCCGCGGAGGCGGATAAACCACAGTCCGCGAAGGCGGACAAACCGCAGTCCACACGATCATCCCGCCGTAGTCCGCGGAGGCGGACAAACCGTAGTCCGCGAAGGCGGAGAGAAAGGCGGCTGGAGAAGCCGTTTATGAGAGTGTTTTACCTGTTTAAACAGCGATTGTAGCATGTTATACTACCTTTGTGTATCATGATTTGATTCGCATAAGTAGAAAGGATTGTTTGCGTAGTTGCGTTTTACGCAATTACGCAAACGGTCTGTTGGACGAAGCCGCTTGAGCGGGCACGGGTATTGCTATCTGAGGATTGCTCAGGACACGGGGGTGCAAAAATACGGAGAAATACATGCCCGTGGAGAAGCTGAAGCATAAAAAGGAAGAAGCACAGCCGCCTGAGAATGAATTGATTGATTAAGACAGGCTGAAAAGGCAGCCCCAAAGCACCGAAAGGTCAGACGGATCCCGCGGGCAGGAATATCTGCCTTGAAAAATCCAGACATAACTGAAAATGAAGCACTCAAGGTGAAGCAGCCTTTCCGGTAACAGACCATTTCTGCGGAGGGATAATTTCTTTTCTTACAAGATGACCTGTTCCACAGACAGGGCAGAGTGTAATGTCTGTTCCAGCAATGCGCATAAGCATCTGCTGCAAGGTTTCATGATCATAAAGAAACGTATCGCTGACACGGCCTGGTTGAAATAGGGTACTGACACCTTCTTCTCTTCTATCAGGTATTGCTGGTACCGGTTGATGTCTTCCTGATTCAGCCTGTCCGGCCGGACCATGAAATATTTAACGAAATCTCTTACGCACCTCAGGTAAATATCCCTCGTGCTCGTGCTGTACCCGCGTATCTGCATGTCCCTGTCCATTTTCTCTCTGAATCTGCCCATGATTCCCTCCTGTATTCTGGTGGTTGATTTGAAGGAGACCTTCATCGAACAGGCCCCCTGCTCAGCTTAAAGGGAATCTTTATCTGATTTCAGCAGCGTGGTATTGTTGATTTGGATGATCTTGCTTCACCGCGAAAGCGGTTTAGTTCAAGTAGTTTTTATGTTAACTCAACAAGTGATGAGGGCGGTTATGCTTCTTATGCTCTGCAAGGGGGATTAATATGAACATCCAGAAAAACCTTTCGAGAATGATAATAATCACAACGCTTGTGGGAGTATTCACATTCAGCACAAGTGCACAAGCACAGGGACTGGAAATCCTAAGTGGAATTGTTATTTTATTCATAGTAGATGAGGTAGTAATGTTTGCCGGGGGTACGGTCACAGGCATTGGGTGTGGTGTTGAACTGGCTGATGATTATCCGTCAATTGGATGGATAATACCGACTTATGTTCTGGGAGGTTTGAACCTGGTTAATGGTGGTATGCTTATGAGCTGGGAGATATTTACTGATATCGCCATGCCCCTGGGCATCTCGCATCTCGCTCTTGGAACAGCCGACATAATTATCGCATCGATTGCCGTTCACAAAAGGCAGGTATGGAAAGAAAAGTTCGCCATGTCTCCAGTAATATTGGCGGATTATCGTGGTGATCCCGTTATGGGGGTGGGGATTGTATTTAAGCCCTGAAATGAATCCACAGGCGCATACGTGGATGGGCGGTTATCGCGAATGGAAGAGCAGATGCAGAAGCTTGAAAAGCTTGGCTTTGACGACTGGTTCAGGCAGCGACTGGATGAGGATCTGATAAAGGACTTTCAGCCGGCGCGTGTCGTTTCAGTGGACAGGGGCGGATGCGTGATAAGGACGCATGCAGGGCATATGTCCGCCGAGCTGACGGGCAGGATGCTTTACGGCGCGGATGAATCACAGCAGATGCCCACTGTGGGCGACTGGGTTTATGCCCAGGTTCTGGACGAAGGTTCATTTGCCGTCATACACGGGATTGTCGGGCGCAGGACGCTTTTGAGACGCAGGACAGCGGGCAGGAAAACGGACTTTCAGCTTATCGCGGCCAACATTTATACGGCCATGGTCATGCAGGCGCTGGATGCTGATTTCAACCTGCGAAGACTTGAGCGCTACCTGGTCATGATCAACGAGGGAGGAATCAATCCTCTGATCCTGCTGAACAAGGCTGATCTGCTCGATCCGCATCAGGTTGAAGAGAAAGTAAGTGAAATAAAAAGCCTGATGCCGGACGTGGACACTGTCTCCATGAGCTGCTTCAGCAATGACGGGATAAAGAAGGTGAGCGCTCTCCTGCAGCCCGGAAAAACATACTGCCTGCTCGGTTCCTCCGGCGTGGGAAAGACCACGCTTCTGAACGCGCTGTCCGGCTCAGGTGAGCACAGAACGTCAAAGGTCAGGGAAAAGGACGGGAAGGGGAGACATACGACAACGCGCCGGCAGCTGATCGAACTGGAAAACGGGGCACTCATAATCGATACGCCCGGAATGCGGGAGCTCGGCAGTATGTCTGTTGAACAGGGACTGAAACAGACCTTTGACGAAATTGCGCAGCTTGCACCCGGGTGCCGCTATAATGACTGCACGCACACGGTTGAAAAGGGCTGCGCAGTGCTCGCGGCGGTGAATGAGAACCGGATTTCCAGGAAGCGGTATGAAAATTATCTGAAGATGCACGCTGAATCCGAATACAATGATATGACCTACATCGAGAAACGCCGGAAGGACAGACAGTTCGGCCGCATGGTCAAATCAGTAATGAAGCACAGGAAGAAGCCCGTTTAGCACGGGGTCCAAAGCAGGGTATGAAAATGCTCCCGCAGGCTCAATTGAGCGCCCCGGATGCAGGCTGGATTCTGACGGGCGGTGGAGTGCTCTTCATTCGCAACAGGTCCGGGCTGACGGGCTTCAGAACTCTACTTTTCGGGTTGGAGGCATAGCAGCCCCCGCGCCCTAAACCGACATGAGCACGAGAAAGCACCTGGTTTGTCTCGACTTCATTTCTGACATTACAACTTTCAAAATGACATTTTCTGTATTTTTTATCTTTCTTTCCATCATGATTTCAGTCTGTTAGCTGGGTGTAAGGTTCCTTATGGTTGACTTTCCTTTGTAACTGTAATGCAATCTCGACATGCGCCAGAAATGATGGGTATTGGTGCGGGGGCTATTGTGAGAAGTCTGTTTTTCAGTGCTATTGGATTTTCTTTTCCGGCAATTTCAAGAAACCCGGACAGTCACGCACTAACATCTTGTACGAAACGGTATTTCGTGTGGCATCTATACAGGAGGAGGGGATAAAATGAGATCAATATCTTTTTCACTCATGTTGATAGCAATGGTCTTTTGCGGCTCTTGTGAAGTGGAAAACGGGGATGTTGAAACGTCTTCAAGATATGTAGGAGGAGAAGATGCAGAAAGAGTAAGTATGGATGACCCTCTTTATGCTCAACTTGAGAGAGCAATGACCTCCATTTTCTGGAAGGGAACGGAAGACTTTCTTTGTTCAGGTATTGCAATCAGCCCTTATCATATATTAACTGCTGCACACTGTGTAATCGATGACTGGGGCGAAGAGGAAGATCCTGGGGACTTTGATTTCTATTTTGGACCCGGTTTTCAACAATTTAAACATCCAGGCAGCGGTATCGCTATATTCTTACCTCCCGATATTGATATGGATAAAGCTGATCCAGATATAGCGATAATATGGTTAGAAGAAAGTATAAATAGAGAAAACGATCCCTGGATACCGGATGGTGGAAAGGGATATATTTCGCCATCCAGATGGATGACAGTATACTCAGAAAATTGGGATGATTATTCATTTTCTTATGATGAATGGACGCCTGTTGTATTCGGTTATGGAAATAATACGGATTATGAAATAAGTTATAGTAATGGCGTACTTTACAGAGGCATAGGAGGGGATATTTCATGTTGTTCTTATAAGCCTCAAATAGAAGATTCTTATAACCCTTTTGTATTAGCAAATGAGGAAGATGAACATTATCTCAATGTTTTTTCAGAGGAGAACTATAATTGGTTTATTTGGGATGGTGATTCTGGTGGTCCATTATTCATTAAAAACCCTTTTAAAAATGAATACAGACTGGCAGGAATTGTAAGTTCAGGGAATCGTGTGAAAAAGACACAGACTTTCACTAAAGTAAATGACTTCCGTGGGTGGATATTCCAGACAGTTTATCCTAAAGCTGATCCTTGGAATTACTATAGTGAGGATACAGACGGCGATTGGATAATGGATAACGATCCAGTTGAAACAGATATTGACGGAGACGGAGTGAAGTGGACCCCAAAAACGAGACAGATGTATAAGGTGGAAATACAGGCTGTCGAGAAAGGGGTCTGAAATGAAGAGAAGGAATCTGTCGGACGCATTCAAGGCAAAAGTAGCGATAGCGGCGATCAAGGGAGACAAGACAATCAATGAGATAGCTTCGGAGTTCGAAGTGCATCCGAATCAGGTGAGCAACTGGAAGAAGAAGCTGCTGGATGAAGCCATGGATGTGTTCAGCGGGAAAGGAGAGAAGAAGGAGAAGGACTTCGATTCGGAAAGGGAAAAGCTTTACAGCCAGATAGGCCAGCTCAAGGTAGAAAATGATTTTTTAAAAAAAATTTCGGAGCGTCTGAAATGAGCGTGTGCGAGAAGCGCACAATAGTGGACGCTTCGAATGAGGAATTGAGCATTTCGAAGCAATGCGAGCTGATAAGTCTGCCCCGGTCGAGCTATTACAGGAAGGTGCAATCAGGACAGAGCAAAGAGAATCTCAAGCTGATGAGGATCATCGATGAAGAATACACGCGGCATCCGTTTAGAGGGTCACGACAGATGCGCGATTACCTTCGCAAACTGGGATACAATGTAAACCGGAAGCGAGTGCAGCGGCTGATGCAGCTTATGGGAATCCAGTCGGTTGCGCCAAAGCCGAACACGAGCAAGTCATCAAAAGAACACAGGATTTACCCGTATCTTCTTGGCGGACTGGACATCAACCACAGCAATCATGTGTGGTGCTCTGATATCACGTACATCAGGATGAGGGGAGGATTTGTATACCTCGTGGCGGTTATGGACTGGTACAGCCGCAGGGTATTGTCATGGGAAGTGTCAGTGACCCTGGATGACAGCTTCTGCGTAAGCGCTCTTGAGCGGGCCATCAGGCTTTATGGAACTCCTGAAATATTCAACACGGACCAGGGCTCACAGTTTACGGGCAGGGATTTCACTGATGTGCTCAAAGACAACGGCATCAGGATCAGCATGGACGGAAAAGGCCGGGCCACGGACAACATCTTCATCGAGCGTCTGTGGCGCACGGTAAAATACGAAGAGGTATATCTGAAGGACTATGCATCCGTAACCGAACTCGTGCAGAGCCTCGGACAATACTTCCATTTTTAC
>Ga0272442_10001617_pt1 | contig 33834 bp, 26 predicted proteins | sample SSMForm2O_FD_200262 | JGI IMG/M metagenome (GOLD analysis project Ga0272442, IMG submission 200262) | Marine sediment archaeal communities from Little Sippewissett salt marsh, Falmouth, MA, United States - SSM-Form-2O | ecosystem: Environmental > Aquatic > Marine > Wetlands > Sediment ... | reverse complement strand
TTTATGCCCGCCCGCTGGGCTCCTGTGTCTTCGGGCGGGGATGAACCCCGCCCCTACACAAAAAACTGTTTCTCCAAATGGAGCGTGTCGTTGGGTTCAAGGTGGCTCTTCAACTCACCGGAAGGAGTGAGTTGTGATTAAGAGACAGCCGCGTCGGAGAGGGGGGTTGCAGAGCTTCGTGGGTACCGTTAGTTGGGGGGTGAGGTTAAAGCTTGGGCTTGGTCCCCGGCTTGACTTTGCCGGACTTGATCTCGTCGAGCTTCTTCTTCATGGCCTTGATCAGGGCCGCGTAGGATTCTTTCTTGATCTTGCGGTTGAACTCGCCGCGGTAGTGGCGAACCAGGGAGACGTCGCCGAACTCCACGTCGTAGATCATCCACTTCTTGGCCTTGAAATAGAGGTGGAAGGTCAGGTCCTCCGAGACGGTCTTGCCTTTCTTGTTCTTGGTGGAGGCCACCGCCATCACCGAGGCGGTGGAGCCGTCGTCGGCGATCTCCTCGTCTTCGTACTCCATGGTGAACTCGATGTTGTCGGAGATCGGCTGGGTGTAGGCCTCCTCGATCAGGTCGCGCAGCAGCTGGGTGAACTCGGTCTGCTCCTCGGCGGAGCGGTCCTTCCAGTGGGGGCCCAGGGAGCGCTTGGAAAGCTCGTGGTAGTCGAGGAACTTGTCCACGATCTTCTTCAGCTTCTTTTTCTGGGCCTTGGCCGCCGGGGAGTGCTTCTTGGCTTTCTTCTTGAGGATCGAGCGCACTTGCTCGGAGGCATCCTGGATGACCTTCTGGGGCGGCGGGGCCGCCAGCAACGCCAGCGGCGCGCTCAGCGCCAGAACGACTGCAATAATGCATAATTGCTTGGTTTTCATCTTCATTCACCTCGATGGTTAGACGCGCCCGGCCGGGCCCGGATTCACGGTTTGGCCAGGCTCTCGCCGGTGGCGGCCTTGAGCCGGTCGTGGGCCACCAGGGTGTCATGATGGGCCTGGAAGAGTTCCATGCGCGCCTTGGCGTACGCCGCCAGCGAGTCGAGCAAATCCTTGGTGTTGGAGAGACCCACGCCGTAGCTCATGAAGTTCGCCCGCATCCAGGCCTTGGCCGCCCGGCGGCCTTTCTTGAGCGCCTTGAGATTATCCCGGGCCGACCGGAGGGTCTCCAGGCGCTTCTTGATCTCCAGGCCCACCGCCTCGGCCGCCTGGTTCTGCTGGGCGCGGATCTTCCTCAAGTTGGCCCGCGACTCGTCCAGCCGGGCAATCTTCTGAGGGATGTCCAGGGTGATGCGCATTCCCAGAGTCAGCCCGTGATCGTAGTAAGTGTAACCACGGCGCAGGAGCGAGTTTTCTATGAAGTCGTGGGCGGGAGAATAGGAGCCCTTGATGTAGCCGGCGACGTAGAAATCCGGGTAGAAGCTGGACTTCTGAATCTCCACCGCCGCCGAAGCCGCATCCACGGCGGCGTTCAGTTGCTTCAACTCGGGCCGTAGTCTCCTGGCTTTTTCGAGATAGTCGTCCGGGGAGCCCGGTTCGCCGTCCGGCGCCTTCAGATCGATTTCCTTCAGCTTCTTGTCCCGGCCTAATCCTTCGATCCCGGAGAGGAAGCGCAGAGCTTCGAGCACTACTTGGCGTCCCGAGCGGGCCTGGATCAGCATGGATTTTACTTGGGCGGTGTAGTAGCGCAGCTTGAACAGATCCCGATCAGTGACGTCTTCGTTGAGATCGTCGAGCATCTTGATCAGTTTCTTCTCCGCCTCCTTGAGCTTGCTTTCTCCGTCTTCGAGAATTTCAACTGAAGCGTTGGCCAGCAGCCATCCGTAGTAGGCCCGGCGGACCTCCAGGGCGACGTCCTGCCGGGCCTTTTCGATCCCGGCTTCGCCGGCGTCGACCCCGGCCAGGGCGGCGTTCTTGGCCTCGGATAACTTGCCGAAGGTGTAGATGGGCAGCATGGCCTCCAGCTGGCCTCCGACCGCGAAGCTGACCCCCGCGCTCAGATCGCCGTAGCTGTATGCGGAAGGATCCTTGAGGCGGACGCAGTTGGGGTCGTCGGGGCAGTCCAGCTCCCGGCGGCCCACCGGCCCGCCGAAGAGGACGTCCAGCTTGGCGGCGGGGAACCACAGCCACCAGGCCTGGTCGTACTTGGCCCGGTAGGCGTCCAGCTGGGCGTGGGCGGCCAGCACCCGCCCGTCGCGCTCCAGGGCCGCCTTGAGCAGGTCCTCCAGGGTAAGCTCGGCGGGCGCCGGGGCGGCCTGAGCCAGAAACAGTATATAGAGCAAAAAACCCATGCGTGCCTTGAGCCTAGAGAACCACCCTGTTTCTGTCAAGAACACAACAGTTTGACTGTATATTCCAAACCTCTATGATGAGGACGATGCCGCGTCCTTCACAGAAGAAAGTCGTTCGGGTCCTATCGAAGCTCAGCGATCACCAGGGCAAGACCATGCTGGCGCGAATCGGCCGCGGCAAGCCCTTCCGCACCCTGGTGGCCACCATCCTCTCCGCCCGGGTGCGGGACGAGGTGACCGATACGGTGGTTCCCGAGGTGATGCGCCGCTGGCCGGACGTGAAATCCCTGGCTCGCGCCCGGCCCAAGGAAGTCGAGAAGGTAATCAAGAAGATCGGTCTTTACCGCATCAAGAGCCGCCGCCTGGTGGAGGTGGCCCGGGCCCTGGAGCGCGACCACGGCGGCAAGGTTCCCGACGACATCGACGAGCTGGTCAAGCTCCCCGGGGTGGGCCGCAAGACCGCCGGGTGCGTGGTGGTCTACGCCTTCGGCGGAACCGCCCTGCCGGTGGACACCCACGTCCACCGCATCTCCAACCGCCTGGGCTGGGTGAAGACCAAAAACCCCGAAGCCACCGAATCGGCGCTGTACAAGGTTGTCCCGAAAAAATGGTGGTCGCGGGTAAACGACCTCCTGGTCTTCCACGGAAAAACCATCTGCAAGCCCCAGAATCCTCAATGCAGCCAATGTCCGGTGTCCCGCGACTGCCCTTCGCGGAAAACCGGAAGGGGATAAAGGCCATGGCGGAAGAGAATGATAAGACCGCCGGGGCCAAATGGCCGGACGTTGCCGCCTGGGGCCTGTTCGGGCTGGTGGTGTTGGGTTTCCTGGTCTTGAAGAGTTTCAGCTTTCACTGGCAGACCGGGGACGAGAACGTCTACTTCTATATGGCCTGGGCCACCGTCGACCATGGGGCTTTGCCTTACGGGGATTACTTCTTCGCCCATCCGCCGCTGCACCTTTTGCCCGGGATAATTCTCTTCGCTCTGTTCGGGTTCGGTCCGGCGACCGCCCGGCTGATTCCGGTGGGGGCCACCATCACCGGTGCGGTGTTTCTGTTTTTGCTGGCCAGAAAGCACATGGGCCGGGTGGCCGCGGTGGCTACCGTGTTTTTGTACCTGACTGCATTTTCGCTCTTGCGGGCGTCGACGCATTGGACCGGGATCAACCTGTCGGTCATGTGGGTGATCATCGGCCTGTGGGCATTCTACCGGGAGCGTCCGCTGAGCTCGGGCGTTTTCATGGCCCTGGGGGTGTGCACCGGTGCCTATGTCCTGCCCGGCGCGATGATGGCGGGCCTGCTGGCCCTGCTGCGCTCACGCAAAGACGGGCTGCGCTACCTGGCAGGCTTCGCGTCGGTGTGGGGTTTCATCAACCTGGTGTGCCTGATTATCGGCGGCAGCCAGTTCATCGACGGGGTCTACCGCTACCACGTGGCCAAGCCAGACGCTCCCGGGGCGGCCTGGAAGATGTCCGTGCGGGTCTTCACCGACAACTTCGCGTTGTTCCTGGGCGTAATTTTCGGGCCCCTGCTGGCCTGGCTTGACAAGCCGCTGGAGGGAAAGGCACCGGAAGCAAGGCCCGTCGAAAAGAAAAAAAAGAAACCGAAGCGGGACGAGGTTCCGCCCACCGGCGTTCTGGTCGTGTGGTTGTGGCTGCGGCGGGTCCTGTTGCAGGAGGGCGCCAAGAGCCTCGCCCGGGTGGGGGGGTTGTGGGCGCTGGGGTACATAATCTTCATCGCCATGCTGGCCCGGGTGTTTCCGTTCTACTTTCTGCTCCTGTTCCCGGCCATGGCCCTGGCGGGAGGGTATGCGGTTGCCCGGGTGATCCGGGCGGTGGTTGATCTGGCTTTGGGCGTGAAGAACCGCACCCGGCCCTGGTTCAAGGGGGTGGCCGTCGTCGGGGCGTTGCTGATGGTTGTGCTGGTAAGTTACCTGGTCAGGGTGCCGGTGCAGCGCGGTCTGCTTCCCAGATACGTCCGCACGGTGGACAAGTCCATGCAGTGGAGCGACGCGCCGCTGCCCGGGTTCGTCAACGGGTTTTTACACTGGTGCTGCTGGGACGACGTGGCCGAAGCCTACCAGGACTACTCGACCACCCAGGAGGTTCTCTACCACGAGAGCCGCTACTTCGAGAAAGCCGGGGAACTGGCCGAATACGTGAAAGCCAACACCGGCGAGGATCAGACCATCTTCGGCGATTCTTCAACCGCGGGGATCGTCGCACTGCTCTCCGGGCGGCGGCTGGCCGCCGACTTCGCCGACACCAACACCATGCGGTTCCGATCGGGGATAACCTCGGCGGATGAGACCATCGGGAGGATCGAGGCCGACAATCTCGCCCTGGTCCTGGTCTCAGCCGGCTACCGCCGATCCCGCGGGGGCAAGACCGCCCTGCGCTACGGCCGCTTCGCGTCCTACCGCGAGTTCGGCCGATGGCTGGAGGACAACTACACAGAAGCCTATCGCGTCCGCGACCGGACCAAGGGCATCTTCATTTTGTTGAAGAGAAAACTTCAGAACGATTTGGACAGCTCGTAGGCGCGCTCGATGCTCTCCTGGAGATCCTGCTTGGCCAGGTAACGCTTGACCACCCAGCCGATCAGCTTGCGGGAGTTTTCGCCGATCTCGGTGAACCTGACGGCGAACCCCGATGGTTCCTGGCGCTGGTTCCATACAATCTCGCCCTTGGCCTTGATCGGCAGGCTCACCGAGGGGATGAACAACTCCATCTCCAGCTCGGATTCTTCTTCCATTGTTTCCTTCGACAGCAGGAAAATTCCCCCGGCGCTCAAGTTGTCCGAGGAGAAGTGCTTGTAGCCGGTCTCGGTCTTCACCCGCACACCGACGCGGATGGCCGCACGGTCGTAACGTCGTCTTTCCGGATATTTATAATCGTCGGTCACCAGACCATCTTCACCCGCATACAGCTCTTTGTCAAACGTCACCAAAGGGAGATATGCTGGGCGCATGCGGGTGCGCTTCGAACATCGCAAAAGAACCCGGTTCTTTTCCCTGCTGCGCCGGATGGCCGTGGGGTTTCTGGTTTTCGGTGCGGTGGCTCTGGCCTGCGGGGTATATGTCGCCCGCTGGTCGCCGCTGTTTCTGGCCGGTTCGTTTTTGGGGGTGGCGTTGGGAGTGTTGTTCCTGTGGTTCATAACCCGTACCCAGCGGCTCCTGGAGGGAGCCTACCTGGAACTGGATGCGGACGGCGTGACGGTTTGCGGGGAAAGCGGAGTGAAGCGGCTGGGCTGGGACCAGGTCGAGTCGGCGGAGGTGGTCCGGCTGGGGAGCCGGCTGCGCATACAGGGCAACGAGGGGTCCGAGCTGACGTTTCCCTTTTCAGAGTCCATGCGCAAGCTGACCGGAAGCACGGAGGGGAGCGCCACGCCTCGAGAGGTGCAGGCGGCTCTCAAGGAACACGTGGCGGTGCGCGCGGCCGCCGGGGAGGAAGAACAGCCGGGGAGCGGAGCGTGGAAGACGGTCGACTGGTTGTTGTTCTGCCTGGCCGGGTTTCTTTTCTTGTTGCACATGCTGGCCGAAGTGCTGATGGTGGCGCCGGGGAGCCGTCTGGCGCAGACGGCGCTGGCCTGCGTCGCCCTGCTGGGAGCCCTGCTGGCGCTGCGGGGGCTGATCCTGGGCCGGGCGGTGACGGCGGTGGGTGTGTTCCGGGACGGGGCGGCGCGGGCGATGGGATGGTTCGGGGCGGGTGGAGCGCTGCTGGCGCTGGGGCTGATTTTATTAGTCTAGCTTGTTCCGGCGTCGTTTCTCCACGAAATCCAGGACGGATTCGATCGAGCGGGTGAGGATCAGCTCATCGGGAACTCCGGCCTTCGCGACGGCTTGCAGGGCCGCCTGGTCCTGGCCCAGTTCCACGGCGGTGTGGGTGTCGGAGTTGACCGCCACCGGCACACCCGCCTGCGCGCAGGCGGAAAGCAGGGATACCAGGCCGGCTTCCTCTTCTTTTCCATAAAGCAGCGCGCTGTTGTTGGCTTCGGCGGCCACGCCGTGTTCGGCCAGCAGGCCGGCGGCGCGCTGGTGCTGGAGATCATAAGGCGCGATGGTCGGATGGGTGAGGATGTCGATGAAGGGGTAATTCTCCAAGGCGGTCTGGAGGTCGTTGGTGCATTGTTCGGGATCGCGGCCGATCTTCCGGTTGGTGGCGTGGAAACCGGCCAGGCAGATGTCCAGGTCTTTGAGCTTGACCGCCGACGGGATCTTCACCACTCCGCCGTCCCGGATGGAGAGTTCTATTCCCTTCAGCACCCGGATGCCCTTCCAGGTTCCGGGAAACCGGTAGCTGAACACCCGGATTCCGTAGGCGGCGTCGAAGTCGTGGTCGGTGACGGCGATCAGGCTCATGTTGCGTTCCACGGCCAGGTCGAGAATCTCCAGAAGGGTGTGCAGGCCGCAGGGGCTCTTGACCGTGTGTATGTGCAGATCGATCTTGCCCATGGTTCAGAAGCCCCCTCTTTCCGGGCGGCGCACCGAGAACCGCAGGGTTTCGGTGGAGCTTTCCTTGGCGGCGCTCTTGAGCGCCCGCCCGAGCTCGCAGTACTCCGCGGCGGTCGTGGTGGTGAAGTAGACCCGCACCACCCCCCGGCGCATGCCTTCTTCGGCCAGCAGGCGGAATCCGCCCCCCATGCTCATCATGGCGGTCAGCTGCAGGGATTCGTCCCGGGTGGCGGGGATCCGGTTCTGGCCCCCGACCTCCCGGTTGGCGGCCAGGAGTACGTTGACCAGCGAACGGGTGGCTTTTACCTTGGGCATGGATTCCAGGATGTACTGGAAACGGGCGATGGCGGTCAGGTGCATTGGTTCTAGCAGGCAGTCGTCCTCCCGGCACCTGACGGTAACCTCCAGGACCCCGCCGCCGGCCAGATTCTGGTTGAGCGCCCGCAGTCCGGCCATGGCGTTGTCGGTCTGCCAGCCCATGGATTCCACCGCGGCCAGGGGGTATTCCACCAGGTACAGCTTGACGCTTTCGGGCGCGGCGAAAACCAGATCCAGTATTCGTTTCCGGATGTCGGTGCGGGCCTGTTTTTTGGCGGTGCGCTGCAGCTTGACCTTCAAGACCGCGGTTTTGCGGTCGGCCGACATCAGCACCGGGTCGATCAAGTCCTTGAACTGCAGGCTGCGCGCCCGGCGCTGGGCGGGGGTTTGCAGATTGGCTTCGGAAACGAATGGCTCCACGTTGACGCCCAGCTCGGAGGCTCTGATGACCGTCTCGTCGGTAATTGAAAGCACCGATTGCACGCCGGGAGTGCCGTGGATCTTCCGGGTGAGAACATCCAGCCGTTCGATCTGTTCGGGAGACAGGACGTCATCGGCTACCAGCACCAGCGCGAAGCCCGCCCGGACTTCCTGGCGCCGGACCGCCTGCAGGCATTTGGCTGAAACCGCCGCTACCGTTTTTTTCTCCGGTCCGGTTGCCGGCGCCGGCCCCGCCGTCCGGGTTTCGACCCGTGGCGGCGCACAGGCGGCGGTGATGAGCAAAGGAAGGATCTTGATGTAACGCAACATCATGATTCCATCCGTTGAAGGACGTCCTGCTCGGCCCCCGAGAAGGGTCCGGGGTGCTCGAGCTTCAAACTGGTCAGCGCCGCCGCAAAGCGCAGCGACCCTTCGGGCCCCTCCTTGAGCCGGCGGGCCAGGTAGCTGGCCATGCAGGTGTCCCCGCGCCCGGTGCGCCCGGTCAGGTTCCGGTGAGTGAACCGGGCTCTGAACAGCCGATTATCGCAGCACAGTATTGCGCCGTTCTCGTGCGTAACCACCACTTCTTGTACGCCCAGGCCGGCCAATTCTTCGGCTGCCCGCTCCGGGTCGGACCGGCCGGTGAGCACCTCGGCCTCAACCGCATCGCACTTCAGGTAGGTGACCAACTGCAGACCCTCGTGCTTGTCCGCCCAGTCGCGGAAAACCAGCATCTCCCCTTCGCTGCAGCGCACGAAACCCTGGGCGTCCAGCCCCACCGCGGCCCGCCGCGAAACCTGCCGGACGAGCTCAAGCGGCACCTCGCCTTTGACCAGCGGCGCCAGGTGGATGATCCGCGCCGATAACCCGGGCATTCGTTGCGGGTCGAAGGGGGCCGGCAATTCCAGGGGGACACAAGTGCGGTGATCGGGATCCGCGGTCGAATAGGTGTTGCGGATACCGGCGGTTTTTTCGCTCCAGTCGACCGAAACATGAATACCGGCTTCTTTCAAGGGGTTGAGCAGTACCCTGTCCCCCTTGGCCAGGCGGGTCCAGATGGCGGTGGGGGCGCCGGCGGCCCGGGCGGCGAATGCGCCGTAGTAGGCTGCGCCGCCCTGGATTCGCGAGGTGGATCCGTCCACCACGGCCTCGTCCATCGCCATGGCGCCTACGATAAGCAGATCTACGGTGGGGTTAAGATTGTCTGCGGGCAAGGGAAAATCAATCCTGCAGGTATGCGGAAAGCAACTGGGCCTGATCGAAGACCTTGGAGCGATGGCAGCCCCACACGTTGCAAAGGGCCACCACCCGGCCGTCGTCCAGCTCGGGCGTCAGGTAGAGCATGACCAGGTCGCCCCGGCCTTCGCAGTTACAGGGGCCCAGCTTGGGAAGCTCGGCCTTGCAGACCGGGCAGGCGATTTTCAAGCGGGTTCCGATCTTGAATGAGACGTCTCCCTTGCGGGAGGAGTCGCCGTGGAAGGGGCTGAGAATCACCGTGCCCTCCGTCTCTCCGTCGGATACCCACAGCGATATTCCCGGAGACCCGTCGAAGAGCTGCCGGCGGTTGCGCACCAGGTTGTGGCCGTTGGGGCAAAACACCTGGGTGACCTGGATGACCACATCATCGAGTTCCTTGATGCGGGTTTTGCCGGAAGGACGCGGGGCGCCGAAGGGGCGCTGGAGCTTTTCCTTCTTGATGGAAGCCTTGGACACAGTCAACCTCCTGCCCGCCCCCGGAGTTTTGAAGCAGTATAGTCCTTCGGATCAATCAGCGCAAGAAGGCGTGAACTTTTTCCATGGCTTCCCGGGGTGTTGCCGCCCGCGCCACCCGCCCGGCCCGCTCGGCTTCGGCCACCACCGCACCGGGATCCCAGCCGAGCAGCACCAGCGGACGATGGTTCTTGACCGCCAGGGATACTTCGCTCATCGTCCCCGCCGCTCCGGGACAGGCCACCACCACGTCCGAAGACAGGATGTTCACCAGGTTGCGGCCGTCGGCCATATTGGTGGCGATGGCGATGTCCAGGTGCTCAGTCGAGTCGTCCGGATCCTTTCCGGGCAGAACGCCCACCACCAGCCCGCCGGCGTTTTTCGCTCCACGGCTGGCGGCGTCCATCACCCCGGCGGGACGGCCGCCGGTCAGGACGACCAGGCCGGCTTCGGCGATCCGGCGGCCCAGTTCCTCGGCCATGCGGGCGACCTCGTCGGTTACCGAACCGCCGCCCATTACGCCAATGATTTTACGACGTGGCACACGACACCTCCCGATTACCCGACTGTAGCGTAATCGGGGGTGCGGTTGCCACCGGGGGTGGTATGTGGTACATATACCAACGGAAAGGATGGCGGAATGAATAAGGATTTCAATAAGTTTGCCGGCACGAAGTCTTATCTTACTTCACCGGAGCTTAGGCATGCGGTGAACGTATCCGTGGCGCTGGGGCGGCCGCTTTTGGTCAAGGGGGAGCCGGGGACCGGCAAGACGCTTCTGGCCCATGCAGTGGCCGAGGATCTGTCGGTGGAGCTGATCATCTGGAACATCAAGTCCACTTCCAAGGCGGCCGACGGGTTGTACGTCTACGACACGGTGCAGCGGCTTCAAGACAGCCGTTTCGGCGACAAGGATGTCTCGGACATCCGCCAGTACATCAAGCTGGGGCCGCTGGGCCGGGCGTTGACCGGCGAGAAGCAGGTGGTGCTGCTGATTGACGAGATCGACAAGGCCGATCTGGAGTTTCCCAACGACCTGCTGCACGAGCTGGACATGATGGAGTTCTCGGTCATCGAGACCGGCGACCGCCACGTCGCCAAGAGTCGGCCCATCGTGGTGATTACCTCCAATGCCGAGAAGGAGTTGCCCGACGCCTTCCTGCGGCGCTGTGTTTTTCACTACATCCAGTTTCCCGAGCACAAGCTCATGGCCGATATCGTGCGGGTGCACCACCCGGACGTGGGCAAGAAGCTTCTGGAGCAATGCCTGCAGAAGTTCTACTGGATCCGTACGCTGGACGGCCTGCGCAAGCGCCCCTCCACCTCGGAGCTGATCGACTGGATCGGCGCGCTGCTGAAAGCGGGCATGTCTCCTTCCGAGGTTTCCAAGGAAATCCCCTTCTTGGGCACGCTGATCAAGCGCAAGGAAGACTACGACGTGGTTGAGCAGGGCGGCTCGCCGCCCAAGCGAACCAATCCAATGTGGCGGTAGCATGCCGGAGCACGCGGGCATCTTCCTGGGGCTCTTCTTCCGCCTGCGGGAGAGGAAGGTCCCGGTCAGCATAACCGAGTGGATGGCCCTGGTGGAGGGCCTGATGCTGGGTCTGCATGGTTCCTCGCTGATCGGCTTCTACTCGCTGGCCCGCGCGCTCCTGGTCAAGGACGAGAAATACTTCGACGAGTTCGACCGGGTCTTCGCCGAGTACTTCCAGGGCATCGAGAACGTGGCGGTGATCGAGGAGGACGTCCGGCGCTGGTTGGAAACCCCGGTTTCCCCCTATCAGCTCGACCCGGAGTTGCGCCGGGTGCTGGACAACGTGGACGTGGAGAAGTTGCGCGAGCTCTTCGAGCAGCGGCTGCGCGAGCAGAAGGAGCGCCACGACGGCGGCGACCGCTGGATCGGCACCGGCGGCACCTCGCCTTTCGGCCACGACGGCTATCATCCCGGAGGCATCCGCGTGGGCGGCGAGGGCCGCTGGGGCTCGGCGGTGCAGGTGGCCGCCGCCCGGCGCTACCGCGAGCACCGCCACGATCTGGTTCTGGACACCCGCCAGCTCTCGGTGGCCCTGCGCAAGCTGCGGGCCCTGAAGCGGGACGGGCCCTGCGACGAGCTGGACCTGGACGAGACCATCGACAAGACCGCCCGGGAGGCCGGCGAGCTGGAGCTGGTCTTCCGTCCGCCCAGAAAGAACGAGATCGGCCTGGTGCTGTGCATGGACGTGGGCGGATCCATGGAGCCCTACCGCCACCTGGTCGACCTGCTGTTCTCCGCCGCCCACCGCTCGCGGCACTTCAAACGCTTCGCCCACCTGTACTTCCACAACTGCGTCTACTCGGAGGTGTACACCGACTCCCGTTTCAAGGAGTCGATTCCCACCTCCGACCTTATGACCCGGTACGACCGCGACACCCGGGTGGTGCTGGTGGGCGACGCCTACATGTATCCGGGCGAGCTGACCGACCGCTGGGGGGCCATCCAGTGGGAGGACCGCAACGAGACTCCGGGGATCGTCTGGCTGGAGCGCATCCAGGATCACTTCCGCCACACCGCCTGGATCAATCCCATGGGCGAGCGCATGTGGCACGCTCCCTCGGTGCGCATGATCCAACGGTTGTTTCCGATGTTTCCGCTGACGATCGAAGGGGTGGATACCCTGGCGCGCGAGCTCACCTAGGGAGCGTTTGCGGGCAGGCAGACGCCCCAGCCGCTGGCGTCCATGTAGCAGAACCAGTCCCCCTGCATGGAGCAGTCGTAATCGCTGGAGCAGTTGGCGGCGCACCAGCGCCCGCCCTGGCCGTCCTCCAGCAGGCATTCGAACGGGTAGGGGCAGGGCATCAGGGCGCTGCACAGGCGGTTGCAGTAGCCGGGATACTCCTCCACCAGCTGGGTGCACAGCAGGCCGCTCTGGCAGCCCGAGGCCATGGTGCAGGGATCGCCGAACTGGCCGTCGCCGGCGGGGAGACAGAAGCCGGTGGCGGCGCCGTCGCCCGGATCGACGCAGGTACCGCCTGCCGGGCAGACGCCCATGGCGGTGTCGCAGGTGAAGATGCACATCTGCTCGCCGGTGCCGGTCATGTCCAGGCAGAACATGTCCGGCATGCACACGCCGGTGTTGGAGCACTCCTCCCGGTAGCCGGGATAGTCGACGTCGCACAGATCCGGGGGCAGGCAGACGCTGTAGCCCTCCACCAGCTCGCGGCAGCAGCCGTTGGGGAAGTCGTAGGAGCAGTCGTCGGCGTCGCTGCAGGGATAGGAACAGAAACCTTCCAGCCGCCCGGGGTACTCGATGCAGGTCCAGGCCGCGCTCCAGTCGACCGGGCAGCCCTCATACATTCCGCAGGGGTCGCCGGCGCCCAGACGGTGGCCGTCAGCCACGCACTGGCCGTTGGCGTCGCAGAACTCCCCCGCCGGGCACGTGCCGCAGATGCCCCCGCACCCGTCGGGGCCGCACTCGCGACCGTAGCAGTCGGGGATGCAGCTGCCCGAGGTGGTCAGGGTGAGGTAGTAGGTTTCGATGGGTTCATAGCCGCCGTAGGCCACCACCTGGACGTAGTAGACGCCCACCGGCAGGCCGCGCTCGATGATCCGCGACCACAGATCGACGGTGTCGTCGTTCTCGGCTATCATCCCCAGGTTGGCGTCGTAGAGGTACATGACCGTGTCGCCGTAGTACCCGGAGGTCTCCAGGGTAACGTCGGTGACCGCGCTCAGGCGGAATACCCACCAGTCCTGGTCGCTGGCCGGGCAGAGCGAATGGGTCTGGGTCATGTTGGGGCTCAGCGGGGTGGCCTGCTGGAAGGAGTCGTCGGGTTCGAATCCGTCGGGCTCGCAGGTGACCATGGTGCAGCGGCCGGTCATGAAGTCGCACGGGGCATCCGGCGGGCAGGGGATCGGGTAGTTCCAGCCCCATTCCAGGCAGGGGTCGTTGTCGTACTGCCCGCAGTCGATATAGGTCCATTCGTCCAGGCACTGGGTCTGCCCGGCGTAGCATTCGTCCTGGCAGGTGCCGCTGACGCAGGCCATCTGGTCCTCGGAGCAGTAGGTGCCCCGCGGGCAGCGCTGGGTCGGGGAGAACTCGGTGCAGGGATCGCCGTCGTACTCGCCGCAGACGATGTACTCGCGCTCGCTTATGCAGTAGAACTCGCCCCACCAGCACTCGTCCCAGCACTCCCCGGTGCAGTAGCCCAGCTCCCAGTTGCAGTACGTGCCGTCCGGGCAGGGGAAGGGCGGGCTGAACTCGGTGCAGGGATCGTTGTCCCACTCGCCGCACTCGACGTAGGTCATCTCGTCCCAGCAGTAACTCTCGCCCCAGTAACACTCGTCCCAGCACTCGCCGGTGCAGTAGCCGGTTTCCCAGTCGCAGACTTCGTTGGGCGGGCAGTAGATCGGCGGGCTGAGGTCCAGGCAGGGATCGCTGTCGTACTGGCCGCAGTCCACGTAGCTCATTTCGTCCCAGCACTTGCGATCGCCCCAATAGCACTCGTCCTGGCAGCCGAACACGCAGCGGCCGTTTTCGCAGTACTGATCCGGCTCGCACTCGCCGCAGCTTCCGCCGCAGCCGTCGTCGCCGCACTCCTTGCCGGAGCAGTCTGGCTCGCAGCCTGTGCACTCGCCGTTTACGCAGGTGGAACCCTCGGGGCAGGCGATGGGCACCGACCACTCCACGCACCCGTCGCCGTCGGTGTCCTCGCAGTAGGTAACCGCGTTGCCGACGCAGGCCGTGTCGCCGCTTTGGCAGCGGTCCTGGCAGCCTTCCACGCAGAACCCCACCCGGCTGCAGTAGTATCCGTTCGGGCAGGTGCCGCAGCTTCCACCGCAGCCGTCGGAGCCGCACTCGCGGTCACCGCAGTTGGGCGTGCAGATCGGAACGCAGGTTCCCGTGTCCGGATCGCAGGCGTAGCCGGGATTGCAGGTCACCCCGGCGCATTTCTCGCACAGCGACTCCGGATCGGTCGCGCCGTCGCAGTCGTTGTCCAGTCCGTCGCCGCACAGCTCTTCGGCGCCCGGATGCACCGCGCCGTTGGTGTCGTCGCAATCGGCACCCGAGCAGCTGGGCCCGAACACCCCGTCGGAGTCTCCATCGCAGACCAGACACTGCCCGTTGTAGCAGTGCTGGCCGGTTGGACATTCGTCGTTGGACCTGCACCTGCCGCCCGAGTCCTGGCAGAATCCGTTCACGCAAATGCGCCCGTGCTTGCAGTCCGAATCCGACCGGCAGCCGTACTGATCCAACTCGCCGCCGCCGCAGGAACCCAGCAGAAAAACAAGACAAGTTGCCACTACCCCCGGAAACGTTCTTTTCATGATTATGAATCCTCCATCAATACCAAGATTTCATCTTCATCGGGATACACAAAACTATAAATCTTATCCTATAAAAATGAAAGCACACCTCGATCGTCCAGGAAAGCGGAAGAAAATCAATGGGCTGAAAGGTGCCCGGTCCCCGTTCCGTTCTGAATTTTCTTTCAGGGCTAGTAGCAGCCGAACAACTGGTCGCAGGTCTGTTCCTCGTAGCAGCACTGCTTGCCGTAGAGCAGGCTCAGGCACTCGAAGGCCGGGGGCGGGCATTCGCACACCAGTTCGGTGTTGCAGGTAGCCGGGGGACCGTAGATCTCGGTGCAGTCGCAGACTCCGCCGCAGCCGTCGGCATCGCAATAGTAGGGCTCGAAGAGGCCGCCGCCGCATTGGGGGGTGCAGCAGGTGCCCTGGTAGCAAGTGTCGCCGGCGGGGCAGCAGGTGCCGTTGCACTCCTCGTAGGCGCACTCGCAGTATCCGAATTCGTTGCAGGTCTCGTTGGTGCCGCAGCTGCCGCAGCTGCCGCCGCAGCCGTCGTCACCGCACTCTCCCGGACACTGCGGGGTGCAGCACTGGTAGTCGTAGCACACCTGGCCGGAGGAGCAGGTGTTGGGGCAGCTGCCGCCGCAGCCGTCGTCGCCGCATTCCTTTCCGGTGCAGTCGGGCACGCAGACGCAGACGCCGTCCTGGCAGACCTCGTTGGACAGGCACGATCCGCAGGTGTGGCCGCAGCCGTCGGGGCCGCACTCCTTGCCCGAGCACTGCGGGGTGCAGCACTGGCCGGTATTCAGGTTGCACACGTCGCCGTCCGGGCAGCAGGTGCCCAGGCAGTCGACGTAGTCGCAAACGCACTGGTAGTCCTCGCAGTGCTCCAGGCTGCCGCAGGTGTCCGGGCAGCTGCTGCCGCAGCCGTCGTCGCCGCACTCCTTGCCGGCGCAGGAGGGGGTGCACACGCACACGCCGTTCTGGCACTGGTCGTTGGGCAGGTCGCATTCGCAGGTTCCCCCGCAGCCGTCGGAGCCGCAGGTACGCGCGGGGCAGTTGGGCTGACAGCAGGAGTCCTGGTAGCAGATGAACCCGTCGGCGCAGCACAAGTCGGCGCAGCTTTCGTAGTCACAGGTGCATTCGGAGTATGGCCACAGGCAGCTGCTGTAGGCCGGGCAAGGTTCCCGGTCCCATTCCAGGCAGGGATCGGCGTCGATGTTCCGGCAGACCTTGACGTTGGCGGTGTCCAGGATCGAGCAGGCGGTGTCGCCCTCGGCGCACTCGCTGGTGCAGCCGCCGGTGAACTCGCACTGCCCGTTGGAGCACACGTATTCGTCCTGGCAGTCGAGCTGCAGGCCGTCGTCGCCGGTGCCGTCGCAGTTGGTGTCCAGGTCGTCGCAGACCTCATCGCCGAACTGGGGGCCGTACTGGTCGGCGCCGCACTGCTGCCACTGACCCCCGACGCACTGGGCGGCGTCGTGATGGGAGCCCGCACAGACGCCCACGGTCAGCTCGCAGGGAGCCAGGACCATCTGGGGATCGTCGGCGTCGGTGCGCCCGTCGCAGTCGTTGTCGACCGTGTCGCAAATTTCGTCCCCGGTGGGCACGCACACCTCGCGGCACTGGCCGCCCTGGCACTCCTGGCCCGCGGGGCAGTCGCGGTCGTCCTCGCAGCCTAAAACGCAGACCTGGTCGGTGCACAGGTGGCCGATGGCGCAGTCGCTTTTATCCAGGCACTCGACGCAGGCCCCGCTCTGGGTGTCGCACACCGGCAGGGGCGCAGAACAATCTGCGTCGGTCGTGCACGAGAAAGTGCAGGTGTTGTTGTGGCAGATGTGGGCCGTCGGGCAGTGGGCGTCTTCGAGGCACTCCACGCAGGCGCCGTGGTCGCCCTGGTCGGCGGCGCAGTACAGGCCGTCGGGGCAGTCGCGGTCGGACGAGCATCCCGGCACGCAGGTGGTATCCACGCAGATGTGGCCGATGGGGCAGTCGGCGGAAGTGAGGCAGTCCACGCAGACCTGCTGGGAGGGATCGCATCTCCCCGACTGACAGTCGCCGTCGTCCCGGCAGCCTTGCAGGCATGCGTTGTCCCGGCAGATGAACCCGGCCGCGCAGTCGCCGTCCCCGGTGCACTCCACGCAGGTTCCGGTGGCGGTGTCGCACACCTCCGGCGCGCAGTGGCTGTCCTGGGTGCAGTAGAACTCGCACTCGTAGTCGCTGCAGCGGTATCCCGGCGGACAGTTGGCGTCCTCGACGCACTGGGCGCAGGTGCCGTTGGCGCCCACGTCGGTGAGGCACTCCCAGCCGGTGGGGCAGTCCCGGTTGCTGCGGCACCCGGTCTCGCAGGTTCCGTCGACGCAGATCTTGCCGGCGTCACATTCGTCATCGGAAGCGCACTGTGGTTTCTGCTGGCAGCTTCCTCCGGCACATTCGAACCCCGCCGGACAGTTTTCGTCCTGAAGGCACTCGACGCAGGCGGAGTTGGCCGTGTCGCAATAGGGGGTGGGAGCTTGGCAATCAGCGTCGGAGGCGCAGCCGGACCGGCAGGAGTTGTCCACGCATTTCTCGCCGGTGTCGCAGTCGCCGTCCGCCAGGCACTCGACGCAAACGCCCGATGCGGTGTCGCACACTGGTGTGGGGGCCGAGCAGTCGGCGTCGCTATCGCAGATGGTCTGGGGAACGCAGATCTCGTCGATGCACCGCTGGCCGGCGGGGCAGTCCGCGTCGGTGTCGCAGCCCAGGTCCCTGGACTTCGACGAGCAGCCGGCCGCTACGGCCAGCACCAACAAAACCAGACAAAGTCTACCGGTAAGCTTCATCACATGCCTCCTGGATTCTTTTCATCTGACGGATGAAGTTACAGAAATATCGGAGGAAGTTCAAGCGGGGGCGGGGGCGGCGAGGGGGTCGGTCGAGAAAACTTCCAGCCAGCGGTTGGTGCTTTTGAGAAAGTTGGTCAGCTCGTCGATGATGGTCTGGAACTGGTCGGGGCAGGCCTGGACGAACCGGGCGAAATTGTTGGCTTCCGGACCGGAGAAGCCCATCTCCAGCTGCGGCTCGATGAGCTTCTGGGCCTCGGCGGCCATCCAGGACTTGAGCGATCCCAGCTCCGGCTGTCCCAGCTCGTCGCGCAGCTGCCCCCAGGCTTCCTTGAGCATGTCGCCGTCGGCCCCGGTTACGTCGCCGAATTCCGCCCGGGCGCCGGCCAGGTGGGCCTGGGCGGCTTCCATCGATTGCGTGCAGGAGAACCCCGGGCTTTCGATGCCCTCCATCATGGTGCGGAACACGGCGTTGACCTGTTCGGCGGCCTGGTCGTTCTTGGCGGAAAGCGTTTTTTGAAACATCTCGCGGAACTGTTCCCTGGTGTATTGGGGTTTTTTCTGGAACCCGTCCGGGTCTTTCGACTCCCCGGTGGAGTACACCTCGGGATCCACCGGCCGGACCTCTTTGCCCGAACAACCGCAGAGCCCCAGGATGAAAGCGACTGCCAGCGCCAGTATGGTGTTCTTCTTCATTTACAACCCCCGGTCTGGAGGTACTATACCAGTCTATTGACAGGCGGCAAGTCCCGGGGATACCGTCCGGATATGACTGAGAAATCCCGGCCGGTGCTCTATCTGATCGACGGCCATTCCTATATCTTTCGGGCCTTTCATGCCATTCGCCACCTGTCCAACCGCAGCGGCACTCCCACCAACGCGGTCTACGGCGTGACCAAGATGCTGCTCAAGCTGGTCGAGGAAAAAGACCCTTCCCACGTGGCGGTGGTGCTGGACGCCGGCGGGAAGAACTTCCGCCACGAGATGTTCCCGGAGTACAAGGCCAACCGTCCTCCGGCGCCCGAGGAGCTCAAGATCCAGATCCCCCTGGTAAAAGAGGTCATCCAGGCGCTGAACCTGCCGCTGCTCCAGGAGGAGGGTTGCGAGGCCGACGACGTCATCGCCAGCATTTGCCAACAGGCGGTCGCCGAGGGCTTCGAGGTGGTCATCGTCAGCGGCGACAAGGACCTCATGCAATTGGTCGGACCTGGCGTGGTCATGTACGACACGATGAAAGAGGTCGTCTACGATCCCGAGGGCGTGAAGAAGAAAATGGGCGTCCCCCCCGGGGGGGTGCTGGACCTCTTGGCGCTGATGGGCGACACCTCCGACAACATTCCGGGAGTTTTCGGAGTGGGCCAGAAGACCGCCGCCAAGCTGCTCAAGGAGCACGGCGACCTGGAGACGGTGCTGGCGGCGGCTCCATCAATGAAGAAGAGCAAGCTGAAGGAGCGCCTGATCGAGCAGGCCGACAACGCCCGCCTGTCGAAGAAACTGGCCGCGCTGGACACCGGCGTATGCTCCGGGCGGCAGCTCGGGGAGTTCGCCCGCCGGGAGCACGACAAGCAGGCCCTGGACGAATTGTTGAAAAGGCTGGAGTTCTCCGGTCTGCGCCGGCAACTGGTGGGCCGGCGCACCATCGACACCTCCAGGTACAAGACCGTTCTGACCAAGAAGGATCTCAAAGCGGCGATCGCCCGGGTAAGGCAAACCAAGAAGTGCTCGGTGGATCTGGAGACCGATTCGCTGGATCCCGCGAGGGCGCACATCGTGGGCATCAGCCTGGCCCCCGCGGAGGGGGAGGCGGTCTACATTCCCGTGGCCCACCAGGGCGATGACTTGCCGGCCCAGTTGCCGGTCGGCGAGGTGCTGGACGCGCTGGTGCCGGTGCTCACCGATCCCGCAATCGAGATCTACGGCCAGAACATCAAATACGACATGGTGGTGCTGGAGAACCGGCACAACCTCGAGCTGGGCAACATCGCCTGCGACTCCATGGTGGCCTCCTACGTTCTGGACCCCGGGCGCGCCAGCCACGGGATGGATTACCTCTCCCGGGAGTTCCTGGGCCACGAGACCATCACCTACACGGACGTGGTGGGCAAGGGCAAGAACCAGATTCCCTTCGCCCGGGTGCCGCTCGACCGCGCCACCGCTTACTCCGGCGAAGACGCCGACGTAACCTTCCGGCTCTGCGAGCTGCTGCTGCCCAAGGTGAAACAGGAAGGGATGTCCGAGCTGTTCTCCCGGATGGAGCTTCCGCTGATCCACGTCCTGGTGGACATGGAGCGCTGGGGGATCCGGGTGGACAAAGAGCGGCTGCAGGCGATGGGCGGGGAGTTGCAGCAAGAGATCGACAAGCTCGAGGAACGCATCCACCTGCTGGCGGGCCGCGAGTTCAACATCAACTCCCCCGCCCAGCTGCGGGTGGTCCTGTTCGACGAGCTGGGCTTCGAGGTGAAGAAAAAGACCAAGTCGGGCGCCTCGACCGACTCCACGGTTCTGGAGGAGCTGGCCCTGGAGCACGAGTTGCCCACCGAGATCCTCAACTACCGCTCGCTGACCAAGTTGAAATCCACCTACGTCGACGTTCTGCCGGAAATGGTCAATCCGGAGACCGGCCGGATCCACACCAGCTACAACCAGGCAGTCGCCGCCACCGGGCGGCTGTCCTCGTCGGATCCCAACCTGCAGAACATCCCCATTCGCACCGAGACCGGCCGCCGGATCCGCGAGGCTTTCGTGGCCTCGGAGGACTGTGTGCTCTTGAGCGCGGACTATTCCCAGGTGGAGCTGCGCATCCTGGCCCACCTGAGCGGGGACGAGGCGCTCCTGGAGGCCTTCCGCCAGGGTGAGGACGTGCACGCGCGCACCGCGGCGCTGATCTTCTCTGTTCCCATCGAGCGGGTCGACTCGGACATGCGCCGCAAGGCCAAGGCGGTCAATTTCGGCATAGTCTATGGCCAGGGGCCTTACAACCTGGCCCGCCAGCTGCGCATTCCCCGCTCGGAGGCCAAGGAGATCATCGACGGTTACCTGAACCGGCACGCCCGGGTGGGTGAATGGGTGGACAAGACGCACCAGCAGGCGCGCAAGACCACGATGGTCAAGACCATGTTCGGCCGGCGCCGCTTTTTGCCCGACATCAACAGCACCAATCACAATGTCCGGGCCAACGCCGAGCGCATCGCCCAGAACACTCCCATCCAGGGAACCGCAGCCGACATAATCAAGCGGGCCATGATCCAGATCCACGGCGAGCTCAAGAAGAAGAAACTGAAGACCCGCATGGTACTCCAGGTGCACGACGAGCTGGTTTTCGACGTTCCCGAAGCTGAAGCCGGATTGCTCGAGTCCCTGGTTCGTGAAAAGATGGAGGGCGCCGCCCGGTTGGCGGTTCCCTTGACAGTGGACATTTCAACCGCCGAGAGCTGGGCCGAGGCGCACTGAGGGTTGCCATGGGCGGGGAAGCCAAACCGGATCTGGAGCAACTGCGAGCCGAGCTGAAGAAGCAGGAGTCACGCACCCGGGCCATCATGGAGGTGGGCCGCAGCCTGACGGCCGTCTCCGACATCGACGAGCTGCTGCGGCTGATCGTTGACCGGGTCACCGAACTGATGGAAGCCGACCGGTCAACCATCTTCCTGGTGGACGAAGACCGCGGCGAGATCTGGTCCAAGGTGGCCCAGGGGGAGGAGATCACCGAGATCCGCATGCCCATGGGCAAGGGCATCGCCGGCTGGGTCATCCAGAACGGCAAGAACATCAACATCAAGGATGTCTACCAGGACGAGCGCTTCAACCCCGACATCGACAAGAGCACCGGCTATCACACCGAGAGCCTGCTGTGCGTTCCGCTGCGCGGCAAGCAGGGCAACATCCTGGGCGTCATCCAGACCCTGAACAAGAAGGGCGGGCACTTCTCGGTGGGGGACGAGGGGCTGCTGGAGGCCATCGGCTCGCAGGTGAGCATCGCCATCGAGAACGCCCAGCTGGTGCTGAGCGTGCTGGCCAAGAACATCGAGTTGGTGGAGGCCCAGGAGGCGCTGGCCCGCAAGGTCGAGGAACTGGACGTGCTCTACAAGCTGGAGAAGGAGATCTCCGCGGCCATCGGCCAGGAGCAGATGCTCTACCGGGTGCTGCGCCGGGCGGTGGACCTGGTGGGCTGCGACGCCGGGTCGATAGTCATCCTGGCGGAAGACTCCGAGGAGCTGATCTTCGCCTCGGCGGTGGGCACGAAGGAGGACGAAGTGCGCAAGTTGCGGCTGCCCCGCGGGGCGGGAGTGGCCGGCTGGGTGGCCGAGCACGGCCAGACCGCCCTGGTGAACGAACCCGGGGCCGACCAGCGCCATTTGAAAGACCTGGAGAAGAAGCTGGACTTCCCGGTCAAGAACCTGCTGGCGGTTCCGCTGGCGGTGGCCGGCGAGACCATCGGGGCGGTCGAGCTGCTAAACAAGCAAGACGGGCCCTTCGCCGGCGACGACGAGAAGCTGGCAACGCTGATCGCCGGGCAGGCCGCCGCGGCGGTGCAGGTGGGGCGCCTGCGCGACAAGCGCGAAAAAGAAGAGCGGTTGAGCTCCATCGGCCAGATGCTCTCGGGCGTGATCCACGACTTCCGCACGCCGATGACCATCATCTCCGGCTACGTGCAGCTGATGAGCATGGAGGAAAGCGAGAAAAAGCGTAAGGAGCAGGCCGAGGTGATCCTGCAGCAGTTCGACTTCGTCAACAACATGACCCGGGAGCTTCTGGCCTTCGCCCGCGGCGACACCAGCCTCCTGCTGCACAAGGTCTACACCGAACGCCTGCTCAAGGACATGGAGGAGATTCTCACCAAGGAGCTGGATGCCAACCGGGTCAAGCTGCAGATCAAGGATCTCTACGGCGGGCCCATCCGGGTGGACGAGAACAAGCTGCGCCGTCTGATCTTCAACATCACCAGAAACGCCCGCCAGGCCATGCCCGACGGAGGCGAGTTCAAGATCAAGGTCGAGGAGCAGGACGGCCAGGTTTGCTTCTGGTTTTCCGACACCGGCCCGGGCATCCCCGAAGAAATCCGCCCGCGGCTCTTCGAGCACTTCGTCAGCTCCGGCAAGGAGGACGGCACCGGCCTGGGCCTGGCGGTGGTCAAGAAGATCGTCGACGAGCACGGCGGCCGGATAGAAGTCGAAAGCCCCGAAGAAGGCGGCGCTTGCTTCAAGATCACCCTTCCGAAACGTCTGGACTCCTGAAACGACCCTTTCTTCTGATAAAATGGCAAAACAACAATAAACACAATGCCTTAAAACCTACCCTGTCCCCGTTTCCTCCGCACCCGCACGAACCCGGATCTTCGTTTTCAATCCCCGCATCCACGCCAGCATCTGCTGGAATATCGGGTAGTTCGCCTACGAAGATGCTGGGGAAGTTGTCGTTGGCGGGGTTTTGGGTGAGGCGGGTGCGCTCGGTGGTGCCGGCGCCGAGCTTATGCAGGAAGATGTCGTAGTCGCAGGTGTACCAGTCGTGGCAGCCCTGGCTGGCGGCGTAGGCCAGCCACGAGTTGTCGTTGGAGACTGCCGGCATGTACATGTGGCCCCACTCGGCGTCGGGAAGGGCCAGCTCGATCTCATAGGACGAGCGGGTCATCAGGTCGTCGATGTGCATGCGGGCCATGTCCGGGACCGTGGGGCTGTCGCGGGTGACGTGGTAGACCAGGCCGCCCTCCGGGGCGATCGATGACAGGCAGCCGGGGCCGAAGTAGTAGATGCGCTCTTTATCCTGGATATCCAGCACCACAGTCGAGTGGGGCGCATCGAAGGTCCCGTTGTCGCCGGTGTAACCGCCGCTGTACAGGCCGAAGGCCCAGCCCACCAGCCATCGCCCGTCGGGGGTGATCCCCCCCGGCTCGAAGCGGGTGGTCTGCAGGTGGGTGAAGTCGTTTTTCCGAAACAGAAAAACCAACTCATCGCTTTGCGGATCGGCCAGGTAGTATTCAACATCCCCGCCCGAAGGCGCCGCGCAGACCAGCTGATTCCGGCGCAGCCGGTCCCGCAGCCAGAAGGCCGGCACCCCGTCGGACACGGTCGCCCCGTCGCAGATCTTGAAGTCCCCGCTGCCGTCGGGACGCATGATGTGGATGGACCCCTCCGCCGGCAGATGGTACAGCACCCAGGCCCCGTCGGGCGAAAACGCCGGCACCTTGCCGCCCAGGTAGGTCAGCCGGGTAACATCGCTCCCGTCGGCCCGCATCCGGTAGATCTCGTGCCTTGCGTCCTCGCGGTTGGAAGCGAAGACGATCCATCCGTCGGCAGGCACCTCGGCCCTCACCGGCGCCGCCAGCAGGATCATGACCAGCGGCAGGACTACTGTTCGACGGTGTGGCACCAGTAGCGCAGTTCGCAGCCGCATTTGGCGCAGTCGGGATTGGAAGCAGGGCAGTTCTCGGGCACGCAGTTGTCGCAGGTGGTGTTGCAGTCGGGACAGGTCTTGGCCCCCCCGCCGTCGGCCTCCGGGACGGTGTTGAGGCAGACATAACGCGCGCTGAGGTCGCCGATTTCCCCGGTGACCTGGGTCCAGACGATGATGGGATTCGCCAGCTGGAAGTCGGCGGGCAGCGGATCGGGCATAATCCACCCGTCGCCGCCGTAACCGACCATCGCGTCGGCGTCCAGGGCCTGGCAGTTTGAAAAGGCGTCGCAGGGGGTGGCGGCATCCTGGAGGGCGGAGATGCACACCGGCACGCTTTTGGTGGTGGCGGGATAGAAACCCTGGGGGCAGTCGGGCAGGCATTCGCCGTTGTAGCAGCGCAGGCCCGCGCCGCAGACCCGGTTGCACTGCCCGCAGTTGTTGTTGTCGTTGAGCAGATCGAAATCCTCGTCCGGCGTGCCGTCGCAGTCGTCGTCGAGCAGGTTGCAGCTCTCGGTCACCGGCGGTATGGCGCCCACGCAGGCGTCGCCCCAGGCTCCGGTGGTGGGCCCCACCTGCTCGCAACTCTGGATCCCCGCGTCGCACTCGCCCTGGTCGGGGGCGTCGCACTTGCGGTCGGGAGTGCCCAGGGTGCAGGAGCAACCCTCATCGATGGCGCCGTCGCAGTCGTTGTCCAGCATGTCGCAGTGGTCCAGGCCTTCCTCGTCCACGTAATCCGGCCCGTAACCGTTATCGCAATTGTCCCAGGCGCCGTTGACGCAGTTCTGGCGGGCCAGCTTGCAGACGCCCTGGTAGTGTTCGCAGCGGGGACGGTCCTGCTCGGGGATGTCGTCGGTGGTCCCGTCGCAGTCGTCGTCTATATTGTTGCAATCCTCCCGGGCGCTGGAGTTGACGGTCGCGTCGGAGTCGTCGCAGTCGGTGCCCGCGCAGTCCGGACACCGGCCGTGGTTGTCTCCGTCGTAGTCGAGACAAATACCGGGAATGCACTTCAGGGCCACGTTGGCCTGTTGTATCTTGGAGTTGATGAATCGGGCATCGGCCTCACCGGTGAGCAGTTCCTTTTCGGTTTTCATGCCCACCACCAACACTCGTATTTCTTCATCGGCGGCTTTGCCCGGGCGGAAAATGATGTTTTCCTCGAGGATCTTCGGAGGGCTGTACGCCGTTAGCGGGAAGACTTCCGGTCCCCATACGATTGCTTCTCCGGCCTCCACCGATATTTTCAATTGGTTCACATCGTCGGGGACCAGGATGTTGAGTTCGGATTCCGCGTAGATCTTCACCTCGATGGCGGTGGGCTCTTCGCCGCAGGCGGGGGTCAGCAGGGACAGGCAGGCCAGGATGCGGATGCAGTTCTTCATTACCCGGTGAGTTTAATCCGCTTTGCGGGGCGGAGGCAAGCTCCTTTACCCGCCTTCGCTTAAGCTACGGCGGGCCGGGCTGCAGGTTGAACTGCTTGACGGTGGTTTCGTTGGGCTTGATTTCGATGACGATGGTCTTCTTTATGTTCTTTTCGCGGTTGCGCAGCAGGAGCTTCTGCTTCCCGGCGGGGAGCTTCTTGTAGGCCAAAGGCGTCAGGCCCAGGCGCTTGCCCTTGAAATAAACCTCGGTCCAGGGCTTGGTGTCCAGGGTCAGGTAGCCCGAGGCGGCCGGCCGGGCGGGCGCCTCGTCGGGGATCTCCTCGACGTCTTCTTCCGCCGGTTTCCTGTGGATCCGGGCCACGGACGTCCGGCGCTTTCTCCTGCGCCGCTTGGGCTTGGTTTTGGGTTTGATCTTTTCTTCGGTTTTTTCTTCGACTTTCTTTTCTTCTTCTTTTACTGGTTCCGGCTTCTCGACCGCCGGTGCCGGTTCCTTGGGCTTCTCGACGGCTACGCCCGCGGGCTGGACCTCCGGCGGGGGGGCGGAGGACTCGGTTTCCATCTGGCCCAGGTAATGGACCAGCAGCGCGCCGCAGACCGCCGAGAAGAACACCGCCCCCAGCAGTACCGGGATCCGCCAGGCGGTTTTCTTCTTCGCCGGCAGGGCGGCTTCCTTGGCCGAGGGTCTTTGCGCGGCGGTGGGGGCGGCGGTGACCATCGACGGGGTCATGATGGGGATGTCCAGATCGTCTGCCTGGCTGGTGGCGGCCACCGGCACGTCGACGCCGTCCTGGCGGATGACCGCCGATGGCGTCCGGGCCGAGAGGACCAACTCGTCCGAGGGGGTGTAACCCGGCTTGGAGGGCGTCAGCCGCTCGGCGGCGGCGATGGCCAGGCCGTCGATGATCTCGTCTATGTCGGAAGTGTCCTCGGGGCGGGCCTTCTTCATGGCCTCGATTACCTCGGGGAACAGGCTCTGGACGTACTTGCCGATCACGGTGGTGTTGGAAACCAGCTTTTGCTCCATGAGGAACTTGTCCAGCGCCATCTGCATCTGCGCCGCGTCTTTGTAGCGGTCCTCGGGGTGCTTGGCCATCGAGCGTTCCAGGATGGGGTAGAGGCCGGAGGGGAAGTCCTCGCGGTGCACCGAGGGGGGTCGGGGGGCGTCGTGGACTATGGCGTGCAGGACCGAGAACTCCGAGTCGCCGCGGAAGGGCAGCCGGCCGGTCATCAACTGGTAGAGCAGGATCCCCGCGGAGAAGATGTCCGAGCGGTTGTCGACCTTGCGGCCCAGGCACTGCTCGGGGGACATGTAATAGTACTTGCCCTTCAGGGTGCCGGCCTTGGTCTTGGTGGCCTGGGTGGCCGCCTTGGCGATTCCGAAGTCGGTCAGCTTGACGCCCCCGTCGAAGGCCACCAGCACGTTGTGGGGGCTTATGTCGCGGTGGACGATGCACAGCGGATTGCCCTGCACGTCGGTGTGGTTGTGCGCGTAAGTGAGCGCCTCGCAGACGTAGCTCATCATCTTGACCGCGTGCTCGGTGGGGATGAAGCGCTTGGCCTTGCGTTCTTTCTTCAGCACCCGGGACAGGTCCACGCCGTTGATATACTCCATGGCGATGAAGTAGGTGCCGGCCACGCGGCCCAGATCATAGATTTGCACTACGTTGGGATGGTTGAGCCGGGCGGCCAGGCGGGCCTCGTTTAAGAACATCTGGACGAACTCGGACGAATCCGCCAGGTGCGGCAGGATGCGCTTGATTACGATGAGCTTTTCGAACCCCTCGATGCCGGACTGCCGGGCCAGGAACAACTCGGCCATCCCGCCGAGGCCCACCTTCTTGAGCAGCTCATATTTTCCAAATGTAGCCGGGCTCATGCGTCCTTTGAAAAGACGTATTTACAACCCTTTCGGGTCTTCTCGCGCAGAGTATAACAGCCGGGGCGCCAAAGAGGAAAGAAATCGAATTTGACAGGCAGTGGGGGGATTGGTCATGATCGGGGATCGATGGCCAGACGGGTAATCTGCTGTGCATTCGGTGTGTTTTTGCTCCTGTCGACGGCGGGCGTGTGGGCCCAGCGTGCGCCGGCTCCGCCCAACCGCTACCTGCAGGAGGCCAAGGATCTCTACAAACGTTTGCGCTACGCGGAGATCGTGCACAAGCTGGAGCGGGCGCTCGCCGTCCCCAACAACACGCCCCGGCAGCTCTGCGAGATCTACGCGCTGATGGGCACCGTGCACGTGATCCTGGGCAACGAGGACGCGGCGGTGGATGCCTTCAACGAGCTGCTGAACGTCGATCCCAAGTACAAGCTGGATTCCAGCCTGTCGCCCAAGATCTTGAGCATCTACAGCCGGGTCAAGCGGGAGTTCGTTCCCAAGGCGGCGGTCGGCTTCGAGGGCCGGCCGACGGTCCGCACCACCCCGGGAAAGAAGCCCTGGGTGGAAGTGGGGGTGATTGACGAGAGCAAGGTGCTCACCGCGGTTGAGATCTGGTGCCGCCGCAGCGAGAAGGACGAGTTCAAGAAAGGCGCCATGGCCCCGGTTGGCAAGGGCCGCTACGGCGGATCCCTGCCGCTTGAAATGAAGTCGCTGCCGGCCGTCGGCGTCCGGGTGGAGTATGTAATCGTGGCCCGGGGCGAGCAAGGCAAGACCATCGGAGTCCTGGGCAGCATGGAAAACCCTTTGTCTTTCACGGTTTTGCCCGCTGTGGCCGCGCCCCCCACGCAAGGCCCCGGAATAAAAGACGATTCCACAGCCTGGTACGGGAGTTGGTGGTTCTGGACTGCCATGGGGGTAGTGGCGGCCGGCGCCGGCGTGGGAATCTACCTGGGCCTCTCGGGTGGGGGAACGGAGGTTCCCAATGGGAGCCTGGGAGAGTACACATTAGATTAGTATTTTCGGGGCCCTGATTCTTGACACGGAATACTAATTAAGTATAATTGAAGCAAAATTAATATTAATTTAAGGACAATGGCCAAAACACTCATTTTCATTTCGGCGCTTTTTTTCATCGGACAGATCGGGTGTGCATCCACCGACCGGTTGAATGCCCGGATAAATCTTCTTGTGAAGGAAGTGTCCGATCTGCACCAGGCCAACCAGCGATTGAACAATCGCCTGGACGAAATGCAGATGCAGCTTTCATTGATCAGGAAGGGTCTCAAGCAGTCGTCGGGAACGCCGCAGATTCCCGACCTCAAGGTGGTCAAGCTGCACCCCGGAAAAAACAAGTTCAAGCTGGACCGCCCCCGCCAGAAGCCGGCTCCGGTCAGGATGGGCGGCCCGGTGGATCCGGACAGCGTGTCCGAACGGCTGCCGGTGGATCATGACGCCGCCCGCCGCCCGCTGATGGGTCCGGACCCGGACGGTGAGAACGAAGAAACCATCCGGCGCAAGTTCAGTCATGCCTGCTCCTTTTACAACGCCGCCGATTACCGGACGGCAATATCCGCCCTGTATTATTTCATCGAGCTCTACCCGGAGCATCCCCTGTCCATCGACGCCCAGCACCTGGTGGGCGAGGCTCAGATGGCCCAGGGCAAGCTCCGCGAGGCGGAGAACGCGTTCAACCTGCTGGCCCGGAAGTATCCCAAGAGCCAGCGGGCCATTTCCGCTTTACTGATGATGGGCAGGTGCGAGGAGAAGCTCGGACAGGTAAAACAGGCTCGCAGTACGTACCTCCAGTTGGTGGAGGCCTACCCCCTTTCGCAGGAGGCCGCCGAAGCCAACCGGAGGTTGCAAGCCATGAGATAGAGGAGGATCGACCATGCGTGTCTATCCAGTCTGGCTGCCGGTGTTTCTGGGGATGATCCTGGGTTTCATGCAACCGGCTTGGGCCCAGGAGGAGGCCGACGACGAGGTGATCGCCGCCGAGGACGAGAGGTTGCCCGACGAGATCCCCGACGAGGGCGAAAAGGCCGGCCCGGCGACGGCCGGCCGCACCGAGGTCCAGGAGGATCACACCGTGATTCCCGGCGACACCCTGTGGGACCTGTGCGCCCGGTACCTGAACAACCCCTGGTACTGGCCGCGGGTATGGTCCTACAACCCGGAGATCACCAATCCCCATTGGATCTTCCCCGGCCAGCAGGTGCGCTTCTACCCCAGCGGGGAGCTGCCTGGCGAGATCGAAGCCGCCCGGGATTTCGAGGTCCCCGAGCCCGTCCCGGAGGACGACGAGTACGAGGACATCGAGGAGGACGTGGTCGACTGGGCCGCAGGCAAGGGCATTATCAAGGCCAAGTCGGTCACCGCCCTGGACATCCAGCGCGACGCCTTCGTCACTCCGGAGGAGCTCAAGGAAATGGGGTACATCAAGGGCTCGCGCGAGGACAAGAAGTACCTCTCGGAGTATGACCCCATCTACATCTGGTTCAACGATCCCAACGCCGCCCAGGTCGGCCAGAAGTACATGGTGGTGCGCCAGATACGGGAAATCGAACACCCGATAACCGGCGATTCGGTGGGCTTCTATATCCGCATCCTGGGAGCGATCCAGGTGGTGCACGTGGGCGAGGAAGTCGCCACGGCGATTATAGCCACCTCGCTGGATCCCATGTTCCGCGGCGACAAGATTGCCCCCTGGATGCCGCAGGTGAACAAGCACATCGGCCCGCGACCGAACTCGGTTGAGCTGCGGGGTTACGTCATGGATACGCGGGCGACCATCACCGAAATCGGCGAGCGGCACCTGGTGTTCATCGACCAGGGGCGCGATGCCGGGGTGGAGGAAGGCAACGTCTTCGACGTGGTCCGCCGCGAGGACGGATACATCGAGCATGGGGAAGACGACCGCGAGCCGGGCTACTGGGACGACCGGTTTCCCGTCGAAGTATTCGGTCGCATCATGATCGTCGACTCGCGCCCCACCGCCTCAACCGGCGTGGTAATGGCCAGCCTGAGAGAGCTGCGCATCGGTGATCGCGTGCTGATGTCCGTGCAGTAGAGACCCCCAAAAAATAAAAAGGCTTGACGGGGGGCGGGCCAGTCGTGGTAAACCCGGCGGCCATGAGTTCGTCAACCGTAAACCTGGGAGAAGCCGGGTATCCTCCCGCGCTGGTTTCAATCCCGGCTCCACCGCGGGTCTTGTATCTGCAGGGCCGGTTGCCGTCTCCGCCCCGGGTGGCGGTGGTGGGTTCGCGCGAGGCGGATCGCTACGGCCTGGATATCGCCCGGTCGCTGGGTGCCGGCCTGGCCGCCGCTGGAGTGGCGGTGGTCTCGGGTGGTGCCGGCGGGGTGGACACCGCGGCGCTGGAAGGCTGTCTGGAGGCTTCCGGCCGGCCGGTGGCCGTTCTGGGGACCGGCGTGGACGTGGCCTATCCCGCGGCCAACCGGGCGCTGTTTAAAAAGGTGGCCGGAAGCGGGGCGCTGGTGTCCGAGTACCCCGACAAGACCCCCGGTCGTCCAGCGCACTTCCCCAGGAGAAACCGGATCATCAGCGGGCTTTGTGAGGGCGTGGTGGTGGTGCGGGCTGCCAAGAAGAGCGGGAGCCTGATCACCGCGCGGGACGCCGTCCGGCAGGGGCGGGTGCTGATGGCGGTTCCGGGGCCCGCCGGTGACGATCTCAGCGCGGGGGTGCATCAGTTGATCCGCCAGGGAGCCCGCCTGGTGGAGGACACCGCGGACGTCCTGGAACTGCTGGGCATCGGCGACCGCCGCCAGACCACGCTCAGTCTGGTGCTGGACGAAGATTTGGGCGGCAACGAGAAAGTGCTTCTGGAGGCGCTGGGCGAGGAGACCTGCGACGTCGACGTGCTCAGCACCCGCACGGGATTCGAGAGCGGCCGGGTGGCCGCGTTGCTACTGCAGATGGAATTGAAGGGGCTGGTGACCCAGCGGCCGGGAATGGTATATTGCCGCGCCCGGCAATCGGCGGGATAGACATGACCAAGCGTTTGCTGATAGTCGAGTCGCCCACCAAGGCGAAAACCCTCAGCCGCTACGTCGGCAAGGATTTCACGGTCAAGGCTTCGGTGGGGCACGTCAAGGACCTCCCCAAGAGCAAGATGGGTGTGGACGTCGAGAACGGCTTCGCGGTCGACCTGGAGGTGATCCGCGGCAAGAAGAAGGTATTGAACGATCTGCGCGCGGCGGCCAAGAAGTCCGAGGATGTGCTTTTGGCTCCCGACCCCGACCGGGAAGGGGAGGCCATCGCCTGGCATATCGCCGAGGAAGTCCGCAAGGTGAACGACAATGTTCACCGGGTGACTTTCAACGAGATCACCAAGCGGGCGGTTCAGGAAGCCATTGCCAATCCCCGGGAACTTGACGAACAACTCTACAACGCCCAGCAGGCTCGCCGGGTGCTCGACCGGCTGGTAGGCTACGAGATCAGCCCGCTCTTGTGGGACAAGGTGCAGCGCGGCCTGTCGGCCGGAAGGGTCCAGTCGGTGGCCGTACGCCTGGTGGTGGATCGCGAGGAGGAAATCGAGGCCTTCGTGCCCCGGGAATACTGGACCATCGAGGAGCAGCTCAAACCCGAGGGCGATGACCACCCGCCCTTTCAGGCGGTGCTGGCCAAGATCGGCGGCAAGAAAGCCGAAATCGGCAGCACCGAGCAGGCCGAAAAGATCCGGGATGCCCTCAAGGCCGGAGCCCATAAGGTGGTTTCGGTCGACCGCAAGGAAAGAACCCGACGGCCCTATCCGCCCTTCACCACCAGCAAGCTGCAGCAGGCCGCCGCGTCCACCCTGCGCTTCCGCGCCAAGAAGACCATGATGATCGCCCAGCAGCTGTACGAGGGCGTGGAGATCGCCGACGAGGGCTCGGTGGGCCTGATCACCTACATGCGCACCGACTCTACCCGCACGGCCCCGGTGGCCGTGGACGCCGCCCGCGAGTTCATAAAGAACGAGTACGGGCAGGATTACTTGCCCGAAGAGCCGTTGGTCTACAAGTCGAAAAAGGGCGCCCAGGATGCCCACGAGGCCATTCGCCCCACCGAGGTGGCCTACTCGCCCGAGAAGATAAAATCCGACCTGTCTTCCGATCAGTTCAAGCTCTACCAGCTGATCTGGAGGCAGTTCGTGTCGAGCCAGATGACCCCCGCCCGCTATGATCAGACCACCGTGACCATTGAGGTGGCACCGGAGTATGGCCTGCGCGCCACCGGCTCGAAGTGCGTCTTCCCCGGCTGGCTGAAGGTTTCCGCCGCGGACAAGGAGGAAGATCCCGAAGTAGTGTTCCCTCCTTTAAAGGAAGGCGATCCGCTCGAAGTGGTGGACGTCCAGGCCAGCCAGCACTTCACCCAGCCGCCGCCCCGCTTCACCGAGGGCACCCTGGTCAAGGAGATGGAGGAGTTGGGTATCGGGCGGCCTTCCACCTACGCTACGATCATGGACACCATCCAGTCCAAGCGCTACGTGGAGCGCCAGCAGACCCGCCTGAACCCCACTGATCTGGGACGGCTGGTGACCGGGCTGCTGGTGGACAGCTTCCCCAACATCATGGACGTGGATTTCACCGCCGGGATGGAGGAGAAGCTCGACGACGTTGAGGACGGCAAGGTCGACTGGGTGGAGCTGATGAAGGAATTCTACGGCCCCTTCCAGAAAACCATGGAGAAGGCCCGCCGCGAGATGCGCGACATCAAGCGCGAGGAGGTCAAGACCGAGCACGTCTGCGACCTGTGCGGCCAGCCCATGGTGGTCAAGTGGGGCCGCAACGGCTACTTCCTGGCCTGCTCCGGGTACCCCGACTGCAAGAACACCAAGGAAATCAAGAGCTTCGATGGGGACGGCAGCAAGGTCGAGCTGGCCCCGATAGAGGACACCGGCGAGGTATGCGAGAAGTGCGGCAAGCCCATGGTGATCAAGCGGGGGCGCTTCGGACGCTTTCTGGCTTGCTCGGGGTACCCGGAATGCAAGAACACCCGGTCGATATCCACCGGGGTGACCTGCCCGCAGTGCTCCGAGGGCCAGCTGGTGGAGCGCCGTTCCAAGAAGGGCAAGACGTTCTACTCCTGCAACCGCTATCCCCAGTGCCGGTTCTCGGTGTTCAGCCCGCCGGTGGCCGAGACCTGCCCCAAGTGCGGCTTCGCCGTGCTGGTGCGCAAGGAATCCAAGAAGGACGGAAAAATCCTCGCCTGCCCGGTCAAGGGGTGCGGATTCAAGCGCAAGGTAGAGTCCGAATCCAATGAATGATGAAGCGCCGGTGGTTGTAGTCGGCGCCGGGCTGGCCGGCTGCGAGGCCGCGGTCCAACTGGCCCGCCGGGGAATACCCGTGCGCCTGCTGGAGATGAAGCCCAGAAAGTACTCGCCGGCCCACAGCCTGCCGGGACCCGCCGAACTGGTTTGCTCCAACTCGCTCAAGTCGGATTCGGAGGAAAGCGCCCACGGACTATTGAAGTCCGAGTTGCGCCGGCTGGGATCGGTGGTTCTCGAGGCGGCCGACGAGACCCGGGTTCCCGCCGGAACCGCCCTGGCGGTGGATCGTAACAAGTTCACCGAGGTGATGGCGGCCATTCTCAAGCGCCGCGAGGAGATCAGCTTTGAAACCGGCGTCGAGGTGGACGCAATCCCCGGGGGCCAAGTGATCCTGGCCACCGGCCCGCTTACCACCGGATCGCTGGCGGCGGCTTTGAAGGAAAAGCTGCAGTCGGACGAGGACCTCTTCTTCTACGATGCCCTGGCTCCGATTATCGACGCGGAATCTATTGATAATAATAGGGTTTTCCGGGCATCGCGCTGGGGCAAGGGTGACGACTATCTCAACTGTCCGCTTTCCAAAGAAGAGTACACCGTTTTCGTCCAAGCCCTGCGCGCGGCACCGCGCGCCCGGTTGCGCGACTTCGA
>Ga0272442_10001615_pt1 | contig 33887 bp, 28 predicted proteins | sample SSMForm2O_FD_200262 | JGI IMG/M metagenome (GOLD analysis project Ga0272442, IMG submission 200262) | Marine sediment archaeal communities from Little Sippewissett salt marsh, Falmouth, MA, United States - SSM-Form-2O | ecosystem: Environmental > Aquatic > Marine > Wetlands > Sediment ... | reverse complement strand
GTGAGACCGAGCCCAAAGTCGGCAAGAAAACCAAGACACCTGCCTTGGACCATTTCTGCCGTGACCTGACCGCACTGGCCCGCGAGGAGAAGCTTGACCCGACAATCGGCAGGGAGAACGAGATCGAGCGTGTGATCGAGATTCTCTCCCGGCGCAAGAAAAACAACCCGGTGCTGATCGGTGAACCGGGGGTGGGGAAAACGGCAATCGTCGAGGGACTCGCCCAGCGGATCATACAGGATAACGTGCCGCCGAGTCTGCGGGACTACCGGGTCCTGGCCCTGGACATGGCCGCTATAATCGCCGGCACCAAGTATCGAGGGCAGTTCGAGGAGCGGCTCAAGGGCGTGATCAACGAGATTCAGAAAAACAAGAGTGTGATCCTGTTTATCGATGAGCTCCATACCCTGATCGGCGCAGGGGCCGCTGAGGGGGCGATCGACGCCTCCAACATGCTCAAGCCGGCCCTGGCCAGGGGAGAGCTCCAGTGTGTCGGGGCCACCACCCTTAACGAATACCGCAAGTATATCGAGAAAGACGGTGCTTTCGAGCGGCGCTTCCAGACCGTAATGGTCGATCCTCCGACAATCGAGGAAACGATACAGATCATGGAAGGTCTGCGTGAAAGCTACGAGAAACACCACAAAATCACGATCGGACCGAAAGCGATGGAAGCTGCGGTCAAGTTCAGTGAACGCTACATTACCGACCGTTTCCTCCCGGATAAGGCGATCGACGTGATGGATGAGGCCGCGGCGCGCAAGAGCCTGTCTTCACAGGCCCCGCCGAAAGAAGTGATAAAGGTCGAAGAGGAACTCAAGGAAGTGATCCGCAAGAAAGAGAAGGCGATAAACGACCAGGAATACGAAACCGCGGCCAAGCTGCGCGACCGGGAGCACGAGCTGCGCGAAAAGATTGAAGAGGCCACGAACAAGAAAGACGACAAAGGCCAGTATTCAGTGGTTTTGGAGGAAGAGGACGTGGCCTATATCGTATCGCGCTGGACCGGGATTCCCGTGGTGCGGCTGAGCGAGAACGAAACCGCGCGTTTGCTCAAGATGGAAGAAGAGCTGTGCAAGCGGATTGTGGGCCAGGATGAGGCCGTGGGTGTGATCAGCCGGGCCATCCGAAGAGCGAGGGCAGGCCTCAAGGACCCCAAGCGGCCGATCGGCTCGTTCATTTTCTGCGGGCCTACAGGCGTGGGAAAAACCGAACTCGCCAGGGTGCTGGCCGAGTTTCTGTTCGCTGATAAAAATGCGCTGATCCAGGTCGATATGTCCGAGTATATGGAAAAATTCTCGGTTTCCCGTCTTCTCGGAGCTCCTCCGGGATATGTGGGGTACGAGGACAGCGGCTCGCTTACCAAAGAGGTCCGGCAGAAACCCTATTCCGTGGTGCTTTTCGATGAGATCGAAAAGGCGCACCCGGAGATTTTCAACATCCTGCTGCAGATTTTAGACGACGGCACGCTGACCGACAATTACGGGCGCAAAATCAATTTCAAAAACACCGTGGTTATCATGACAAGCAATATCGGTGCGCGTGAAATCAAGGGCGGTTCGATGGGTTTCCACAAAAGGGATGATCTGCAAGCCGATTACGAGCGCCTTGCTCACAAGATCAAAGCCGAGGTGAACAAGGTGTTCAATCCCGAATTTATCAACCGCGTGGATGAAACGATTGTCTTCCATCCGCTTTCGCTGGACGACATCATGAAAATCGTAGATATTTTTGTCGCCGAGCTTCAGCCACGACTGGAGGAAAAGAACCACTCGATCGATCTCGACAAGCCGGCCAAGCAGTTTCTGGCTGAGAAAGGGTACAGCCAGGAGTACGGCGCCCGCCCGCTGAAACGTGCGGTACAGCGATATCTTGAAGATTCCCTTTCGGAGAAATTCCTAAATAACGAGTTCAAGCCCGGAGATAAGATCCGGGTCTCCGTCAAGGATGACGGTCTTGAATTCAAAGTTGCCGGGGGAACGTCTTCAAAAACTAAAGTGAAGGCTTCTGATAGCTGAAATGTCTATATTTCAGCTCATTCCTGTTACGGAAAAAGCGACAGTGTTGAACCGGACGGATTCTGGCCCTGATGTTCCGTGCCTCGCGTTAAAGAGCATCGGGGCCGTCTGGTAAATTAGTGCACAGGATGGATTGGAAAGAAAATTGCCGGTACGCGGCGCTTTTTCACTGCATATCCGGCGTTTACCCGCCTGTCAACTGGTCAATAGATACGCTGCTGTATGCAGGGATTAGAGTAATTCAACCTTTTTTCTTCACTGCTCGGTTTCTAAAATACGGGGGTTTTTTTGTCTGTTATTTCCGGCAGATTTACGTTCGTACAGCCTTTGAGATCATTTCTGCTAGGTTTCTCTCTCTTTTTCTTGATTCCGGGGCTGGTCTCGCCACCCCGACTGGCTGCACAGCAGGCCGAGCAGAAGGTGGTTGAGGTTGTGGTCGAGGGCAGCAGCCGGGTCGCCACCAGAAGGGTCCTCTCGGCCGCCCAGATCAATGCCGGGGACGATTATTCGATCTTTCTGATCCAGAGAGCAATCAAGAACCTGTGGGAAACCGGCCTCTATTCGGATATCGATATTCTTTCCGAGGAAGTTCCCGGAGGCTTGAAAATCGTTATCCGGATCGAAGAAAGCCCCATTATCTCAAAGCTCACTATCAAGGGCAACAAGAAACTCAAAGAGCAGGAGATCAAAGAAAAAACCGTTCTGCGTGTCGGCGGCCTTTTTTCTCCCTCCAAAGTTCAGGAGTCGATCAACAAGATTGTCGAGCTTTACCGCAAAGAGGGGTACTATAACACACAGATTACACCGATCGTGGAGGATGCCACTGTAGCCGGACGCACGGAAATTACTCTGGAAATCAAAGAGGGCAACAAGATCCGGATCAGAGAGATCGATTTCGAGGGAAACAGCTTTTTCGACGATGGAAAACTTCGCGGAGCACTCTCCACTAAAAAGAAAAGCTATCTCAAGTTCTGGCACCGTGGCGGTTATGATGAAGAGAAGTTTCAGAAGGACTTGACCGAGAAACTCCCCGAATTTTACGCCAGAAACGGATTTGTCAATTTTCAGGTGCTCAATCACAATATCGAGTTCAAGGAGAACAGCCGTGATGTAGTGGTGCGGATCAACGTGGACGAGGGGGACAGGTTCTATGCGGGCAAAATTTCGGTCACCGGAAACTCTCATTTCCCGGACGATGTGGTGCTCGGAGTTTTCACTCTCCAGGAGAACACGGTTTTCAACCAGGAAAAGCTCGAAGAGAGCATGCAGAAAGTAACCGAGCTTTACGGGGATGAGGGCTATATCTACGCTCAGCCCCAGCCGTTGCAGGAGTTCGAGGACAGCCTGATCAATATCAGTCTTGTCATCCGGGAGGGGGAGCCGGCCACTATACGGAAAATAATCATCCAGGGCAACGAGACTACTTTCGAGGATGTCGTCCGCCGCAGGATTACCCTTTATCCAGGCGACCTTTACCGGCAGCCGCTGGTCAAGATGAGCTATCAGAGGCTGGTCAACTCGGGATTCTTTGAGCAGGATATCGGTATCGAGCCTCGGCCTGTGGAAGAGGGAAGCGAGGTGGACATCGTGTTCAAGGTCAAGGAGAAGAGCACCGGCAGTGCCAATTTCGGCGCGGGTTTCGGCGGTGGCTACGGTGTGACCGGCTTTCTGGATCTGATCCAGTCCAACCTTTTCGGCAGGGGCAAATCCGTTCAGTTGCGCCTCGAGTTCGGCAGCCAGTACAATAATGTCAATTTGAGCTATACGGATCCGTACTTCCTCAGGACTCCGATATCGATGAGTGTCAGCGTATTCAACATGCGCCGCCGCCTGCGCAACGATCCTTTCGAGGACCGCTACAAGGGCTTTTACACCCGCTTCGGTTTTCCCGTGCCCCGGGTTTATCAAACCAGGTTTTATCTCGGCTATTCGCTTCAATCGATCGATATCAAGGGCGACAGCACCCTGGTGCGGCTCTATACCGGGGCCAATGTCAACGACTACCCACAAACCTCGAGCAAGATTTCCCTGACTATTTCCCGCGATACCCGCTTCAACCTTCAGCATCCGCAGAGCGGTACTATCAATTCAGTCACCGCCGAATACAGCGGCGGGCCTTTCGGCGGCAATATCGGATTTCAGAAATACGAGTTCGAATCCAACTGGTATAATCCGACTGTGATGTCCAATTTGGTGCTCGGTCTGAAAGTCAGGGGAGGCACGGTGGCCAGTTTCGGAGGCTCCAGCAGTCCGCTGCTGGACTGGCGCGAGATGTACTTACTGGGCGGCACCAGCTACGGCAGGGATACTGATATTCATCTGCGCGGCTACGATGACCGGTCAGTCGGAGTTGACGGGATATACTATAAGCGGGGCAGGGCCTTTTTTGTGGTCACAGCAGAGGAGGAGATAAAGATAACGGACCAGGTATATGCAGTGTTATTCGCCGAGGCCGGTAATGTGTGGGTTGACCTGAAAGATGTGAACCTGAGCAAGCTTCGCCGCAGCGCCGGATTCGGGGTGAGGCTGGAGACTCCGATGGGGCCGATGGGCCTGGAAATCGGCTATGGTTTCGACCAGACCGACAATCTGGGTCAGCAAACCAAAGGCAAGTGGGTACCTCATTTCCGCTTCGGCAGATTCTATTGATCAAAAAGATTGAATCTTGAGCTGAATTTGAGCAAATTATATCCGATTTATCTGAGGCTAAATTCAAATCGTAAGATCGAACATCATTAGAAGGAGGTAATACCTTGAGGATTCTGGTTATTTTACTTTCAGCCGCACTCAGTCTTGCATCGACTCTGGCAGCGCAACAGGTGAAAATAGGGTTTGTGCAGGTCGAGCGCGTGATGCAGGATTTCCCCGAGTGGGAAGATGCCAGAAAGACCTACGAAAAAGAGGTCGAGAGCTGGCAGGTTCAACTGAAAGAGTACGAATCTGAAATTCAGTCCATGACCGAGGAGTACCAGCAGCGGGCCATGCTTTACAGCCCTGAAAGGAAACAGGAAGAGGAGGGAAAGATCCAGGAGAAGCGCCTGGAGGCAGCGAAGTTCTCTCAGGATGTTTTCAGGCAGGGCGGCAAGGCGGATCAGCGCAATATGGAACTGATGAGCCCGATCTATGATAAGATAAACCGGGCGATCGAGATTCTGGGCGAGCGCGAGGAGTACTCGATGATTTTTAACGCCCAGGGCCTGCTATTTGCCAAGGAAGAGTTCGACCTGACCGAGGAAGTGTTGAAAATCCTCAAGGCCGGGGTGGAAGCTTCCTCGTCCGGTACCGGAAGCTCCGGCGGACCGAGAAGGTAATTCACTACAGAAAATACTTTCCATATGAGTAAAAGTTTAGTATTTTTAGCAGCTATTTTTTTATTTGCAGTTTCCGCCCGGGCGCAGGAGTTGAAATTAGGCTTCGTTGACGACAGGGTAATTCTGGAGAAACTGCCGGCAAAGCAAGAGGTGCAGAAAATCCTTGACCAGGAAACCGCTTTCTGGGAACAGCGTTTTTCTGACCGTCGACAATTGTTGAAAGTTTACCTGGACTCGGTAACGGCCGCGCAAACAGCTCTCGAAAAAGCCGGAGAGGTCGGGGCCACGGCTGCTGAACCGCAAAAACAGCAAAGCAGTCCGGCTTCCGCACCAGATCCCTCAGCGCAAACCGACAGTTCCGGTTCTCCGGCCGCAACTGGCGGCGGGGGTGCAACCGGCCATCAATCCCAGGTCCCTGCTGATACTCTTGAACTGCTCGCGACGCTCGAAAGGCTCGAGCGGCAACTGGATAAATCGAAAAAGGAAATCGTGGCCTTATATCACAAGATATACGGCAGAAACGGTGCCCTGAAACAGCGAAACGCCGAGTTGAGCCAATCTATTCTGGAAAAAATCAACCGTTCGGTTTCCGACGTTTGCCAGGAGGTCGGAGTTTCTCTCGTTTTCGATTCTTCAGCTCTGCTCTATATCGATCAGGATAATAATTATACTGAACAAGTACTGGAAGCGCTCAATATCAAGCAAACGGGAGCACGATAACTCTCAGGAGCAAAAAGTTGCCGAAATTCACATTAGGGGAAATTGCCAAGAAAATTAACGGCCGGGTAAAGGGAGACTCGAACGTTATCATCACCGGTGTGGCCGGCCTGGAAGAGGCAAAGGACGGCGATATATCCTTCGTTGCCAACCGAAGATACTATAACCGGATCACCTCGACCAAAGCCGCAGCAGTGATTGTGGGCGAAGGCAACGGAGCTGTTCCGGAGCACGGGAATTACCTTGTGGTTGAGAATCCATACCTGAGCTTTCTGATGACAGTGGAGCTGTTCTATCCCCAGAACAACAATTTCACTCCGAGTATCCACCCCACTGCGGTTATCGATTCTACCGCCGAAATCGGCCAAAGAGTCTATATCGGTGCTCTTGTGGTAGTGGGTGCCGGCAGCAAAATCGGCAGCGACGTGGTCCTTCAGGCAAGGGCATACGTGGGCGAAGGTGCGGTAATCGGGGACAGCACCCGTGTGATGCCCGGAGCGATTGTCCTGGATGGTGTCAGGGTCGGCAAGAGATGTCTGCTCCAAAGCGGGTGCGTGCTGGGTAGCGATGGTTTCGGCTTTGTCTGCGACAACAAGGGCAGGCAGAAGAAAATTCCTCAGGTGAGCGGCCTGATTATCGGCAACGATGTCGAGATCGGAGCAAACTGCACGATCGATCGCGGCACTCTTTCGCCGACACGCATTGGTAACGGCGTGAAATGCGATAACCTTGTTCATCTTGCGCACAATGTCGAGATAGGCGACAATTCTCTCATTGTGGCCCAGGTCGGAATCTCTGGTTCGACCAAGATCGGCAAATCGGTCGTCCTGGCCGGGCAGGCCGGAATAGGTGGCCACCTGCGGATCGGCGACAGAGTGAAGGTCGGAGCCCAGGCCGGTGTCACCAAATCGGTACCGGAAGGATTGGAAGTTTCCGGTTATCCCGCCCGCCAGCACGGCGAGGCACTGAGATCACAAGCCTTGCTCTCCCGGTTGCCTAAAGTTATCGATCAGATAAAAGAGTTGCTGAATCGAGTCAAGAGGCTCGAAGAAAAGGAATAGCCGGACCGGCCGCTGGCGGCAACCGGCAGCCAAAGCGCTGATCAGGGATGTCCGGTTTTCGAATCCGGATTTATTTTGCATAGCCTTTTCGATCGCTGCTGTTTGTTCTGGAAAAAACTCTGATATTTTTTATCAAATTAATGTAGTGTGATGAAAGGGCGCGGAGTATCCTATGAAACAAAGAACCATTACCCGGCCTGTGTCGTGCTCGGGGATCGGCCTTCACACCGGGGAAAAATCGAAAATAACCTTTAAGCCCGCTCCGGAGAATACCGGAGTTATCTTCGAACGGATCGATATCGAGTCGCATCCCCGTATTCCGGCAGTCGTGGATTATGTGGACAGTGTTTTACGGGGCACGACTATAGGCAAGGACGGAGTGAGGATTCATACCGTGGAGCACCTTCTGGCAGCGCTTGCCGGCACGGGTATCGATAATGTAATCATCGAGATGGAAGGCAGCGAGATACCGGCCTGCGACGGGAGCTCGAATTTCTTTGTCAAGGCGATCGAGGAAGCCGGCACCAAGGAACAGGACGCAGAAAGGAAAGAGGCTGTCCTCACCGAACCCTTTTCCTACGAGGAGAATGGAGTCCATTTCCTGGTTCTCCCCAACGATAATCTGAAAATCAGTTTCCACATCGAGTATCAGAACCCGCTGGTGGGCTGCCAGTTCGAGTCTATCGACATCAACGTGGATAATTTCCGCAAGCTGATTGCCGAGGCACGGACATTTGCTTTTACAGATGAGGTCGAGGAGCTGAAAAAATCCGGCCTGATAAAAGGCGGCAGCCTCGAGAACGCCGTTGTTTTCGGTGAAGACAAGATTCTCAATCCCGGTCCCCTGCGCTCGAACAAAGAACCGGTGCGTCACAAGATACTCGACCTGCTCGGCGACATCCAGTTGCTCGGCATGCCGGTGAGGGCTCATATCATTTCGTTCAAGAGCGGCCACCCCTCGAATATCAACCTGGTGCGCAAGATCCGCGAACATCTGGGAAACCAGGGGGGCTTTATCAAGCCGGAAACCGCTCCCGGGCTAAAGAAAGCGGCTCCGGTGGATGTTTCCCCGCAAATGGTGATGGGCATAAATAAGATTATGGAAAAGATGCCTCATCGCTACCCGTTTCTGATGGTGGACAAAATCCTCGAGTTCGAGGCGGAAAAAAGAGTGGTGGGGATCAAGAACGTTTCCATAAATGAGCATTTCTTCCAGGGACATTTCCCCGGCCACCCGATTATGCCGGGTGTGCTGATCGTTGAGGCAATGGGCCAGACCGGCGGCCTGCTGATGATGAACAGCGTACCGGAACCGGAAAACAAAGTTGTGTATTTCATGAGCCTGGACAAGATAAAGTTCCGCAAGCCGGTTTTTCCGGGAGACCAGTTGCGCATGGTACTGGAGATGATCAAGTTCAGGCATAACATCTGTAAAATGAAAGGCTGCGGTTATGTCGGCGAGGACCTGGTGGCTGAAGCCGAAATGACTGCAATGGTTGTAGACCGATCCAGGCTGCCTGTACAGGGTGCTTGAAGCGGCCGGGACTATTCCTTTTGAAAACCTTCGAGAATATGAAAGTCCGGGATTTGTGCGCTTTGCATGAACATTGAAATGCATTGACTGCAGCCCGGATAAAGAGGTCATATAAATTGGCAATCCATCCCACTGCGATTATCGATAAATCTGCTCAAATCGATGAAGATGTTGAAATCGGCCCTTATACCGTTATCGGGCCAAATGTTGTAATCCGCACCGGCAGTCAGATCGGTCCCCACGTTTATATCCATAAAAACACGACAATCGGTTGCGACTGCAAAATCTGGAAGGGCGCCTCGCTGGGCACGGACAGCCAGGACCTTAAGTATAAGGGGCAGCGGACATACCTGGAGATCGGCGACAGGACGATGATCCGCGAGTTTACCACGATGAACCGCGCCACTACAGAGGGCGGCACGACAAAGGTGGGTAACGACTGTTTCCTGATGGCTTACACCCATGTGGCCCATGACTGCGTGGTAGGAGACAACGTTATCCTCTCCAATGCGGTGAACATGGCCGGGCATGTGGTTATCGAGGACCACGCCACGATCAGCGGGGTTACATGCATCCACCAGTTCGTTCAGGTGGGGAGGTACAGTTTTATCGGCGGGGGAAGCCGGGTGCCCAAGGATGTGCCGCCTTTTGTGATGGCAGTGGGCAACCCGATTATGCTCAACGGACTAAACAGCGTGGGCCTTCAGCGAAAGGGTTTTTCCGATGAGGTCCGCCAGGAGATCAAAAGGGCTTACAAGATTTTTTTCCGCAGCCAGTACAACATTTCCCAGGCCCTGGAACACGTCCGCGCCGAACTCAAGCAGCTGCCGGAAATCAAGCATTTCTGCGATTTTATCGCCCGCAGCGAGCGCGGTGTAATTATCTGAAGCAGGCTTTAGTTGCCGATGTTGCGCCTTTATCTTCTTTTTGCCTCCATATACCTTCTTCAAGGTATCACAGAAGTTTCTTTCCTCAATGTTTACCTGAGAAACGTCCTCTCTTTCCAGCCCATCCAGATAGGACAGATTCTTTTCCTGGGCGGCCTCTGGTTCGTTGTGCTGAAACCCCTGATCGGTTTTATTGCAGATTTCTGGTCGAAGCTCAACAAGCGCTGGGTGCTCGCTTTCGGCCTGGTCTGCTCGGCCACGGGCTGGCAGGTGATCGCCAATGCCCAGTCGTGGCAGGCCATGACTCTCGGGGTCAGTCTGAAAGTGATTGCAGTGGCGATCCTGGATGTCCTGATCGATGGAATGATAGTAATAGCCAGCAACTCCAAAAACAGAAGTTTTATCCAGAGCCTGGTTTACGGCTGCCGTTTCGGCGGGGCGATGCTCTTCTCACTCTGGGCCAGCGGCCGGATAGGCGAAAGCGCTGCCGCTTTTATTCAGATATACTACCTGTTTTCGCTCTTTTCCCTGCTGGTTTTGGTTCCCGTGGTGATTTACCGGGAACATGGCGGGGGAAACGATTTGCCGGGACGTAAAAAAGAAGATTTAACAGCGGTGGGTGCAGAGAAGGTAACACTGAGAGAAAAATTCGGGCAGCTGGCAAATCCCGGTTTCGGCCTGCTGCTCCTGCTGCTTTTCCTTTATACTTTCGGAGCGGACACGGCGACCCATTTCGAGCCGGTCATTGCAGAGCGTTTCGGCGGAGATTTCCTGGGCGGTATCATATTCTGGCTCTACGCCGGGATTGTGTCCGGCATACTCACTTTCCCGCTTCTCAGGCTCAAGCTCCCGGTTAAAACCCTGTTCGTCATCTCGCTGTTCGGCTGGTGCCTGGCGGAGATCTCATGCCTGGGAATAGCCCGCTGGAACGGCGCACTGATCTATTTCTGGGGCGGTTTTTTCAACGCTTACAGCAGTATCGCTCTGCTCACAGTGGCTGTGGCGATGTGCAAGATCAGGGGAGTGGAGACATTCGCATTCGCTTTCGCTATCTCGATCAAGAACCTGATGGACAATTCCGGCGTGCTGATCGGCGGCTATTTGATGGAAACAGTGGGAATAACCTGGCTTTTCGTCATTTCCGCTCTCTGCGGCCTGTTTCCCTTTCTGGTGCTCCACAAGATAGATTTCAGAGATATTTGATACTATTTTTCTTTCTCTTCTTTCCCCTCGGAGCCTGTTTTCGCGTGGTCGCGCCCCAGGTAGAAATTGATCCACGAGGAAGTGTCTTCGAGCGCGGCATTGCGGAAAATCGGCTTCTGGGCTTTCATTTTCTCCAACTCGCCGTCCCGGTCCAGCCTGTTTATCACTTTGGTCCAGAAGCATTTGCGGTCCTGCCGCTCGCAGATCCCGTCGAAAGAGCCGCCGCAGGGACCGTTGCGCATGCCCTTGGGGCAGCCTGCCTCCGGGCATAGAAACGCCAGTTCGGCCAGGGAGCAGTCCCCGCAGTTCTGGCAGCTGTTGGCCAGCCACTTGACAGCGTGCTCCAGCTTTTCGAACACCCGGCTTGCCCCCGGAGACTTGTCCAGACAGCCGCATGCCCCTTTGGCCAGCCTGAAACCGGCTGTGTCCGGCTCGAAAAACCGGCCGTGAACGAATTTCATCAGCGCGTAATTGATTTTCGATCCCATCTGGCGGTCAGTGTCCCCGGGTTCAGCGGGCTGGTCCGTATTCAGCCCTGTGGCGGGATCAGGCCTGAAATAGAAAAACTCTCCATTCTGCGGATATTGGATATCCTTGACGAACGAGCGCCAGTCACCGGCTATCTGTTCTGAGGTGTCGATTATTTTCCGCTTGTCCTCGAAACTCAGGTTGAAACCGCCCAGATGCGCGCCCCGGTAACCGAGCCCGCGCAGGACTGCCACCTGTTTGGCCGCGAACTCGAGGAATGCCGCCTTGCCCTTGTCATCAGCCTTGGCATGCCTGTTGACGAACTCCAGAAGCTCGTCTGTGACCACGCAGCCGGGCACTCCGTTCTGGTTCATGATCCGGGAGACGATGCGGTTGAGCACGTAGACATTGCCTATCACCGGAACGTCGAGGTTTTTTGCTTTCATGTAGCGCAGCAGCTCGTCGAACTTGCGCATGTCGTAGCCCAGCTGGGTAATGATGAATTTCGCCCCGTTTGCGATTTTTTTCTCCAGCTTGATATACTGTCCCAGAAGCTCGCTGCGATTTTTTTTGAACGGGCTTACACTGGCTCCGATAAAGAAGTCTGTCGCCTCCAGGTCCTGGAATTTTCCCGGCCTGGGCAGGGGCACTTTCAGCCCCTTGTTCATCTCGGTGAGCATCCTGATCATGCCCACAGAATCCAGGTCGAACGAGGGTTTGGCCACTCCCTGGTAGCCGTCCACCGGGTAGTCGCCGGTCAGGGCGAGCACATTTTCCACTCCCATCCGGTTGAGCTGAAAGGCCCGGCTTTCCAGTGCGTTGCGGTTGTGGTCCTTACAGGCCAGGTGTACCAGGGGGCTGACCCCTCTGTAGAGAATGTCCAGGCCGAGCACGTCCGGGGCCAGGCGGGGGTTGCCGCCGGGGTTGTCGGTCAGGCTCAGCGCGTCGATTTTACCGTATTCGGCCGCAGCCTCGGTAAACGCTATAAGTTCTTCGAAATCCTTGCGGATAAACCCACGGGTGGGCACAAGCTCCACACTGATTACAAAGCTGTCGGTGCGGGTGAGTTTTTCATTGAAACGGTTTTCCATTTATAATCAGCCTGATATCAGGTTCAAACCAGCACGGGACGGGCACTCCGCCGGGAATCTGCCGGATCGCTTTGACGAGAAAAACGGTGGATTTATCAATAAGTTGCGCTGCCGTGCGGATTCCCGGTAGAGTGAAATCCACTATTGTTGACACTACAGTTAACGGGCCATATAATAACAAAAATCTCTTTAACTTTCAAAGGAAATCACCTGCTTTGAGTGCGCCTGAATATATTTGCGATCTGCACGTGCATACCACGGCCTCTGACGGAGGATACTCTCCTGAGGAGATCGTCCGGATGGCTGTATCTGGCGGTCTGGAAGCTGTGGCGATTACGGACCACGACAGCACCGCCTCGAATAGAGCCGCTGCAGCAGCCGGAGAGGAGTCCGGCCTCAGGGTCATTCCAGGTGTGGAGCTGACCACGCTGGAGCGCTATCATATTCTGGGCTATTTCATTCAGCCGGAGCAAAGCGAGCTTTACGAATATCTTGCGGGCTTAAAAAAACGCTCCTGGGTTTTCATGCGCGGGATCCTGGATAGACTGCGTAGCAGGGGGCTGCGAGTTACCGAACAGGAGCTTGCCCGGCGCACCGGGGAGGGGATCCCGAACATGAGCCACCTTCTCGATCTGATGTACGCCGCGGGCGACCTGCCGGAGCCGGATTTCGACAGCCCGGCAGCGGTGAGCTTTTTCGGTGATCCGGATTACCTGGTGAACTATTTCAGGGAGTTCGCCCGCACGGAGCCTTTCGTAGATGCCGCAGGCGCGATCCGGCTGATCCTCTCCGCAGGGGGAGCGCCGGTCTGGGCGCACCCGTTGCAGGCGGGAGCGGACCTTGATCGCCGGGAGGTGCAGAGACTGAAAAAGCAGGGGCTTGTGGGGCTCGAGGTGATCACGCCCAAGCATGATAAATCCGCACGCGCGCTTCTCGATAGAGCCTGTCTGGAGTTCGATCTCATACCCACCGGCGGCTCGGACTATCACGGACGCTTTTTCGACTCGATAGAGAAAGGCCGGAGAATTGGAAGCTGCGGCGTGGAACCTCACTGCCTGGAAAGACTTAGCCTGCGCGCTCTGAAGCTGCAGGCAGGATGATATTCACTGGTTCCGGGGCAGGCAGACATTTTCCCGAACCGGTATCTGGTTTATCGGTTTCAAAGGAGAGATGAAAAATGGTAACCGGTTTCGTTTTTTTAACTGTGGAGCGGGATAAAATCAATTCCGTGGCGGAGGAAATCGCCGGGATCGGCGGTATCTCCGAGGTGTATTCGGTAAGCGGCAGATTCGACCTGATCGCGGTTATCCGGGCCAGGGACAATGAACACCTGGCTGATATCGTGACCGGTCAGTTGCTTAAAGTGGGCAGCATCAAGAGCTCGGAAACAATGTTCGCCTTCAAGGTTTACTCCAGGCATGATCTGGAGAGGATGTTTTCCATCGGCTACGACCATAAAGAGGCCTGAAACCCGGGAAAGATTCAATGCCGGCAAACCTGACTCCCCAGTACCTGGCAGCCGAACAGGCTTTCAAGGAGGCCGGGACGATAGAGGAAAAAATCCATTGCCTGGAGGAAATGCTCAGAGTAATACCCAAGCACAAGGGCACAGACCACCTTCAGGGCGATCTGAAAAAAAGGCTTTCCAAGCTCCGCGATCAGGAGAAAAAGGAGACGGGGAAAGCCCACAGGGGGCACTCCTATAAGATCAGGAAAGAGGGCGCAGGACAAGTGGCCCTGGCTGGAATGCCGAACACCGGCAAATCCTCGATAGTCAAAATTCTGACCAATGCCGAACCCGAAATAGCAGCATATCCGTTCACCACCAGGGTGCCCCAGGCGGCGATGATGCCGTACAGGGATATCAAGGTCCAGTTGGTAGACATGCCCCCGGTCTCGGATGAGCACGAGGAACACTGGGTGTTGGACCTGCTGAAAGCAGCGGAGGCTGTCCTGCTGGTGGCCGATCTCAGCGCCGATCCCCTGGGCCAACTCGAGTTCACTGTGAAACACATGGAAGACCGCCGCCTTCTGCCGGGCCGGGCCGGGGAAATCCCGGAGCAGGAGAGAGTGCCGGCGGCAGTTTACAGGCCGATGATCGTAGCCTGCAACAAAGTGGACGACAAGGCGGCGGAGGAGGACTACGAGGTCTTCCGCCAGCTCATCGAGGCCGACCTGCCCACGTTCCCGGTTTCCGCGGTAACAGGCAGGGGGATGGAAACTCTGAGAGACGAGTTGTTCGATGTGCTGAATGTAATCCGGGTTTACTCGAAATCACCAGGACACAAGGCGGACCTGGAAGAGCCCTACGTTCTGCCCGCCGGGAGCACTGTGCTCGATTTTTCCGAGGCGGTGCACAGGGAACTGGTCGGGAAATTCAGGTATGCGCGCATCTGGAGTGAAAACAAGTATGAAGGGCAGATGGTAAACCGCGATGAGCCGCTTTCGGACGGTGATGTCCTGGAATTGCACCTCTGAGATCACGGCAATCCACCCCCGGCGGTGATAAGCGCAATTTGACAGTACACTTAACGAAGAGCTTTTCGATGGAAATACCGATTATCGGCATAGTCGGCGGTGTGGGGCCGTATGCCGGCCTGGACCTGAACCGGAAAATATTCGACAACACTCTCACCGACGGCACGGACCAGGACCATCTCGAGGTGATCCTGTTCTCCGCCGGGAAACGGGTGCCTGACAGGACCGAATACCTGCTGGGCCGCGAAGATGTAAATCCTGCCGGGGGCTTGTTCGAGGCGCTTTGCGCGCTTGACGCCGCAGGGGCCGCCCTGGCGACGATTGCATGCAACACGGCCTACAGCGAGAGGATCATCTCTCCGCTGAAAGAGATGATCGTGAAGGCAGGATTGAAAATCAAGCTCGTGGATATGATCGAGGAGACCGCATGTCATATCCGCGACAGATTTGGATCGGGCGCGAGAGCCGGGCTGCTGGCAACCCGGGGCACGCTTGCCACGGGTGTCTACGACCGGCTCTGCGCGGAAGAGCTGGGCAGGATCGAGCTGGTTGAGCCATCGGCTGAGATCGGGAAACTCGTGCACCGGGCGATCTATGATAAAAAATATGGAATCAAGGTTTTCTCCAACCCGGTTACCGACCGCGCCCGCGCTGACTGCCGCACGGCGGTCGGGCATCTGGCCGGCAGGGGCGCCTCCCTGGTGATTCTCGGCTGCACCGAACTTCCCCTGGCCCTTCCCCAGCGTTCTCTGGAGGGTGTGGAGCTTGTCGATCCAACGGAAATAACCGCCAGAGCCCTGATAGCGCTTGCAGCCCCGGAGAAGCTGATGCCCTTCGCTGACCGTTAGAAAATATATCTTCACAAGCAGCGCCTTGATCCGTTTTTCCCGGCATTATACAGGACTAGCGAATTTCGGCTACGCTGGCCGCCTCGCAGCCGACTTGATTTATAAGAGGGCCAAACTTATTATAATTTAGTCTTTCTTGAAAGCTAATCGCCAGCAAGCTTTTTGATGGAGGTATTGTTCAAATGAACAAGGCCGCAGCGATCCGCAAGCCTGCTGTGGCCGGCACATTTTACCCTGCCGACTCCGAGCGGCTCAAAACAGAGATCGAATCATACCTTGAACAGGTTACGGTAGACAGGTCGGACAAGGATATCGTGGCACTGGTTGCACCGCACGCGGGGTATATGTACTCCGGCCCGGTAGCAGCATACGCTTACCGTCAGGTGCAGGGCAAAGACTATGAAACTGTCGTTGTTATCAGCCCGGCGCACCGGGAATATTTCGATTTCAGCAGCGTTTTCAGCGGCAAGGGCTATGAAACCCCGCTCGGTCTGGTGTCCGTGGACGAGCAGAGCGTTTCCGCACTGGACAGCCACATGGAAAAATCGGTGTGCGCCAGCAGGGAGGGGCACATTTTCAGTGCAGAGCACGCGCTCGAGGTGCAATTGCCGTTTCTTCAGGTTGCATTGGGTTCTTTCAAGCTCGTGCCGGTGGTTATGGGAAGCCAGAGCCGGGAGTGCTGCCTGGCCCTCGGAAAGGCTCTGGCGGAAGTGCTTGCCGGTAAGAATGCATTGATCGTGGCCTCCAGCGACCTGAGCCATTTTCACGACCACGAGAAAGCCAGTTCCCTGGATAAAGGCGTGGTGGAACGGATCGAGGGTTTCGATCCTGACGGGCTGCTGGGCGATATTGCCAGGCGCGAAACCGAGGCCTGCGGCGCTGGCCCGATGGCTGCGGCCATGTACGCGGCCCGGGACCTGGGAGCCACCGCCGCGGAAAACCTTCACTATGCCACGAGCGGCGAAACCTCCGGCGATTTCAACCAGGTTGTCGGCTATACGGCAGGGATTTTTTACAGGTAAGCTTCATTGAGCAGCCAGTTCGAGGGACGTTCAGATTATGCGCCGCCGGAAGTTCATCGCTCGGGGGATGCTGGTGCTTGCAGCAGGTGCCACCCGCGCCAGTGCAGCCTCGAGCCCTGATAAAGAGAACGGAATCTCGCGGGTTCTTATCGCCAGGGACCCGGCATATTCCAAAACAGGCACTGTGCCGGACGAGAAAGTCGCCGGAGAGATGATCGAGCGCCTGGTGCGCGAAATTACTGGCGCCGGTTCCGTGAAACAGAGCTGGCGCAAGCTGCTCGCCGGCTCTCGCACAGTGGGACTCAAACCCAACTGCCTGGCAGGCAGAGGGGTTTCCTCTTCTCCTGCCTTTGTCAACGCCCTCTGCCGACAGCTCTTGGACAGTCTGCCCGAAGTGGAAAAGATATATGTCTGGGAGCGCTCCAACAGCGACCTGAAAAAAGGCGGCTTCGAGATTTCGACCAGGGGCAAAATCTGGTGTTTGGGCAATGACCGCGCTGGCTACGGGCGCGACCTGGTAGTCGAGGGCAGTATCGGCAGCCTGGTTTCCAGTATCGTGCTCGACAAGTGCGAGGCCCTGATTAACCTGCCCGTGCTCAAGGATCACGGCATCGTGGGAGTCTCGGTCGGCATGAAAAATTACTACGGCGCCGTGCACAATCCAAATAAATACCACCTGAACCGGGGCGACCCGTACGTGGCCGACCTGAACTGTATAGAAAAAATCCGGGGCAGGAACGTGCTCACTCTCTGCGAGGCGTTCACCGCGCAGTACGAGGGGGGCCCGCCGTTCAAGCCGCAGTGGAGCTGGCCTGCGGGGATGATCCTGGCCTCCACAGACCCGGTGGCCCTGGACCGGGTGGGCTGGAAAATGATCGAGCAGAAACGCGCAGAGCATGGGCTGCCCTCTTTGGCGAGTGTGGGCAGAGAGCCGACATACATCCTCACGGCAGCGGACAGCAGGCACCGGCTGGGATGCGCTGAGCTGGATGAGATCCAGGAGAAAGTACTGAGCTGAATACAGGCTTTGAGCAGGAAGAAGAAGGAGAGATTTGTGAGCTGTTCCCGGAGAGATTTTTTCTGCCAGGGCGCATGCCTGGCAGCGCTGGCCCTGGCCTCAGGGCCGCATAAGGCCGGAGCGCAGACCCGCAGGCCCGGCGAGCTGATCCCGCCCAAAGAGGCGCAGTGGTGGGAGCAACGCCCGGGCAAGCGGATCGAGTGCACTCTCTGCCCGAAAAAGTGCAGGGTGGACGACCTCGAGCGGGGATACTGCGGGGTGAGGGAAAACAGGGGAGGAACCTACTATACCCACGTTTACGGCGCTGCGTGCGCTGCACACGTGGACCCGATAGAGAAAAAGCCTTTCTTTCATTTCCTTCCCGGCACAAAAGCTTTCTCGATTGCCACTGCCGGATGCAATATGGACTGCGCTTTCTGCCAGAACTGGGAGATCAGCCAGGTCAGGCCCGAGCAGGTGGATGCCTACTACATGCCTCCCCAGGAGGTTGCCGCGATTGCTAAGCGCTCCGGCTCGGCCAGTGTGGCCTACACCTACACGGAACCGGTGGTGTTCTACGAGTACATGTACGACAGCGCCGTGGCAGCCAGAGAGAGCGGCGTGCGCAGCGTGATGGTATCCAACGGCTACATCCAGGAAAAACCGCTGCGGAAGCTCTGTGGGGTGCTCGATGCGATCAAGGTAGACCTGAAATCGTTCCGCGAGAAATATTACAAGGAAATCTGCGCGGGGGAGCTTGCCCCGGTGCTCGATGCCCTGGAAATTATCAGGGACGAGGGAGTCTGGCTCGAGATCGTTTACCTGATGGTGCCCACCCTGAACGATTCGGCTGAGGAGATCGAGGAGCTTTGCGCCTGGATTGTCGAAAAGCTGGGGCCTGACGTTCCGGTGCATTTCACGCGTTTCCACCCGATGTACAGGCTCAAGCACCTGCCGTCCACCCCGGTGTCTTTAATTGAGAGGGCGCTGAAGATTGCCAGGAAACACGGGTTGAACTACGTGTACCTGGGCAATGTGGCAGGCCACGAGTCGGAGTCCACCCGGTGCCCCTCGTGCGGTGAGATTGTGGTACACCGGGTGGGCTATACGGTGATCGGGAAAAAGATAACCGGCAGCAACACCTGTTCCTATTGTGGTAACACTATCGCGGGGGTCTGGTCTTGAAAAAAATCGTTTCCAGGTTGAGAGGGATTTTACCTGCAGCAATCCTTCTTTTTTCGGTTTCCAATGCCTTTGCAGGGGGTGTCCGGCAGCCTGCGGTGGCAGGGGCCTTTTACCCGGCGGATTCGCTCGATCTGGCCCGGATGGTAGCCGAACTTTTCACCTATTCAAAGATTTCAGAGCCACGGGTCAAGCCCACCGGGATGATCAGCCCGCATGCGGGATACGTTTATTCCGGCCCGGTCGCCGCCAGCGGATACAGACAGCTCAAGGGGTATAAATACTCCACTGTGGTGGTGATCTCACCATCCCACCGCGAGTATTTCAGCCACGCAGCGGTTTATTGCAGCGGAGCTTACAGCACGCCTCTGGGCACAGTGGAGGTGGATAGCGAGCTGGCGGACAGGATTGTGAATTCCGCAGGCGGGGAGCTGGTCATATGCAGCGAGCGCGGGCACAGAGCCGGTTCGCGTCAGATGAGCGAGCATTCGCTCGAGGTGCAGATACCCTTTCTCCAGGCGGTGCTCGGCAGTTTCAAGCTCGTGCCCATAGTGATGGGCGACCAGAGCGTTGCCTGCTGCAGGGCCCTGGCCGGCGCTCTTGCCGAAACGCTGGGCGGGCGGGACGACGTCCTGCTGGTTGCCAGCAGCGACCTGTCTCATTTCCACGACTACGATGAAGCGAACAGAATCGACAGAAAGCTGATCTCTTTAGTTGAGAGGTACGACTATAGGAGCCTGCGCTCAGCACTTGCAAGGGGTGAGGTAGAGGCCTGCGGCGGTGTGCCGGTCATGGCTGTCATGGAGGCCTGCGAAAAACTCGGGGCGGGCCGCGTACGAATAATTGGCTATGCCAATTCCGGGGATATTACAGGTGAGAAAAGCCGGGTGGTCGGTTACCTCTCCGCGCTGTTCTATAAATCAGATCTCCTGGAAAAGGAGGCTGAACACTCCTCTAACTCGGGAGGCCCGATGGGACTGTCAGAAAATGAAAAAGAATACCTGTTGAAACTGGCCCGGCAATCTATTGTCAATTCGGTCCGCGGAAAACCGGCGCCGCTGCCGGAGATGAGCGCGCCGGTTCTGGCAGAAAAAAGGGGGGCGTTTGTCACGATCAAGAAAAAGGGGGAGCTGCGCGGGTGTATCGGCTACATCGTTGCGGTTAAGCCACTGGCCGAGACAGTATGTGAAATGGCGCAGGCTGCGGCTCTCCGCGACCACAGGTTCAGCGCGGTTACCGAGGAAGAGCTGGACGAGCTGGAGCTTGAAATTTCCGTGCTTACCCCCCTCCAGGAAGTGAAAGATGTCAACTCCATAGAAGTCGGCAAGGACGGTCTGATTATCAAGCGGGGACATTTTCAGGGACTTCTTCTTCCGCAGGTGCCCACTGAATACGGCTGGGACAGGGCGACCTTTCTGGCCCAGACCTGCCGCAAGGCAGGCCTTTCGCCGGACGCCTGGAAGCTCGAGGATACTGAAATCTCCTCTTTCAGGGCGGAAGTGTTCGGCGAAAAATAAACGACAAAACAAAATTATTATGCCGGCAGCAGGGTATCGGCCGAAAGTTGTTTTGCACAGTTTCGGGCAAATTGCACGCAGGCGGGCAGTGAGAAAGGAAATGCCTGGCAGGCTGTTTTTTCTTTAAGTCCTGACTATGTAACAATTGGCTCGCAGGTGCGTTTATGGAATATATTTTGCAACAAAAACAGGATAGAACGAGTATAACTTAATAATATAAATTGAGTATAGGGAGGATATATGAAAAGTCTATCTTTGAAAATGGCGGTTTTGGCACTGGCAACACTGTTAACCCTGGGTAGCACTCTCAGCGCAGCGGATAAGCTCAAAGCCGACGGCTACGATGTGCGGCTGAGTTCGGCCAGTATCGAGCTCGTTTTCCCGGATGGCTCGGTGCTCACCACACCGATGAATTTCGACGGGGAAGATATCGACGTGCTGAGCGCCACGGACGGTATGGCCAAAGAACTTCTGGATGAGGCTTACAGGCAGTTAGGGCTGGAAAAAAGTGCCACGCTGCCAAAAGCTTTTGCCCTGTCCCAGAACAGCCCGAACCCTTTCAACCCGTCGACCACGATCAGCTATTCGATCCCGGAAAATGTGCTGGAAATGGCTGTCAAACTCAGTGTTTACAACATCCGCGGCCAGCTGGTCAGAACGCTGGTGGATGGTTCCCAGGGCCCCGGCGCATACAACGTGAACTGGGACGGCGCAGACAACCTGGGGAGAAAAGTCTCCAGCGGCGTCTATTTTTACCGTCTCGTGGCAGGGGATTTCATCTCCACCAGGAAAATGGTAGTGCTCAAATAACATACAGTTTTCTGTAAACGAGTGTCAGATATCTGAAAAGGCATAACCCGGCTCTGTTCGGGTTATGCCTTTTTCGTCGGAATTTTTTTACTAGCTCCACCGGCGCTGTCGCTGAATGCCGTTTTCCAGGAGACTCTTTGCAATGATTATATCCTCCTTGACCTGGAAATCGAACATCCCGATGTTGAGAAAATCAGCGCCCAGCTCGTAAGCGAGCTTGAAACCTTCCGGCGGTGAAACCGCACCGGCCCCCAGAACTTTGAATGCGATCCACGGCTTACCCACGGTCTTCATGTAGGCCGCAATCTGCTCCGGCGCCTCGGAATGGTAATCCACACTGTTGAAAGTCTTGAAATAGAAATCAGGCTCGAGTTTTTCTTTTTCCGAGGCCTTTGTCACTTCCAGCGAATGGCTTCCAATCCCTGCCGCCAGGCCGTTCTTTTTGATAAAAGCAACCACTTTACCCAGCAGGTCTGTTTTGCCCTCTTTGACAAATTGGTCCCCGATACCGCCCTGGGCGTATGCGCCCACGGCTCCGTTGTCGATCGCCATCTGAATGTTGCTCGTCAGGTCGTTCTCCTCGGGATAGGACTGCGCGATCCACTGTATTCTGCCCCCGCGCTCTTTACGGTATCTGGTGAGCACATCGATAATATGCTTGTCGCAGCGCAGGATTGCAGTGTTGATCCCATTCTCCTCGCAAATCTGGAGCGTGTCCATGATCTTCTCGGCGGTGAAATACTGTTTCATCAGCTCGGAGACATAGATCAGATCCCGGCTGTGCCCGAATCCGCTGAACAGGTTCCCCCCGCAGATCAACCTGCTGACTTCGAGCTTGCCGAGCTTGCCTTTCTGAAGACCGCGTATGGGGCCTGTATCATCAGCAGGCGCGCTCTTATCGCTCAGTTTTGCCAGCAGGGTACGGTTCTCCAGGCTGACACCGGCTGCGGCACCGAGCAGAGAGGCGCCCAGAAAGTTGCGGCGGTTAATATCTCTGGACATTAAAATTCTCCCTTGAATTAGAATTTAAGACGGACAATCTGAAATATAGATTTACGACTGAACAAGAAAAGGCGCCAAAGCAGCAATTTTCCCTGAAAGATAAAGCGTTCGCAACTGCCTGTAGGGTTAAATGCTTTTAGTATCACCCTGCCCGGAATCCCCGGATCGCAAAACCTCTTCGATCTCGTAAACCGGCTCCCGGAGATAGGACAGGCCGCTGGTGAGCATTTCTCCGATCAGTCCTGTGGAGACAAGCTGGATACCGCCGAGCATCAGGAACACGGCAAACAGCAACAGGGGTACCCGTCCGCCGATATTTCCGTAGAGCAGCCAGTAATAGACAAAATAGCAGCCGATGGAAAACCCGATCAGGGACAGCACGGTACCGATCGTGCCGAAAAAATGCAGGGGACTTTTCATATAACGGTTGAGAAAAATCACGGTGAGCAGATCGAGATAACCCTTGACAAAACGGCCGGCCCCGAATTTGGAGCTGCCGAATTGCCGCTTGTGATGCCGTACCTTGATCTCTGTGACCCGGAAGCCTTTCCAGTGGACCAGGGCGGGAAGGTAGCGGTGAAGTTCCCCGTAGACCTTGAGCGAGCGCGCCACTTCTCCGCGGTAAAGCTTGAACCCGCAGTTGAAATCGTGAAGACGGATGCCGCTGGCCAGCGAGGTGACTAAATTGAAAAGCTTGGAGGGCAGCCTCTTGGAAAGCGGGTCCAGGCGCTTGAATTTCCAGCCTGAAACCAGATCGTAGCCCTGATCGAGCTTTTCGATAAAGGCGGGAATTTCCGCCGGGTCGTCCTGAAGGTCCGAGTCCATGGTAAAAACCAACTCGCCGCTGCTGGCGGCAAAGCCTGCGCTCAGTGCGGAAGACTTGCCGAAATTCCGCCTGAAACGGATTGCTCTCACCCGCGGGTCTTTCCGGTGAAGGGAACAGATGGTTTCGAACGAACCGTCCGTGCTGCCGTCATCGATAAATATCAGATCGAAAGATTTGTTCAGGGCCTCCAGCTGCTCGCACAGCTTTTCATAGAGCGGGCCGAGAGATTCCCTCTCGTTGAAAACGGGAATTACCACGGATATTTCAAGGTCGGTTTTGGATTCAAGCTTTTGGCTTTCCATTTCAGAGAATGCTTCTTTCTATGTAAATTCTTTGCAGGATACCGAAAGACAGGTAACAGGTCAGCAGGAACGAGCCTCCGTAGCTGAAAAGAGGCAGCGGCAGGCCCGTGATCGGCATCAGGCCTACGGTCATCCCGATGTTGATGATTATATGTCCGAAAAGGAAGCTGGCGATACCGATTGCAGTGAGACTGGCGAAGCCTGTCCTGGAAATCCGGGCAATCTCGACAATATGATACAGCAGAAGGAAGAAAAGAAGCAACACTACAGCCACCCCGATAAAGCCGAATTCCTCCCCCACCAGCGGAAAGATGAAATCCGTATGCTGGGCAGGGAGGAAGGCGAGGTTTTTCTGTGTTCCCTCGAGGTATCCCTTGCCGAACAGTCCCCCGGAGCCGATCGCCACTTTGCTCTGGATAATTTGCCAGCCCGAGCCCTGCGGGTCGCGCTCCGGCTGAAAGAAAACGAGGATCCTGTTCTGCTGGTAAGGCTTGAGAGAGTTCCACAACGGCGAGGTCAGAATTCCGGTCAGCAGGTTGGCCAGGGTGAAAATCACCGCATCCATCAGGTAGATCCGGTTATATATGATAAGGATGCAGAGGAAAATGAAGAACAGGCCCCAGAGCGGGAGTCGCAGCTCGCCGAGCAGGGTGACCAGGGCAAGGAAAAAGCTGATAATCGGGCTGATCAGCAGAAAGAGATAGATCAGCGGCACGCCCGCCCAGTAAAGCATTCCGAAAAGGATGAAAAAAAAGACTATCGAAGTGCCCAGGTCGGGCTGCAGAAGAATCAGTGCGGCCGGCAGAGCCACTATCAAAGTCGGGATGATCAAGCCCTTGAAAGTATCGATCTGCTTCTTGCGGTTGGCTATAAAACAGGCCAGGGCAATTATTGTGGTGATCTTGGCCAGCTCGGCAGGCTGAATGTTGATAACCGTGCCAGGCAGGGTGAGCCATCTCTCCACTCCCTGGCCTTTTAGCAGCAGGGCCACCAGCGATACCAGCACCAGCCCGTAGAGTATGTACGAGACGCCTTCGATCGTGCGCGCCGTAAGCGCACTGGAAAGCACCAGGCCGATCAGCGCCAGCATGAGCCAGAAGAGCTGGCGCTTGTAATAGATCACGCCGCTTGCCTTGGTTGTCTGGATCTGGTCGGCGCTGTATATCATCAGCACACCGAGCAGGGTGAGCAGCAAGACCAGGCTCATCAACAGCCAGTCATATTTCTTGATCCACATTAATTGCCTGCCGTTGTATTGGTTGACGGGATTTTGGCCAGTTCGGACTCCTCCCGGCCGGCCTTAATTTCTATGTAGGCCAGGATCAGGTCCCGCACACGACGGGCAACGGTCGAGCCATGCAAGCCGTGCTCGACCACAGCGCAAGCCACGATCTCCGGGTTGTCCGCCGGGTAAAAACCAACGAACAGGCCGTGGTCGTCTCCGTGAGGATTCTGAGAGGTGCCGGTTTTGCCCCCCATCTTGCGCGGGTGGCCCCAGAGCCTGCTTCCCCTGGCCGTGCCGAGCGAACTGTTGACCACAGCGGTCAATGGCTCGTGTAACATTGTAATGTGCTCGACGGCAAAATCCAGGTCGGGAAGACGGTATTTTTCAATGTCTCCCTTGAGCAGGTGGGGCCTGAAACGCTTGCCGGAGCTGCAAATGGACGCATAAATGTTGGCGAGCTGAAGTGGAGACAGGGAGATTTCTCCCTGGCCGATAGCCAGGTTGAGAACGTTTCCGGGGCCCCAGTTGTCCCTGCCGTAGTTGCGATTATACCAATTTTCATCCGGTATCAGGCCGCTTTCCTCGTTGGGCAGGTCGATCCCGGTCTTTTCGAAAAAACGGCTATCTTTCCCGTACTGGCAGAATCTTTCAAGGCCGATCTTGATCCCGAGCTGGTAGAAAAATGTGTCGCAGGACTGGGCAATAGCCTCCCTGTAGTCAACTTTTCCATGTCCACTGGCTTGCCAGCAGTTGAAAAAACGCCTGCCGTACTGAAGGCCGCCGCGGCAGGTGATTTCAAGGCTCTTCCCGTTGGGGCTTATGAAATCCAGGGCAGCCCCGACAAGGGCGGTGAAAACCTTGAAAGTGCTTCCCGGAGGATAAAGTCCCTGGATCGCCCGGTTGAGGAACGGCTTGTTCGGATGGAATAGCAGCTTGCGGAATTCTACGCCCGAGATCCCGGAGGAGAGCCGGTTCGGATCGAAATCGGGCTTGCTCACCATTGCCAGTATCTCGCCGTTGTCGGGGTCCATGGCAACCATCGTGCCGATCTCCACCGGCCCCATGATCCCGTGCATCGCCTCCTGCAGCTTCAAATCTATCGTAAGCTGGATGTCCTCTCCTCTCACCGGCAGGATCGGCGGTTTGTCCCTGAACGGGCCGAGTTCCCGGCCGCGCGCGTCGATCTCGACAAACTTGGCGCCCCTCGTTCCGTGAAGCAGGCTTTCGTACTGGGCCTCTATGCCGCTTCTGCCGATCAGGCTGCCCATGATGTAGTTTCTGTAGCTTTCCTCATCCAGTTCGCTTTCGTTGATTTCTCCCACGTAACCGAGGATATGGGCCAGTTTCTCGCCGTAAACATAGCTGCGTTTCATGTCCGAGCGGATAAAAATCCCCGGAAACTCGCTGCGGTGCTCCTCGACCACGGCCAGGGTTTTATCGTCGATATCAGTGGTTACCCGCAGCAGGCTCTGTGTGCGCAGACGGTATTTCTGGACCAGATGTTCCCGCTCACCCTGGTCCAGATCGAGCAGTACGGCAAGCCTTTCCAGGGCAATGCGCATAGAATCAATCGGCTGCGGGTACAGCTCTATCGAGTAGGAAGGAATGTTCTCGGCCAGTACCGTCCCACTGCGGTCGGTGATCAGTCCCCGGGGTGGGGGCAGTTCGATCCGCCGCAGGCGGTTTTCCTCGGAGTGAAGCGAGTATTCGGTTGTATGAAGGACCTGGTATCTGAAAAAAATGGCCATCAGAAGCAGGAAAGGAACCAAGAAAAGAACCTTGGCCACCTGTGCTTTGACCAGCCTGTCCGAAACGCTTTCTTCATGTAAACGGCGGTAAGGCATGCTCTACCAGCTTTTGGTCGCCGCTTTGAAGCGGAACATGATAAAAAACGCCACTCCCAGAATACAGGTGTAGAATGCCGAGGGAACGGTGTGAAAGATTATCTGGCGCCAGAAACTTTCTTCGCCTCGTGAGAAATATATAGCGTAAAAAATGACATCATGAAGAATTTTGGAGGTCAGAATTATCGCAGCCTGTACAATATATTTGTTGCTGAAAAATGAATGCCGGACCTTGCCAACAGCAAAGCCGATCACGGTCTTGGCAATGGCGTGCAGGCCGAAATAGGTGTAGCTGAACGAATCCTGAATGATTCCGCAGATAAACCCCGAAATAGCCCCGCCGTTTGGCCCCCAGCGCAGGGCGCTGTAAACAGCCAGGACAAGAAACAGGTCCGGATAGACCTCTCCCAGCACCAGGTACTGATAAAACAGCAGGTGCGTGAGAAACAACACGAGCAGGAAAATTATGAATTTAAAGGTTTTCATCAGCGTTCGTTCCAGAGGTTGACCAGCGAGTCGGAGGCTTCGAACAGCAGTCCGGCCTTGGGCGATACAAAAGCCGAATCAGCCAGCACGAAAACCTCTGAGACCTGGTCCAGGTTAACTGCCGGGGTCAGTTTGGCGCGAAGCTTGATTCCTATCTCTTCTTCCTTCTCCAGAGCCGCCACCGTACCTACCGGGATACCCTTGGGGAAAATTCCTCCCATCCCGGAACTGACTATCAGGTCCCCCGGCTGAACCTGTGTGCGCAACGGGATATTGAACAGGTAGAGCCCGCCTCCGGGGCCACTCCCGGCAATGGCCCGTTCCTCTTTATGCGAGGGCTTGGCGCTGACTCTGAAATCCTGGTGGGTAAAAAGCTGCACCACTGAACGTCCGGCGTCTGTTTCGATGGTTTTTCCCACCAAGCCCGCAGGCACGAGAACCGGCAGGTTCGGCTCCAGGCCGTGTACGTTTCCCTTGTCGATAATGAAAATATCGGACTTTTCGCCGATACCTCCGCTTACCACCCTGCAGGCGATGAAATGCACCGGAGTCCGGCTGGCGAACTCGAGGAGCTGTTCGAGGCGCTGATTCTGCTTCTTGATTTCCTCGAGCCGGTAAAGCTCGAGTGCGAGGATGAAATTGTTCTTGCGCAGGATTTCATTTTCTTTTTTCAGGTGAAGAAAATAATCCACCTGGGAGACGACCATCTGGAAAGGCGTAATCACAGCACGGTTTATCTGGCGGGCCAAATGGAAACGCTGTCTGCCGGGGAGGGAAAGCACAGTTAGAGAAAGGAGAAGCAGAAAAAGGAAAATAAGGCTTTGCTTATGTTCCCAGAGAAACAGGAAAAATTTTGACATTGGGACCGCAGCGAATAAAATGCGTCATTAAAATTTAACTCAGTGAAACATTATTAAGTTGGAGACGGATCGTCAAAGCGAGCTATTTGCTCTGGGTCAAAACGTTCCAGTACCTTTTAGGATCGTCCATGATTCTTCCCGTGCCCCGTACAACGCAGGTCAGGGGTTCCTCGTCGACATTGATCGGCAGGTTCGTTTCCTCGCGCAACAACTGGTCCAGTCCCCTGAGAAGGCTGCCGCCGCCGGTCATCACGATACCCCGGTCCACGATGTCACTGGCCAGTTCGGGCGGGGTTTGCTCCAGGGCCTGGCGCACCGCCTCGACAATTGCCATTATCGGTTCCTGGAGCGATTCCCGTACTTCACTGGAGTGGATCTTGACAGTCTTCGGTATCCCGGAGACAATGTCCCGCCCCTTGACCTCCATCTCGTTTTCATCACTCAGAGGATATGCGCTGCCGATCGTGATCTTGATCTGTTCCGCTGTCTGGTCGCCGATCAGAATATTGTAATTTTTCTTCAGAAATTGCACTATCGCCTCGTCCAGCTCGTCTCCGGCAACGCGGATCGAGATGTTGCTCACAATGCCGGAAAGGGCGATCACGGCTATTTCTGTCGTGCCCCCGCCGATATCGATAATCATATTGCCGGAGGGCGTTTCCACCGGCAGGCCCACGCCGATTGCCGCAGCCATCGGTTCTGCGACCAGGTAAACCTCTTTTGCCCCGGCCGACTCGGCCGAATCTCTGACTGCGCGGCGCTCCACTTCAGTGATCCCGCTCGGAACACAGACAATCACCCGGGGCTTGACCGGAAGAAAACGACTTTTCAACACGGACTTGATAAAATAACGCAGCATTTCCTCGGTGACTTCATAGTCTGCGATCACGCCGTCTTTCAACGGCCGGATCGCAGTAATAGTTGCGGGGGTGCGGCCAATCATGGCCTTGGCCTCCAGGCCCACCGCTTTAACCTTGCCAGTGGCACGGTCGATTGCAACTACCGAAGGCTCATTCAGCACGATTCCCTTGCCGCGAATGTAAACCAGAGTGTTCGCCGTGCCCAGGTCTATTGCAATTTCATTCGTCCAAAAAGATCCACTGGAGTTGATATTGCCTCCTTTTTTCTCTGGTGCGGATTCGACTCTGGGCTCCTTACCTGTCAGAAAATAGACGAGAACGCCACAACAGATCAAAACCAAAACGGTGATTAGAATAGCTGAAGGTGTAATGATGAGTATCCTTTTAGTTCGAGTTTGAAAATATTGTCGGGCGCCGGTTTAACCCGCCCGTTGCAATCCGTTTTAAAAGATCGGACGAATTATCCTGATCAGATTTTGCGATTGTCAACACTTAACATTCTTAAGTACAAAAGATTAGCATAACTTGGGTTTTAAATCAAGTGTTTTTTCTAGTCCGATCAGCCTGAATTGACCAAAAACACTAACCTTAGGGTCAGCACTCTCAGAACAGAGACTGCTCCTGCTCACCCGGGCCGGGAGAGCGGGAACCGCGTTTCTCACTCTTAGCTTTCGGGGCCTGCTGATCGCCTTTGCTGCGCCTGGGCGCGAGAACCGGCAGTTTGAAAAAATCCCGCTCCATCAGCTTGACATAGCTGGTCCAGTCACCGGGAGTTTCCTGCTCGCGCTTGTAGATACGAAGCACGCCGTTCATCTTGGCATCCAGGTCATCGGCGTAATGAATGATCAGGGCCTCGAGGGTTTTGGGTAGCACCGGACTGCCGAACTCGTAGCGGCCGTGATGGCTCAGAATGATATGTTTCAGGTGCCAGCCCAGCTCTTCCGGGAATTGTTCTCCGGGCAAAGAGCTCAGGCTGCTGATATAATCATTGAGTATCTCCACTCCGATCACGAGGTGCCCGATCAGCTTTCCCCGGGTCGAGGTTTCGAAAAAGTTCTCCCAGCAGTATTCAACTGTTTTGCCGATATCGTGGAGCAGAGCCCCGCAGCTCACTACCCCGGGGTCTGCTTCCGGGTATTTGTGTGCCATTTCAACGGCAAGCGAGTGGACGTTCAGGGTGTGCTCGAGCAGGCCTCCCAGGTAGGGCTGATGCCATCGCTTGGCAGCAGGCGCCTTGGCGAATCGCTGCCTGAAATCCTTGTCGCCGAACATCGCCTCCAGCAGACTGCGCAGGGGCGGATGGGAAATATCGCCGATGATTCTATCCAGTTCGGCAAGCATGCTGTCGACGTCTTTTTCCGTGGAGGGCAGCAGCAGGGTGGGGTCGTGGCTTCCGTCGGCCTGCACGGCAATGCTGAATACACGCACCTGTGGCCGGTCGTCGTATGCATCCATTGTGCCCTTGATTCGCAGAACGGTACCCGCAGGGGTTTTCGTGACCTGCTCGTCAAAGCCTTCCCACATCACCGCTGCCACACGCCCGCTTGCATCGCCAAGCTCGAGTCTGAGGAAAGGTTTCTGGTCCCGGGTCTGCTTCACATTGAGGCTGAGCAGCATGCAGATCAAGTCCACACTCTCACCGGTTTGGTATTCACGCAGCAGTTTGCTCATCTTGAGTCGCTCGCTCGCTTTCTAGTCCGAGGGTTGGCGAAGAATCTGCAGGACGCGCTGGAAATCCTCCGGCGGCGGTGAAGTGAACTCAACAGCCTCACCGCTTGCCGGGTGCTTGAAAGAAAGCCTGTGGGCGTGCAGCGCCTGATGGCTGCAGGCATCGAGCAAAAGACGCGCCGTGTCGCGGTATTCTCCGCTGTAATTGCGCACAGCTTTCCTTCCGCCGTAAAGCGGGTCGCCCAGCACCGGGTGGCCCCGGTGCGCGAAATGCACGCGAATCTGGTGCGTGCGCCCGGTGGTCAGGTGAATTTCAACCAGCTCGGCAATCGGAAAGCTCTCGATCACACGGTAATCAGTCACGGCGGCCCTTCCGCCGGCAGGGGAAACCGCCATTTTTTTCCGGTTTTTCGGAGACCGTCCGATCGGAGCCTCGATCCTGCCCTGGCGTTCAGGCCAGTGCCCGCAGCTCACGGCAAGATACACCCGGCCGGCCGTACGCTCCTTTATCTGGCCGGACAGCTTCTCGTGAGCCTCGAATGTTTTGGCCACTACGAGAAGGCCGCTGGTGTCCTTGTCCAGCCGGTGTACGATCCCGGGCCGAAAGATGTCCAGACGGGAGTCGAATGAGGTGTTGATATGGGCCAGCAAGGCGTTCGCCAGGGTCCCCGTGTAGTGGCCCGGAGCCGGATGCACAACCATACCGGCCGGTTTGTCTACAACCAGAAGGTGATCATCTTCGAAAAGAATTGCAAGAGGTATTTTTTCAGGCGTTATTTCGCTGCCGCGGAGAGACCTTTCAACCGGAGGCAAAGTAAAAATATCGCCCGCCTTGACCGGGGTGGAGGGCTTGAGCTTTCCGGCACTTTCGCAGGTGACGGTACCGCTTCTGACCAGAGCGGTGGCCCGGGTTCGGGAAATCCCGAGTCGTTTTGCCAGAACCAGGTCCAGACGCTGGCCCTCATCTTCTGAGCATGCCCGGTATTTAATGCAGGTTGGTTCGTTCACCGTAAATTCTATCGGCTGGGAGGAGAGCCGGGCAGGGATCGGCACCGGCTAGTCCCGCTTGGAGGGGGACGACTGGCCGGAAGTCTCACCGCTTTCGTGCCCGACTGCCTCAGGCTTATGGGAAAACAGGCGCAGGGCAAGCAGAACCGCCCCGCAGGTTACAGAGATGTCCGCTACGTTGAATACAGGCCAGGTCAGATTATTTATACCGATTTCGATAAAGTCAACCACCTTGCCGTAAACTATGCGGTCGAAAAGATTGCCGGTGGCGCCGCCTGCTATGAGGCACAGGGCGACCAGGCCTGTACGGTCGTCGTATTGAGAGTAAAAAATGTAAAGGATAATAATTATGGCTACCGAGCAGGCGATCAGGATCAACAGCCAGCCTGGAATAAAAGTAGGATTGATTCCGAATGCGATCCCCTCGTTGTAGATAAAGCGCAGCTTTACCAGGTGGTCGATCACGGGGATGATTTCCTCGTAGGGAATCATCGTACCCTGAACGAGATACTTGGTGAAATAGTCTGCGAGGAAAACAGCAGGGACTATCAAGAAAAAAAGTTTTGCCCTTTGCTTGAGAGCGATATTTGAGGTGGACCGGCTAAGCGTTGCCATTTTCTTCCTTTGACTTGCACTTGAAGCACAACCGGGCATGGGGAACCAGTTCGAGCCGCGACTTCTCGATAGGTTTCTCGCAGGATTCGCAGACTCCGTAGGTTTTGCTGCTGTAAAGCTTGCGCAGGGCTTCGTCGATGTGATAGAGCAGTCGCCCCTCTTTGCTCACCTGCTGAAAGGCTTTTTCCTGGGTTTCCGCATCCGTTCCCTGATCCGCCATGTGAAAACTGTAGGAGGAGAGGTCCCCGGAGGATTCCTTGAGGTTCTTCTGGTAGGACTCTCCGAAGCGGCCCATCTCCTTGAGTATCTTCGTCCTCTGGTCAAGCAGACGTTTCTCGAAATATTGCCTGTCCTTATTATTCATTCTTGGACCTCAGTTTTAAAAGTTCATCCGTCTCACATCCGCTGAGGAATCTACTTGCCTGTTCTCAGCACCGCGATAACCGCAGTTTCACCGTTGATATCCCACTCCTGCTGCATGTCGTTCTCTTCAAGTAGATTGTCGTCGAGTTTGCTGCAAAGGGTTTCCTTACAGATATAATTCTTAAACGACTTGATCGCATTATGAACTTTATCTGTTGACCGGATTCCAACCTCGATACGGTCGAGCACCTCGAATCCGGACGCTTTGCGCATATTCTGAATTTTGTTCACCAGCTCCCGGGCAAGCCCCTCTTCGATCAGTTCACGGTTAAGATCGGTGGCCAGCACAACACCGTAGCCGCCCTCTGTTTCGACTACGAACCCCTCCCGGTCTGCCGAGCGCAGCTCGACATCTTCAAGAGTGAGCTTCACCGAGGCGCCATCGAGGCTGATCTCGATTTGGCCTTTGTTTTCGAAAGCGCGGATGTCCTCCTGAGATAGACTCTCCAGGTGGCGGCCCAGTTCTTTCACCTTGTCGCCGAACTTGGGCCCGGCAATCTTGAAATTCGGCTTGAGCGAAAGGTTGACATACTCGTAGGCGTTTTCCACCGGCTCGATTTTTTTCACATTTATCTCTTCGCAGATAATCCGGGACATCGAGCGGAAATCTTCCCGTTCGATGTCGTGCTGGGTTTGAACCATCATGGCAGCCAGCGGCTGGCGGACCTTGATCCGCGAGCGGTTTCTGGCCGAGCGGCCGAGAATCACCAGCTTGATCGCATCTTCCATCTTGCGCTCGAGCCGCTCGTCGATCAGCGCCCTGTCGGCTTCCGGGTAGCGGCTCAGATGAACGCTCTTGGGCGCCGGGCCGCTCTGGCTGGCTACCAGGTTTTCGTAGAGCGCTTCGGAAATGAATGGGGCGAACGGGGCAATAAGCTTCGAGACCTTGACCAGGACTTCATATAATGTGTCAAAGGCCTGCAATTTGTCTTCCGAGTCACCCGATTGCCAGAAACGGCGGCGATTGCGGCGCACATACCAGTTGCTCAGATCGTCGATCACGAATTTCTGGAGACTTCTGGTGATCCGGGTCAGCTCGTAGCGCGAGAAATCCTCCCGCACGGAGGCGATTGTCGAGTGGAGCCGGCTGATAATCCAGCGGTCAAGCTCGTCTTCTTTTTTCAACCCGAGACGTTCCGAGTCGGGCGAATAGCTGTCGATATTGGCATACAGGGCAAAGAAAGAATAAACGTTGATCAGGGTGTCGAAAAATTTTCTTACCACCTCGACCACGCCGCTTTCATCATAGCGCTTGGGCAGCCAGGGCTGGCTGACATTGAGAAGGTACCAGCGCAGGGGATCGGCCCCGTGAGCATTGAAAATGTCCCAGGGATCGACCACGTTGCCCAGGGACTTACTCATCTTCTGCCCGTTTTTGTCGAGTATCAGGTCGTTTACCAGCACGTTGCGGTAGGGTGCGTTATCTTTGACCAGTGAACTGATTGCCAGCAGGCTGTAGAACCATCCGCGGGTCTGGTCGATAGCCTCGCAGATGAAATTGCAGGGGAAATTCTTTTCGAATTCCTCTTTGTTTTCGAACGGGTAATGCAGCTGTGCAAACGGCATGCTCCCGGAGTCGAACCAGCAGTCGATCACCTCCGGCTCGCGTTTCATTTTACCGCTG
>Ga0272442_10001610_pt1 | contig 33921 bp, 28 predicted proteins | sample SSMForm2O_FD_200262 | JGI IMG/M metagenome (GOLD analysis project Ga0272442, IMG submission 200262) | Marine sediment archaeal communities from Little Sippewissett salt marsh, Falmouth, MA, United States - SSM-Form-2O | ecosystem: Environmental > Aquatic > Marine > Wetlands > Sediment ... | reverse complement strand
TGCAACAGCCTGCCGTAATTCATCCCCCCTTCGGTTAACCGCCAGGGATAATCCTTCTCTGCGGCTGCTGATTTCATTTTGCTCGGCCGGGGATCATATATCCGCCCCAGGGCACTGGCAAAGGGAATCCGGCCGAATAATTTACTGTATCCGCCGGTAACCAGCACTTTACCATCCGCCAACACCACCGCACTGTGGGCCGCCGTAGCCCCCGGCATCCGCGCCGCCGCCAAAAACCGACACGTAGAAGATAATTGTTTTTCATTCTCACCTTGAGTTCCCCCCCTGCATTCCGACCAGCACCCCACCCAGAGAAAAAATATCGCTATTGTAATTAACAGCCGACTAGAGAACGATTGTCCTGACGTGGTCACCTTCAGGTCCCAACATCGAAAAGGGTTTTGGATTGTTTCAGGCGTTCGAGCCCTTGTTCTACATAATTCTCGGAGACATCTATACCCAGATATCTCCGTCTCAGTCCGGCCGCCGCCACTACTGTTGTCCCGCTGCCGCTGAAGGGATCGAGCACTAACTGCCCCTGGTTGCTGGCCGTTGCAATGATGCGTCCCAGAAGTTTTTCCGGCATCTGACAACCGTGAAAACCCTGTCGTTCATTAAACGTACCACACACCCGACTGAAATGCCACGTATCCTCGTCACTGGCAAAGGCCTCGGGCGCTTCCTGCGGTCTTAGTATCCACGTATCATCCGGTATTCTACCTTTCGGATGTGCCCGTCGATCTTTATAAGTAGTTTGCCGCGCCGAAGGCACTCGGACGGCCTGATCGTTGAAGATAAAATTCTTTTCGTCTTTCACAAAATAAAATATGTGCGTATGCGAACGCGCAAATTTCTTTTTGGTATGTTGACCGAAGGTATAGTACCAGATAATCCAGTTACGCAGATGTAGTTTTAATTCCCGTCCTATCATGCGGATCTCCGCGGCGTAGTCATCGCCTATAGCGATCCAGAATGAACCATGTTCGGCCAAAACTTCACAACACGCTCCCATCCAATCCCGCGACCACTGCACATACTCATCATAGCCTATCTTGTCGTGATATTTATCATATTCATAGCCGATATTGAAAGGCGGATCGGCGAAAATTAAATCCACAAATGGTTCCCCGCCGCGCTCGGATAATTCCTGACGCAGAATTTTGATACAATCACCTTGTATAATTGTGTTTTCCAGCATGCAGATTATTGTAGTGCACCGCCCGCCCCGGGGCAACGCCAATCTCTCTTTGTGCAGTTTTCGCAAAAAAAGGAAATGTGTATCAAAGTTTATTGCGATGCAGAAGTGCGTACAATTCGGAATTTTTCAGTATCACCGACACCAGAGAAAATATTGCCGCACACAATGACACACTCGCCAGCAATTGCACCAGAGGCCCAAACTCCCTAAAAACCTGCAGCGACCACCAGCCAACCCCAACCATAAAAATAACTGCAATTGCCGTTTTACCAAGAGTAACAACCAGACCGGATGTAATCTGCAATTGATACCGCCTAATCAATATGACCAGCAGGATACTTGACTGCACCGCTGCACAAAGAGCCGTCGAAAGGGCCAGCCCCCCCGTCTTTAGCGGCCAGATAAGGATAAAGTTCAAAATAAAATTCAGTCCCACCATTCGCACCGCAATTTTGACCGGTGTCACCGAGTCCTGAAACGAATAAAAACCCCGCACCACCACTTGTTGTAAACAATAGGCCCCCAGCCCCAGCACATAAAATAACATCGTCCCTGCCACTCGTGCTGTGTCCTCCGCGGTAAAGGCCGAACTGCCTCCGGCAAATATTACCTCTATTAGTGGCGTTCTAATCAGAATCAGTCCCACCGTGGCCGGCAGAGCGATGAAGACGATCATCCGCAACGCCTGCGCCAGCGTATCGCCAAAGCCGGCAAAATCTTTTTCCACTGCGTGTCGGCTCAATAATGGAAAAACCGCCGTTGCCAGCGCCATCCCGAATACCCCCAGCGGAAAATGATACAATCGCGCCGCACAGTAAAGATAAGCAACCGAACCCTCTCGCACCGGATACTCAATAGTGCGCCCCAGCATCGTAAAAGACGCCGCCGCTTCCGTCCCGGACAAAAAATACGCCATCAGAGAATCCAGTAAAGTATTGATCTGAATAACAGATAGTCCCAACAGCATAGGAATCATAAGCCTGACGATCTTGCGCAAAGCCGTATTGGAAAAATCACTCCGACGCAATCTTGGCTTCAGGCTGATCCCCGCCCTCCGGCAGGCTGGAAACTGCATAAGTAACTGCAGCACCCCCGCCACCAGCACCGCCGCAGCCACTCCAAATATCTGTTGCCAGGGGGTCTCTCCGAATAAATCCCGCAGCCAGATTACCGTGACAATGATACATACGTTTAACACAATCGGCGCCGCCGCCGGAGCGGTAAAATGACGATGCACATTCAGTAATCCCCCGATGGTCGCCACGCTGCAGATCAGAATCATATAAGGCAGCATCAAAGCCGCCAGGCTCAAGACCAGCCATGTCTCATATTTGTGCGAGCTCACCAGCCAGAGAAGATAAATCAACCCCAATCCCAAAAGGGTAATAACCGACAGTAATACGAATAATAGAGTAACCACCACCCGGGCCAGAATCCCTGCGTTTTGCGGATCTTTTTGCTGCTGTTCGGAGTAAACAGGGATCAGCGCCGCCGAGAGGGCTCCTTCTCCAAAAAGCCTGCGAAAAAGATTGGGTATCTGAAAGGGGACGGAAAAATAATGCCACACCGCCGTGCCGAAATAACGCAGACACACCGCATCACGGATGAGACCCAAAATGCGGCTCAATAACGTCAAGGCACTGATCAAACGTGCTGAGCCGATGAAATGGTAAATCTTAGCCACTGATTTATTATTACTTGTGACTACGGCGCCACTTGTTTATTGTGTTACGGTTCTTGGGTTTCTTCCTGCTGACTGGTCCGGGCTATATACCCCATCCGCTTTTCGATATTGACGGGATTGAAATGTACCAGCGACAACAGGGCCTGGTTATCCATTTCAATTTCCCGGGTCACCAGAGGCTTACGCTGTAGGTATTCGTCTTCATTCGCCCGCACCAGATCCATATCTTTAAACACCAAACAACAACGTTGACCGGGCAGTTCCAGTAACGGCAGTGGTTTGGAGGAATCCTTTTTCACATCACAGGGATCCGTATCATACAGTTCCTGGGCCAGGTGCGTCGCCTTGTTAAGCAGAATGTTATTCTCTGTGACGGCTCTGATGTAGGAGGAATACATCTGCGGATTGTTTCTCAACCTTGGATTGTCCTGCAGCATCTGGAATATCCGTTCATTCTGCTGCCGCTTGTTGGCCAGCGTATTTTCCTGCAGAAAACTCATAGGCACCGGCTGATTCGGTTCGACTTTCAATGAATCTTTTATCCCCTTCAGCGCTGCATCCCAATCGCCACTTCCTTGCTGCGCCAGCTTTTGCGCTTCTTTCAGGGCCATATTATATGCCTGCAGCAAACGGCAGTCGTTCTTCACTTTTTCACGCAGGTCTTCATCTTCAGGATTCATTTCTTTTTTACCTGCGGCACAGGGATCCGATTCCTTTGACGCCTTGTTTTTCTGTGTCTTCTCCGCCGAGTAGGCCCCCTCTTTCCCGTTGTCATCCAGGGTGACCGGCTCGCGCTGCTTATCCACACCAACTATCCGCACGATATACGCCGCTATGGGTCGCGTGGCATAGTCAAAAGCCAATATCGAGGAAATATCCTCTTGGAGTTTTACCGGAGGAACATCCAATTTGCTCACCGCACCTTTGTGCAACGGCTTACAATCAAACAGGATTTCCATTAAATTCCGTTGAGGTTTATCGTGTCGCATTTTATAGGACATATCAAAATTGAGCCCCGCCGGCGGAGATGCGATCGAAAAGTACTCGGTGGTACCGTGAGTTACTTTTAATTCTTTGCTGCTGAGTTTCTCAGCCAGGGCTGCGTAATCAACTTTAATCGTCTCTGTCTGCTCAGAACTGGTTTCCTCAGGCGGTGCCGGCGCATTCTCCGTCGGTGCCGATTGCCCGGACGAATCAACTGCTGCATTTGTTTGCTTTTCTATGTCCTGCTGGGCCCGTCCCAATATCAACTGGGCCGTTTCCTGTCCTTGTTTTCGCATATAGGCTTTTTTTACCCGAAGATAGACCTCATCAAAGGGCGGATCCCGGAAACGGGGTGTCTGGGGATCACAGGGATCCGGTGCCATATGCAGCCTGAATAATTCGCGATGGTTGCTCCAGTAATCCTGGAGCTTTTGCTCCTGTTTAGCAACCGGAAGCTTATCAAATTTGCCGCTGGCCACTGCCTCGGCCTTTATGATATCAACTTTTAAGTATTCCACCTGGAGGCGGTCAGGTAAAAGGTAACCAAAACCAAAGGGATTTTCGTCGGTAGTATCTTCTTTCTCGTACTGTTTATAGGCGGCCAACTGTTTGTCGAGTTCTTTTTCACTGGGCTCACCCGCGCGATCCAGAAATGCACCCGCATTGATCTGAACATAGTCACCATTTATCTTATTTTTTTCTATGATATCCCGTATTCTTCGACGCAACTGCGGTTCGCTGACGGTGCAGTAGCTGGTAACCATATGTCCGTAACGCAATATTGATAAATAATCCCCAACGGCCCGCCGCAGATCGTTTTCCGTCACCCGGTAGTTTTGCAGTACGCTGCTGATAGGCTGTAAACGCACACCCTGTTGTATAATTATTTTGCGAGTTTCGAATACTTGTTGAACCTGGGAATCGGTCGCATACACCCCCATCCGGTGCGCTTCCTCGACAAGTAACATGAAGTATAACCAGGAACTATTCATCTCGATGTCAGTGAGTTGATTGATGTATTCCAGATAGTGCTCATATTCAGCTTTCTCTGCCGCCCAACCCAACGCTTGCTGACGCAACCGCTGCCTGGCTGCAAGGGCATAACTTAAATCGCTAAAAAACAACAGACTCGTATCTGCAACCGGTGCCGGACCTAAACTCTCTAATATTGCCCCCTGTCTTCCTCCCAATTGTGACAAAATCGGTGGGTTGGAGTAATCCAGGCGACATAAAACATTGATTCCAATCTCCCGCAGAATCTGAAGGCGTTGATTCATTAAGTTCCGCATGGAAGCGAGAATTTCTATCTTCTCTCCTTTGTCATCTGTGAGGTATCCAATCACCTGATCACGCTGACTCTCTCGCCCCCTGCCCGTAAGACCGGGCAAGCTGGGTAAAAGAAACATCACCATCAATAAAACACCGAAAACAGCCAATAACTTCTTATTGTGCTTGCGAAACCATTTCATCGCCGACATAGAAAACTCCGGTAACTAATTTTCAATTCCCATCAAATATATAACAAACTACGTAGTATAAATCGGCTTTTGCCCTGAGGCAATCTAATTACTATTTGTTACCTCTAACTCATAATATTATCACACCTTTAAGCTTTGGTCCTATTCTATATCTTCATAAGGACTTTAGCCCATTTGGCTATAAATTTTGGTGCATATCGCTATTTTTAGACTAAAGGGCCGGAATAAGGCAAATAGAACCGATTATGGCAGGCTCAAACCGCAATATTTTTTTGTGGGCTCAGCCGCTGAATGGTCGATAGAAACTCCCAGTTGGCCTGACCAACATTTTAAAGTGCTAATGAAAATGTGGATAAAAAAATAGATTTCGGCTTCTGACACAAAAAAAACCTATAAATTAGCTAAAAAACGCAGGTTCTAATGGATAATTTCGATTTTTTAACTATTTGTCAAATTATGGTTTTGTCAAAGTCGTATCCTATTTATATAATCTCGCACCCGGCTTTTAAGAAGGCCGGTGGATAGATTTATAGAGCTTAATTTCACATAATATATTGTAAATAAAATAGATATATAAATGCCTCCAAAAAAATCCTCATCTAATGGCTCTTCTCTGGTGATCGTTGAATCGCCCGCCAAGGCCAAGACCATCAAGAAGTATCTTGGCAATGACTATCAGGTCAAGGCCAGCATGGGCCATATCCGCGATTTGCCCAATAAAACCATGGGAGTGGATATAACTAACGATTTTGAGCCTACTTATGACATACTTCCCGGCCGCAAAAAGGTCATGGACGAGCTTAAAAAGGCAGCCAAAGATGCAAATATGGTATATCTCGCACCTGACCTTGATCGCGAGGGAGAGGCCATCGCCTGGCATCTGACCGAAGCCCTCAAAATAAAACCCGACCATTTCCGCCGTGTGATATTTAATGCCATAACCCGCAGTACCATCCAGCAGGCCTTCGAACATCCCCAGAAACTGGACATGGATAAGGTCTATGCCCAGCAGGCCCGCCGGATTCTGGACCGCATCGTCGGATATGAAATAAGCCCCCTGCTCTGGAAAAAGGTCGCCCGTGGTCTCTCGGCCGGGCGGGTCCAGTCGGTGGCGGTTAAACTCGTAGTGGACAAGGAAAAAGAAATCCAGGCCTTTAAGGCGGATGAATACTGGAAAATCACCGGCATCTTTTCAACCACGGATAACAATAAGCTAGGCCCGGACTACCAAAAATTCCTGGATAGCTTTCAGGATAGTAGTAATCAAAACGGTTCATCTTCCAAGGGACCAACTGTCAAGGAAAAGGGACAGTGGCTCACCAAGAATAAATGCCTGGAAGCCCAGTTGACTACCCTTGGTTCAAAACCGTTTCGCCCGGATAATGAATCTGAAACCCTTAAAATTCATAAGTCCCTGCAGGGTGCTGACTTCCAAATCAGTGATATCCAAACCAAGCGGACCCAATCCAAACCATCCGCTCCTTTTATTACCTCGACTCTGCAGCAGCAAAGTGCTAATCGGCTGGGCTACTCAGCTAAAAAAACCATGCGATTGGCCCAACAGTTATACGAAGGGGTGGAATTTGGTGAATTGGGCAGTATCGGCCTGATTACCTATATGAGAACCGATAGCACTCATCTGGCCCCGGAAGCTATTGCGTCGGTCCGCAATTTTATTAATGGTAATTACGGCGATGCATATCTGCCCGACAAACCTAATACCTACAGTACCAGTAATAAATCGGCCCAGGAGGCCCACGAGGCCATCCGGCCTACCGACGTAACCCTATCCCCGGATAAGGTGAAAAAGGACCTAAAAGGGGATATGCTTAAGCTCTACGATCTTATCTGGACACGCTTTGTGGCTAGTCAAATGACCCCCGGCCAGTGGGATGTAACCAATGTCAGTATTACCGCCCAGACAAAATCAACGCCAGCCGTCTTTAAGGCCAGCGGGCGCAAGCTGGTGTTCGATGGCTTTATGAAGGTGTCGGGCCTGACGATCACCAATGGCGATCAGATACTACCTGCCCTGGATAAGGATCAACAGGTCTGGCCTCTGAAACTGGATCCGACGCAGCATTTCACCCAGCCGCCCGCCCGTTATACTGAGGCCTCGCTGGTCAAGGCCCTTGAGGCCCAAGGCATCGGCCGGCCAAGTACTTACGCTGCAATTATTTCCACAATTCAGGATCGCGGCTATGTAGAACAACTCGAGAAGAAATTCCTTGCTACGGATTTGGGAATTATCGTTACGGAGAAATTGCTGGAACATTTCCCGAAGGTTATGGATGTGTCATTTACCAGCCATATGGAGGAGCAACTCGATAAAATCGAAGAGCAGCATCTGGACTGGATACAGGTTCTCAAAGAGTTTTATGGGCCATTCAAAGAAAATCTTGAGCGGGCTCATGAGCAAATGAATCACGCCAAGGCGGAAACGCAGCCATCGGAATATACGTGTCCGAAATGTGAAAAGCCGCTGGTATATCGATTTGGTAAAAATGGTAGATTTCTATCGTGCAGTACATATCCGGAATGTGGTTTTGCAGCGCCCTGCGATAGGGAAGGTAAGATGACGGAGCCGGAAAAAACCGAGTATAAATGTCCTAACTGCGGTAAATATATGATTTTACGCAAAGGAAGATTCGGTGAATTTCTGGGCTGCAGTGACTATCCGGAATGTAAAACGACTCAAAAATTGGACAAAGATGGGAAACCGGAGCCGCCCAAGGCACCGCCGCAACCTACTGGTATTAAATGCTATAAGTGCGAGCAGGGGGAACTGGTGATACGCGAAAGTAAGCGCGGGCCATTTATGGGGTGCGGGAGGTTTCCAAGGTGCAGAACGATAATCAGCATCAAGGAGTTGGATCACCTTAAAGAATTGCAGGATAAAGGTTTATGGCCACCGGACAGCTATGAAAAGGCGGACGAGATTTTAGGCCGTAATAAGAAGAAGGCCACAACTGCAAAGGCCAAGGCCAGTACCACTAAAAAAGCTAAAAAGACAACCAAATCAAAAAAGGTCAAGGCTAAATCTACATCTAAGTGATTGTTATATAAGCAGATATGGTAAAGAAGAAAGTGTCTGCTAAGGGTCGGATTCACATAAATCATATTTGGAATTTGTTGGTAGAAAATCTGTTGTAAGTGCTTTATTTTAGTCGCTGGATTTTTTGAAAAAACTTTCGGATGGGTATTTTTCCTTCGAAGTTGTGCTTAAAAGTGCTCAAGTTTTTCGCGAAAGTGTTTGACTTATGATGAAAAGTATGGTATATTTGATAGGATACTAATGGGGGTAGGCGGGGAGTCACTATCTAGAGAGGTACAAAGGGGCAAAGGCACTAAGGCACAGAGCAAATTAAAGATCAAAAATTAAAAAGCAAAAATACATATCAAAGATAATATATTTCTCACGCAAAGGCGCGAAGTCGCAAAGAGAAAACATAAGATATTTAACCGCTAATGGACGCAAATTAACGCTAAAGAAATAAAATGCAAACCACGGATTTCTCGGATTACACAGATTTTCATTGTCACAAAAAGCGCAAAAATCACAAAATAATTTAACCGCAGATGGACGCAGATTATTTGCTTTAAGGCGATGTTTTGGCAAACATCATAAAATTCAAACAGATGGCTCTATAGAAAAAGACTTCAGACCTGAGACCTAAGGCTTGAGACCTAAGAAAAATCATTGGATAGAAGAAAACGAAGGGAGCAAAGAGAAAGAAGTTATTATGTGGTGAGTGGTCAGTAGTGAGAAAATAAGTTTCACGCAAAGGGGCGAAGGCGCTAAATTATAAAAAATAAAACCACGGATGACACGGATTGCGCGGATTTAGAATTGCCACAAAAAGATTAACCACCCAGGATGTAACCTGGGTGCTAAATATAAAGAGTAGGAACTCATGGGTTATGAACCCATCCTACTAAACTACCCGCTTAAAACGGCGGGATTTAACCTCCAGCCTTTGGGCGAGAGGGGGAATTAAAATTGGAAGTCAGCAAGTATTTTACAAAAGCAGTATTAATTGTCTAAAAGTAACTCAAAATCCGGTTTTATGTAAATGCGAAATTCTGCAGGAGCGTTGCATTCAATATCAATGAAACCATCTTCAATATTTATGTCGATCTTATTGATGCTGTTTTGAGATATTTTAGCTGTGTCAATGCAAATGCAATCTAATACAGAACTAATCTTGAATGATTTGCTAACAATCACTTTTCCAAATATACCTGCTCTTTTATCGCCAAGAGATAATTCCAACTCACCAGATTCACGATTAAACACAACATCATCAAACTCAAAATATCGATCATGTATTTCGTCAAGTAAATCCGGCATTAACGTTAGAGAATCTTTGTCTATTCTAAGCATGTTATCTTCCTTGATACGGCAGTTATGCTTGAAAGTAACGCTTTGTATGTCTTGATAGTACCCCTAAAGGAATAGGTTGTCACGAATATTTCCCTGATTTAACAACAGTGTATGAGAGAATGGATGTATAAGCAGATAAGAGACCCCCTGTTTACACAGGGGGCTAAATAAGGAAAAGAGTTGTCCGCATGGGCTGGTTCGACGAGCTCACCACGGGTTGGTTCGACAAGCTCAGCACAGGCGGATTCGACAAGCTCACCACAGGCGGATTCGACAAGCTCACCACAGGCAAGCCCATCCTACATTAAAAGCATGGGCGAGACGAAAACACCATGCCCAAGAGTACATGAGCATGCCACCCAGAGCGGCGAATAGCCGCGGAGAGGTGAGATGAATCGGCCGGACAATACGAAATACGAAATACGAAATACGAAATGGGAAATGGGAAATGCGAAATGGAAGAGCACGGCCAAGATGGCCGGGGCACATATCACAGATAAATCCTAAGTGCTAAATCCTAAATTCTAAACAATATCAAAGCACCAAAACCCAATGTTCAAAAAAAACAATAAAAGAACATGCTTTGGCGTAGTGTAAGTATTTCACCTGTATCCAGCCATGGGGCGGAAAATGGAATAGAAGAGGGCGGCAGGGTAAGTTATAATGGAAATAATAGCGTTTAGAATAATTTAACGGAGGTTGTTATGGTGACGGTAAAGAAATCTATGCTTTTAGTGGGTATGGCATTAATAGCGGCTATGTGTATAAGTGGGCAAGGGGGCAGAGGTAATAATATTGCATGGTGGGCTGCGGGGGCGGTTCAGGGGGCGGCTGATACGGGGGAGAGCAGCAAAAAGGTGGTGGGGACGGAAAAGGATATTCAACAATTAATCAAGCAGGCGGATGCCGACGGGGGGGGGATAATCAGTCTATTAGAAGGAATATATATATTACATGACAGGATAAGTCTGGAAGATATCCAGAATGTTACCATAATCGGTCATCCGGGAGGGACGGAGCTGAGGGCGGCGAAAGAGTTGGTGGGAACGGTGGGCAAGAATGCGGCTGTGGGGCAAAAGTATATTGAATTGCAAGATAAAGTTGAGTTTGCCAAGGGCATGACGGTGGAGATTCAAACGCAGGGGGCAGGTAAGCAGGATTTCTTTAGGGCAGTGGTGGCAGGGGTAGATGGAACGAGAATAAAATTAACCGCGCCGCTGGAATATGTGGTGCCGAGTGGGACGAAAGTTATTGGGGCTTACAACGGATTTTGGGGATGCAGTGGAACTGCAAACATAAGACTGGAAGATATTACCATCAATATGAACCGGGAGGAGTGGCCGATACCGCCGCGGAATCATACCTGTCACTGCGCGATACTTTGCCAAGGTTTATATTCTTATGAGACGGGGCCGGTGGGGGCGGCGGTGGAAAACTTTAAGGTGGTCAACTGCATAATTAAAAATGCCCACCACAGAGGTATATCCTGGTACAACATTGCCAACAGTGAGGTGTGTAATTGCCTGATTGTCGATGCGGGAGATAAGCTGAACGCGGAGGCGATCGGCTTTGACCACTTTGCGAGGAATTGTAAGGCGGTAGGTAATACGGTTATCAATTCGCATATAGAATTAAATGACGCCTCCGACTGTCTGGTAAAAGATAATGTGATCGTTAATGTCAAAACAGGGATATGGCTGTGGAGGTGGTTTACCAAATTGCCGAATCTGTGTGTGCGCAATAAAATTGTGGGGAATGTTATCTATAAGGCATCCAAAACAGGGATCAGGATAGCAGGGGATGATAATGAAATAACGGATAATAAAATGGTTGATTGTGCAGAAGGGGTAAATATATCCGGGGCGGGTAATATTGTGCTGAGAAATAAATGTGTGGAAGAATAAGGGAGTTATACATGATTAAAGCAGTGTGTCTGATTAGAAAATTAAATCTGTGTGCACTGCTGGTAATAGTTGTGGGCAGCGGGGGGTTGCTTCTTACGAGGGTAGGCGGTGCGGAAGAATTGAGCGGGCTGGATATGCGCAAGGTCAAGGTGGGCGGCGAGATCGGGCGGAGGATAGATATAACAGTGAAAAACAATCTGCTCAAGCTCGATATCGATAATGATTTTCTAAAGCGGTTTCGGGAAAGGAACAGAAAAAATGGATATATAGGGCTGGGGAAAACGATAGATTGTGCGGTGCGTTTTGCGGCGTACACCAACGATAAAGATGTTCTGGCACTAAAAAAATATCTGGTTGACGAGGTTATCAAGGTCCAGGAGGCAGACGGTTATGTGGGGATGATGGTACCGGATAAGCGTATGATCGGGATGTGGGATATTCATGAAATGGGGTACCTGGTCAATGGGCTGGTAAGCGATTATGAATTCTTTCAAGAGTCGCGGTCACTGGAGGCGGCGGGCAAGTTGGCGGATTATATTATTGGGCAGTGGAGTAAGCTGCCGCCAGATTGGGATAAGCAGACCAAAATCAGTACGCATGTTTCGGTAACCGGTCTGGAGCGGGCGTTTGTTCGTTTGGGGCGGGAAACAGGTGAAAGCAAGTATAGGGACTTTTGCATAAAAGAGCGGGCACTTCCGGAATGGGACCTGGATATCGTGATCGGAAGGCGGCCCAGGATAGACGGGCATATCTATGCGTATCTGTGCCGAACGCTGGGGCAGTTGGAGTTGTTCAGGGACGTAGGAGATCGCCGATTGCTGAAGCAGGCGGATCGGGCGCTTGATTTTATGTGCCGTCAAGACGGATGCTGTATCACGGGGGGGTGCGGGCAGTGGGAGATATGGACCGATGACCAGGATACACGCGGGGAATTGGCAGAGACCTGTGCAACGGCGTATCAAATCCGTGTTTATGACAGCCTGTTGCGGTTGCGCGGGGAGTCTAATTACGGGGACCTGATGGAACGGACTATTTACAATACGCTGTTTGCGGCGCAGTCGCCGGACGGACGGAAAATTCGCTACTACACGGCGGCGGAGGGTGAACGCAAATATCATCCCGGTGATGCCTATTGTTGTCCGTGCAATTACCGGCGGATTATTTCCGATTTGCCGACTTTTATTTACTATGTGTCAGACGATGATGTGGTGGTGAATCTGTACACGCCGAGCCGGGGGGAGATGGAGCTTGAGGACGGGGTGAAAGTTATAATGCGGCAGGAAACGGAGTATCCCAGTAGCGGGAAAGTGGAGGTGGTGGTGGAGCCGGAGCAGGCGGCGAAGTTTGGAGTTCTCTTGCGGATACCAAAATGGTGCAAGGATGCGCGGGTGGCGGTGAACGGAGAAATGATTAAAGAATCCATCGAGGGGGGGGAATTTTTTGAGGTAGAAAGGAAGTGGAATAAGGGAGATCGGATCACATTGGATCTGCCGATGGATTGGCGTCTGGTGAAGGGCAGGAAGCGGCAGGCGGGGCGAGTGGCGGTAATGAGAGGGCCGTTATTGTTCTGTCTTAATCCGGACCAGAATAAAGAGATCAGTTCCTGGGACGGGGTGGACCTGGGAAAAATCACGCTCGATGATAAATCACTGGGGGAACCAATAAAAGATGATACGATTAGGCCCGGAGGGATTGCGTGTGCGGTGGAGGCGTTTAAGCCCAGCCATAGTCTTTCTACCAAGGGTGATTTGAAACTTGTTCTTACGGAATTTACTGATCCAAACGGCAAAGACATCTATTTCAGGCTGCGAGATTTCAAGGGGGCGGTGGATGATGAGCTGTTTATGTCACACTGATACCGATAAAAATTATATGCGGTGAATCTTAACTGTAGGGGCAGGTCTTATTGATTTTCGAGAGCGCCTGAGAATTATAATTTTACGAACTGCGGGCCTATTCAAACTGCAGGCCGTAGATTTTGGCGGAGTCGAGTTTGAATTGCAGCCGGATGGGGCGGTCTTTTATTGAGCCGAGATCGGAGGCGCCCTTCCATTTGACGGGGGTCCAGTGCTGATCGCCGATGACGGGAATGCAGGTATCGAAAGTTCGGGTTGAATCGCCCTCAACGGCGATACGAATAGAACCGGCGCGGGCGGTTGTGGCGTTGATGAGGAGGGTGGGGCCGGGGACTATGAGGCTGGCCATTTCGAATTGGCCCTGCTCTTTGGCTTCGAGGGCAACGAGGCGGGCTTTGGGCCAAACGGCGTAGCCGGGGGCGTAGGTCCAGGCACCGCGGGGATATTTGTGGGGGAATTGATAGCCGGTATAAACCAGGGCAAAGTCACCGTTGGGCAGCTCAATTAAATTCGGTCGCCAGAAGATACAGCCACCGTCAAATTTACCGAATTCGGCGGTCTCCATCAGAGAACCGCCAGGAACGAGGTTCCAGATTTGACCGTCGGGGCCGGCGTACATTTCCAGGTGGGTGGCGTCGTCGCGTGATTGCCAGATGGTGGGAAACAAAAGGTGATGATCGGGGGCGCCGGGGATGGTGGTGTAACAATTGGTGTAGAGTAAATTTCCGGGCGGGGCGTCGGAACGGGGGGTGAGAATAATCTTTGAGAGCGGGAAATTTCCGAATTGGTTGCTTTCTGTCATGCCTATGGAGCGGCGGCCAATCGATAGCCAGTCCATGCCAATCGGGTTGGCCGGTGCCTGGCTGGAGCGGGGGCCGACCCACCAGTTTCGGGTGTAGATGACATATTTTTTGCGCGGAGCATTATAGGTAGCGATGACCTGGGTGTCGCAGTGTTCGACGGTGAAGGGTTCGGGTAATTTCGTCCAGGAAAGTCCATCGGGGGAGACATAACCATGGACGGCGGCGATGAATCCGGCATCCTTGCGGAGGGCCCGGTGCTCCCAGCGGTCCGGATGTTTTTTAATGAATTCCGGGAAGTCGGCAATAGGAATTGGTTCGTCGGATACGCCCTTGTATCTTTGGCTTGCGTCGGCTGTGGGGTCAATAAAAACACAATGGGGGGCGGAGGGGATCAGGTTGTTGTCCTTGCTGCCCTGGTATTCAACCAGGCCAAGGTTGGGGCGCTGCCAATTTAGTCCGTCTTTTGATTCATAATAGCAGGTATAACCTTTGCCGTCCTGGTCCTGAACGCCGGCCCAGGCGCGGTATTTGTCCTTTTCATGGAGAATGAAATTAATGCTGATACCCATCTGTTCCCAGGGGCGCTGGGCTTTTAAGATAGGTCCGAGGTGTTTTGGCCTTTCAGCTATCAGACGAATGCCGTAGGGGGAGTTGGGGGTGCGCTTAAAATGGGCGCCCCAGGGGCCGATTTTAGCCTGTCTGTTGGCGGAAACAACGGAGCCCTTATCGTCGGTCCAGCGAAAGGATCCGGTGCGGACATAATACCAGTTAGTAAAGACGACGCGGTTGCCGGCCAGGCCATAAGGCTCGCCGGTCCATTTATCCGCAGGGACATTATCAAAATTAATCTCATCGGCCGAGATGATTGCTATGGAAAACAGACTACAAATCAGGCAAACTAATAAACCGATCGATATGTTTTTCATGACCGAGTGTCCTTTCGCTAACTAACCGGTGTGGTTTTATGGTAGGGGAATTTTGTGTTCACCCATCAGAAATAAGAAAACGTAAAAAAGATTTTATTATATGATACCGGAGGCGCCGGTGCGTATGCCCTTCATGGCCATCTTCAACTCTTCGGGGTTAGGACAATGGTTATAGGCGGTCTTAAGGTCGATGAACTCCTGCTCGACGAGCCGGCGGAGTGATTCGGTGTAATCGACCATGCCTTCAGCATAGGAATTTTTGATAACGGTGGGCAGATCGATCTCTCGTTCTTCGGCGATGAACTTGCGGGCGGCGGCGTTAACAATCAAGATCTCAAGAGCAGGTACGCGGGGGATATCTTTGCGGATGGTAGGCAGGAGGCGCTGGGAGATGACGGCCCGTAAATTGCCGACCAGGGCCTGGCGGACCATGTGTCGTTCGATCTGAGGGGTCAAATCGAGCATTCTGCTTATGGTCTGGTAGGCGTCGGTGCTGTGGAGGGTGGCGAAAACGAGGTGTCCGGTTTCTGAGGCTCGGAGGCCGGCGACCAGGGTTTCGTAGTCGCGCATTTCACCGATGAGCACGACATCGGGGTCTTCACGCATCAGAGAGCGCAGGGCAAAATCGAAGTTGGGTACGTCGATGCCGACTTCGCGCTGACTGACCAGAGATTTATCGTCGGCATAGACAAACTCGATGGGATCTTCGATGGTGATGATGTGGCAACTTCGTTCGTGGTTGATCTGGTCGAGCATGGAGGCGATAGTGGTACTCTTGCCACAACCGGTTACGCCGGTGACCAGGATGAGCCCCTGATGGATCTTGGCAATGTTTTTTACCACTTCAGGCAGGTGTAGAGTTTCGAAGGCTGGAATGACGCTGCTGACGCGGCGAGCAGCTAATGAAACATTGCCGCGCTGGCGAAAGATGTTGACGCGAAAGCGGTCGGTACCGCCCAGATCGTAGGCAAAATCGAGGGTGCCGTTCTCCAGGAAAAATTCCTTCTGCTCGTCAGAAAGGATTTCGAAGATCATATCCTGCAGCTTCTGCTCGGGGATGGGGTCGCTGGTGGTGTAGCGGAGGGTGCCGCTGGCCCGGATGCGGGGGACGGCTTGGCCCTTGAGATGGATATCAGAGGCCTGGATTTTGACGGCCAACTTGAAATACTTGTCCAAGTCCGGTTTTTTACCGGTAGCAAGCTGCTTGGAAATGGGTTGCTTCAATTTGATTCTCCTTGTCGGACAAAAGCATGCCTAAATTCGCGTAGGCATGCCACCCTTTGTTAATAAGGGCGAAACGGTACCATAAACCTATATTATACCATCCAGGGCTGATTTTTAAAGTATTTATTGGAGGGTGTTTCAGTGAGGCTAGCGGGGGAAATCGGCAAGGTAGGCCTTTTTGAGATCGTCTTTTGTGCCCTGGAACCAGTAAATCTTGCCGCGGAGGGCGCGTCTGGAGTGGGGTGGGATGGGGCCTATGTTGACGATGGCATGGAGGCAGTCGGCGGGGTGGTGGTCGGTGAGATGGGAGGTGTGCTGCCAAAATATACCGCAAATCCAGGTTTGTTCCCGGTTGGTACGGGTAATAAGGGCGCAATCAACGGGTTCGAGCATGTGGGCCTTATAGGGGCCGACCTGGTCCATCAATTTACCGTTGGTCCTTTTATTATCGATGAGCAGACCCAGGGGGGTGCGAACGCCCATCGTTTCCCTGGTTGCCGGGATGGGCTGCCATTGGTCATGGCGGAGGACGTAGGTGAGTGAGGTTTTTTGAGGCTGATCCTTCTGCCGGGCCCAAAGGTCGTATTCGCTGAAGGCGGGAGTTTGGGCTACCTTACGCCGCCAAGTGCTCTTATTTGTCTTGCCGCTCATCCGAAAACATTGCTGGACGCCATAATATTCGGGCAGTCCCTTATCGAATGTCTCCACAATCAAAAGAATATCAATACCGTTTTGCACAGGGACCATATAAAAGGTCCAGTTCTGGGGGATCCAATGTTCGTTATTGACAGGATTTTTTATCTTCACTACCTGGGGACGTTTGCTAAAAGTTTTTTCCAGAGCTTCAACCTGAGCCGGATCGATGGCAGCTTGCTGATTATTTTGGGGCGTGGGGCCGAAGACTATAGGGGTGTGCTCGAAGAGGCGGTAGCCGATGCGATTGTCAGGATGCTCGCGATTGGTAAAGGTGACAAAGCTGTTGTTTTGGATAGTAAGAGGGGTGATGGATATTTTTGATGCGGCTGCTTGTTGCGTAGTTCGGCAACTGTATAAGTTGATTAATATACAGGGTAAAATAATTGAAATTACGAGAGTACAATTTTTGTTAACAATATTCATGATGAGCTCCAGTGATTATAGATGTAACAAGATCAAGAATATGCAGTTATTGTAGAGAAATATTAACAATCCGGATATTAAAATAATGGGCGGGAAATCAATGAACAGCAGGTAAGTACGGCAATAGGAGTGATTAAGGTATTGTTTTTAAGGGGGAGATTATGTTATAAAAGGATTAACACCAATTTTTATCATTTATTGAGGGCAGGTTTGGCAAGCGAAGATCAAGTACTGGGATTGATAGCGGGGCAGGGTAGGCTGCCGTTTCTGGTGGCGAGCGGTGCGCGGGAAGCTGGGCTGCGAGTGGTTTGTGTGGGGCTGAAGGGGCAGGCGGATGAGAGGTTGGCGGAATATGTGGACCGGTTGTACTGGGCAGGGGTGGCACGACCGGGCAGGTGGATAAAAAAACTGCGGCGGGAAGGGGTGAGACGAACGATTATGGTGGGGCGGGTGGCCAAGAAGCGGATTTATACGCCGGGGCGGATCTTACAATATCTGCCGGACTGGCGGGCGTTTAGGATCTGGTACGGCAGGCTGCGGAGCAAGGACAAACGTAATGATACCTTATTATGCGCGCTGGCGGATGAGCTGGCGACGGGAGGAATCATCTTGGAAAATTCGGTGCAATATTGCAAAGAACATCTGGCCCGGGAAGGGGTGATGACGACAACGCAACCGGGCAGAGGAGGACGGGAGGATATCGAGTTCGGCTGGGAAATAGTCAAGCAGTTGGGGAAACTGGATATAGGCCAGGCGATAGCAGTCAAAGAAAAAGAAGTCATAGCGGTGGAGGCGATGGAAGGCACGGACCGGATGATCGAGCGAGCGGGACAATTGTGCCGGGCGGGGGGCTGGACATTAATAAAGACAGCGAAGCCGAATCAGGATATGCGGTTTGATGTGCCGACGATAGGCAGGCAGACGATTGAAAACCTCAAGAATAACGGGGCGGCGTCTCTGGTGGTGGAGGCGGAAAAGACCCTGATTCTGGATCTGCCGGAAACGGTACAACTGGCAGATAAATATAAAATCGCAGTGATTGGGCACAAGTAAACTTAAGAGGAGAGGGGCAGGATCAGAGCAATTTCGTCGCAGTGGTCCTGCTTGGGGCATTGGACGCAGTCGGACCAGACCTTTAAGGGCAGGGAGTCCATGGGGACTTTCCGGAAACCTAACTTTTCGAAGAATTCCTGCTCAAGGGTAAGAGTGAAAATCCTGGGCAAGTGGAGAGTTTTGGCTTCGGCGATCAGGTCCTGGACGAGGGCTTTGCCGATACCGCGGTTCTGAAAGCCTGGGCGGACGGCCAGGGATTTGATCTCGGCCAGGTCAGACCAGATGATCTGGAGGCTGCAGCAGCCGACGATTTGGCCATCCAATTCGTAGAGCTTGAAGTCACGCAGTGATTCATAAAGGTTAGCCAGGGAACGAAACAGCATGCGGCCGCGGCCGGCATGGGTGCTGATCAGCTCATGAATGGCGGGGACATCATCTAATCGGGCGTTTCTAATCATGAAATAAATATAGTGTTAGGTTTTAAGTTTTAGGTGTCAGGTAAAAACATGCATAAACAGCGTGTAAGCATGCCACCGGCCCCGATTAACATCGGGGGCTAATAAGAACAAGCACCCCTCTCATATGGGCTTGAATATAATGATAATAGGATTTGGTTGTTTATAAAAGGGTAAAAATTGTTCGAGAGAGGCGGCGGGGTGGTTATAATGTTGATGAGGAATAATCTGAGATGGCGCGATTTGTTATACAGGAACACAATTTGGGGGCGGGAAAGGTGCATTGGGACCTGATGCTGGAAGAAGGGGAAAGCCTTAGGACCTGGAGAGTAGAAGTGGAACCGGGTAAGTGGGGAGAGCAAGCGATTCGATGTGAAAGGATTTTCGATCACCGGCTGGAGTTTCTCAGCTACGAAGGACCGATCAGCGGGGGACGAGGAGAAGTACACATCGCCGATAAGGGAGAGATTGCAGAACTGGGAAAGAATGAAAAGTACTGGAAGGTAAGACTGCAGGGCGATAGGATGGGCGGAGTACTGGAGCTGGGCCAAGCAGAAGGGCAGGATTGGAAGCTGAAATTTCAGGGAGAAGCAAGGTGAAACGCAAATATCGCACGGAGGCGGCAATATGGTCAGGAATTCCCATATTACTGGTGGCAATATTAATGGGAGGCTGCCAAGAGCGGAAAAAGGCTATGTGGGAGGTGGTAAAAGGGGATTTTCGGCATTTCCATACGGATTTGTTGCAGGACTGCAATGATCTGGTCCATGATCCGGTGAATCTGGGTGTGCTGGCGGTGGGGGGAGCAGCAAGCGGATATGTGCGGTGTGCGCATGATGATGAGATAGATGATCATTTCGAAATCAATGGTCACTATGCCAATGACCGGACTTTTTCGAGAGATTTTTCGATAGCAGTGGGGGCGGTACCACTAACGGAGCTGTCGTTGATGGGGGTGGGCTACCTAGGGGGGCTTATGGGAGAGAACGATGAGTTGCGGCAGGTGTCGCATGATTTGATCGAGGCCCAGGCCCTGAACACAATTCTGACGAATCTGCTAAAAGTAGCAGCTCAAGACCAGGGCCCGAATAGTGAACGTTTCGCCTGGCCGAGCGGACATACATCAACAGCGGTGACATTCGCAGCGGTACTGCAGGAACATTACGGCTGGTGGGCAGGGGTGCCTTTATATGCACTAAGCGGATTTGTGATGTATGAGCGGATGGAAACGGGGGAACATTGGGCCTCGGATGTGATATTCGGGGCAGCGCTGGGATATACGGTGGGACGGACGGTGGCGAAAGGGCATAAGCCGGAGATTTTCGGGATGGAAGTAGTGCCCTTTATCGATCCGCAAATGCAGGTGGCAGGGCTGAGCCTGACAAAACGATTTTAATTGACATTTCTGGTTTTAGCTGGTTTTTTTGGGGGACCAGTTTTTTGTGGCACTGCCATAAAATGTTTGTATATAGACATTTAAATATTTTGTGGGAATTTGTTTGATTAGCCGGTCAAGCTATTGTACAATTAATACGATTAGTAACATATGTACTATTTGTACAACAAGTGGAGATCAAAAAAATGCAACCTATCCCTATTAGCGATGCACGAGAACATCTGTCTGACCTGGGCAATAGAGTTTCTCTGCGGGGTGAGCGGCTTATCGTGGAGAGGCGAGGGAAGAATTTGTTTGCTCTGGTTCCGGTTGAAGATCTGGAGGTGCTGGAGCTTCTGGAAGATCAGATAGATCTGGAGATGGTACGCCAGAGATTAAACGAACCCAGCGAGAACCTGGCAGATGTAAAAAAGTCTCTGGGACTATAAGCCATGGGGTATCAAATAGAGATTAAGCACTCGGCCCGCAAGGAAATAGAATATCTCCCCAAAAGAGACCAAAGACGAATCATAGCTGTAATTGAAAAATTGTCCGGGAATCCTCGTCCCGAAGGTGTGCGAAAATTGACAGGTGCGGAGGACTTATATCGTATCCGGGTGGGTGACTATCGAATTGTTTATCAAATCTGTGATAAGAAACTCGTCGTCTGGGTTATCCGCATCGGGCATCGTAAGGATATCTATAAAAGAATATAACGCTCCAGCACAGAATAACTGCATGGGCCAAAGCCAATCCTGCATTTCTGAACAAGAGTATCAGTCCGAAACTATTCCTCGCGGAGGAGTTTGTATTCGATACTGTCCACTAGGGCCTGCCAGGAAGCGTCGATGATGTTTTCAGAAACGCCGATAGTACCCCAGTGTTGCTGGGAGTCGCGGGATTCGATGATGACGCGGACCTTGGCGGCGGTGGCGGCCCTGGAGTTGACAACCCGGACACGATAATCCACCAGTTGCACATCCTGGATAACAGGATAATGTTTGGCGAGGCACTTTCTCAGGGCGGCATCGAGGGCGTTGACGGGACCATCGCCTTCGGCGACCTGGTGTTCGAAGGTGTCGTTGACTTTGATTTTGACGATGGCTTCGCTGACAGGGGTACCATTGTCGCGCTTGTTGATAACGGTGCGATAGTATTCCAGATCAAAGAAGCGGCGGTAGTGGCCCAGGAAACGGCGGACCAGAAGATCGAAACTACCTTCGGCGGTTTCAAACTGAAAGCCCTGGTTTTCCAGGTCCTGGACCTCCTTGAGGATTTTGCGGACGAGGGATTTATCTTTTATCAGGGCAAGTTTTTCACTTTTGGCCAGCAGGTTAGAGGCGCCGGATAGTTCGCTGATAATGACGCGGCGGCTGTTGCCAACAGACTCCGGATCAATGTGCTCATAGAAGCTGGAGCTCTTCTGGACGGCGTGGACGTGCATGCCGCCTTTATGGGCAAAGCTGGAAACGCCTACGTAGGGCTGATTCATAGGCAGATTCAAGTTTGCCTGTTCGTAGATATAACGGGAGGTTTCGGTCAGTTTACCAAGGTTGCTTTTACGCAGGCAGCGAAAGCCCATCTTAAGCACGAGGTTGGGGATGATGGCGCAAAGATCGGCGTTGCCGCTGCGTTCACCGAAACCATTGATGGTGCCCTGCACGTGGGTAGCGCCTTGGGCAACGGCGGCGAGGGTGGCGGCGACGGCAATGCCGCTGTCGTTGTGAACGTGGATGCCCAAAGGTACATCCAACTGACCGGTAAGCTCGGAGACGACTTTTTCAACTTCGGGGATGAGGGTGCCGCCGTTGGTGTCGCAGAGAATGAGACGGGTGGCGCCGGCCTGGGCGGCGGCCTGCAAAACCTTAAGGGAGTAATCGGGATTTTCCCGATAGCCATCGAAAAAATGTTCGGCATCAAAAAAGATTTCGCGGCCTTTGCGTTTCAAAAAGCGGACGGAGTCCTCGATCATCCGGAGGTTGTTTTCCAGGGAGGTTTGCAGGACTTGTTTGACCTGCTTGTCCCAGCTTTTGCCGACAAGGGTAATGACGGGGGCGCGGCTCTTCTGGAGGGCCAATAGGCCGACGTCTTCTTCCGGTTTGGTGCCCTTGCGGCGGGTCATACCAAAGGCGGCGATTTTACTGTGACGGAGGTTTAGTTTGCGAACCTGCTGGTAATAGGCCTCGTCCTTGGCGTTACTGAGAGGATAGCCGCCTTCAATGTAATCGACGCCTAGTTCGTCGAGCTTGGCGGTGATGAGAAGTTTGTCCTCCAGGGAAAAAGAGATACCCTCGGCCTGGGTGCCGTCACGCAGGGTGGTGTCATAGATTTCAATTTTTTTAGCCATAATATATAATCATAATAACAGGTATATATTATTCGTCAAGAAACTAGCCTGGAGCAGCGCAAAAGAAATACCCACTATAAGTTCCTTATAAAAAACATGCCTAAGCTGCCCCGAGGGGTCGGGATGAAGACGCGGGCAGGCATGCCACCCGTCATAAATAAATCCTAAGCACGAAATCCTAAATCCTAAACAAATTCAAATCGAAAAAATTCTAATGCTCAAAACAAAAGAATAAATAGTGGGCGCAGTTCGACGATGCTCATCCGCCTTCGCCAAGGCTTCCGCCTTCGTTAAAACTATGGCGGATAAAACGGCGGACAAGAGCCACAGGTAAAGCCCATCCTACGATCTCAGGGTTTATTATCTTCGTCCGGGTGCTGACGGGCGGGGCGTTTGAGCAGGCTAAAAACGGCGCCGGCAGCAAGCAATAAGAAACCCAATATAACAAAACGCCAATTGGCAAGACGTTTGGCCAATATGTATAACTTGGCCATGAAAGGGGCACACAAGATTACCAGGGCCAAGGTGTCTTTCCTCAGGAGCCAAAGTAAAATCATGACACAGACAGCCAAAGGTAAAACTATTAAATAGCTCCAATAGATATAGTTGGGCAGGCAGTCAAAAATAAATACAGCCAGGCAAAGGGTGCCTAGAAGCCAGAAAGTTTTATGCAGAAGCTTGCCAAATAACAGGTAAAAGGTCAGGCAGCCCAGGCCAAATACACCACAAATGCTGCCGGGTACGGTCGTGTTAAGATTCTTTGCAAAAACAGAAAAGGAATCTACCCGGGTCAAAGCGAGGCAAAGAATGAATAAGCCGGCAATATAAGCAAACTGGTTGCGGGTAACAAGACCATATATCAAAAGGGCAATTATAAGGGTCAGGGCGGTAGCACGGATATTCAGATCGTAGGGATGTTCCGGGGAAAAACCAAAGGTCAGAACTACACCGAGGCCATAGAAAAATACCACCAGCAAGAGTCGATACCATCGGTGATAAAGTGCGAGAGCCGCTAAAGCCAATCCGGATAAGGCGAAGAATACAGGCGGATAGCAGATCAGGTCAAAGCCGAGTCGGCCGGATGCAATTACGGTTTTGTCGTCGAGAGCGAACAACATGGCGGTCAGGGGGAGGCAGGATATGAAAATTTCCGTATAGCCAAAAAGTTTGCCGTCAAGGCGCAATATTTGTATTGCAAGCAGGGTGGCCAGGGTGAGTAAAGGCACGTAATCACCCCAAACACGCTCCAGGGCGAAGGTGTAGGACATGGAGTATTGATGGACACCGGAGATAATAAGCAGCAGAAGGGCAAAGATATAAACCATAACAGGGCGATGGAGAAAAGGCCTGGCGTTGTAGGGGGGGCGGGGGTCTTTTTGGGTCATTGCTTCTAAAAGCACAATACAGACGGCGGCCAACATAGATACCCAAATCAACATCCAGAGATTTCTGCGGATCAGTTCCTGGGAAGGGTCGGTGGAGATGGAGCGGGCCATTAAAACAGGCCCGAGATAGTTACAGGCCATAAGCAGGGTGAGTCCTAAAATGGACAGGGACCGGAAGTTGATCCGAGCAAAGCGTTTCATGAACAAGAACTTGCCGAACGCTATGGCGATACCGATCAGAGCAATAATAAAACCTTTTTCTATACCTTTGTCGATTACAGACCCCAGGGCAATGCTGGTGCCAACGAGAAACAGGGCCATCAAAATTACGATAGAGACGGCGTCGTCCACCACTTTTCTGGATACGATCAGGATGAGAACGGCAAGTAAGGCAATTTCATACAGGTGCAGGGTAAAGATACAAGGTAAGGCGTCCTTTATAGTGTCAGAGGTGGAGAGGATGGGTCCCATTACCTTGACAATGCCGTACGCAACAAAAATGGCGCTAAGACAATAAAATATGCTACCGCCGGTTAATCGAAAGAATCTTGTCCAGGTGTCCAAGTCAGTGAGGTCGCTAGATAATAGTGGTTTGGTCGGGATTGGTGGAGGGGATACATGTTCCAGTTTGATGTCCTTGTCATTATCAGAATCGGGGATATCCATGGCCAGACCTCCATCTAACTATTCGTTTTGTATGCAAGTTGATCCGATTATGTTAAGTTGATCAGTATTTATCATTGTTAATCCCATCCGCCAGGAGGAGGCAGCTTGCCGGGCCAGGCCCAATTCAGATTACCGGCGGGGCCGAGATAACTCTCACCATCTCTTAATTGATCTTCAGCGTCAATGGATTGTACATGTCCATCAATAAATACCACATTACCCGAGCCCCGGTTAAGATCTCCACTAGGTGGTGAGTGATAGGTGGCAAAGCAGTTACGAGCAGGGGAAGACGGACTTATAAACAAGGCGGTATCATCCAAAGCTTTGGTACTTAAGGGGGAATATAACCACCGGGCGGGGAAGGTTGGGTGGTTGGGTCTTACACTCCAGGAGTTTTCTTCCGCGAAGTAGAATACCGTGGCGGGGTCCCGGACCTGGGAGGCCTTGACAACGCCACCATGTCGCTCAGTGCCCAAGTAACCATTCATGGTGTAGTTGTATTGAGGTTTGACATCAATACTGCGTATGTGATTGGGATTCTCGCAAATTTTGGAGCGATCAAGATCACGAAAAATGGGGCAAGGATAAATTGTTCCATCACCAAAGTAATGCCACAATTTGCCCTGATATTCGGGAGATGTCCGCATAATTTCTCCATGGGGAGAGAAGACCTGATCGTGCCAACGACAGCCCCGGGGATGGTCCGGGCGGTAAGATTTTCTCGTAAAGAGCCATTCGTTCGGGTCGGGACAAGTATCATCATTGTCACTCAAATACATAATCCCTGCTATACCGTATTGTTTTAATGTACAACTACAAATAATGCTGGTGGATCGTGACCGGGCACTGTGGAGTGAGGGCAGAAGCAGGGCCATTAACAAAGCGATGATAGAAACCACGCAGAGTAATTCCCAGATGGTAAAAGCTCGTGTACTATTTCTGCCGAGATTGTTAACCATAATATTGCTAAGAATCAGACCTTAAAAATTGCGTTCTCTAAACCGGGTTCAGTGTACAAATAATTGTGATGACAATCAATCTTTTTATAAGTGCCATTTTAAATATAATATAAAGATAAGTTATGGGTGTAGAGGTAGAGAGGAGGCCCCCTGTTTACACAGGGGGCTAAATAATAAAGAGGGGAGATAAGGAATCAGGAGGTAAGGAGGTAAATACAAAATACGTAATAGACATAATATAAAAGTCCTAAGGCCCAAGACCTAAGGCTTAAGGTATCCGAGAAAGACAACAAACTTACGCTACCTCGAGGGGGCGGGATGAAGATGCGGGTAGGCATGCCACCGGCCAATTTTGGGTAAGAAAAATGGGTGAAAACGTGTAAGAATATGAACGGGGCGGGCTCTAAAGTAGTAGAATATTAATGATGAGCTCATACGAACCACAAAATGAAACAGCCCTGGTGTGTGCGGCACAGAAGGGAGATAAACAAGCCTTGGGGAGGCTACTAGAGAATCACTGGGCGTGGCTTAAAGGTTTGGTATATAACGTTTTAGGCGGCCCGGAGGAAATGGATGACGCGTTACAAAACATATGCGTTTTAGTGATAGACAAGATAGATACCCTGAGAGAGCCGGAGCGGTTCAGGCCGTGGCTGGCGGTTCTGGCGAGGCGGGCAACGCTGAACTGGATACAACAGCAGAGAAGACAGCCCATAGCGTGGGGAGATCCGACGGCCTTGCAGCAAAAGGGGGGGGTGTCAGAAAGCACGAGCCGAAAAGTCGAGCAAAATGAACTAAATGAAATGATGTTCGAGGCAGTAAGAGAACTGCCGGAAAAATACCGAGAAGCCTTTATCCTGAAATATATGGATGATCGAAGCTATGCAGAAATCGCGGAAATATTGGACCTACCCATTACCACAGTACAGATCCGGCTGGTAAGGGCACGGAGAATGATGCACAACCGACTGACAGGTAAACAAACCAATAAAATACCACGAACCTAAATCCAAAGCACTAATTTCTAAATCCTAAACAAATTCAAATTGATAAAACATAAATGACCAAAACAAAAAATATAACAGAAAAAGGACATACTTATACGAAAACATCGATAGGTCCAATTAAGCCGAAGTAACAGCATGCTACAAGTATGGTGAGTCATATGAACAGAGAAATGATGGAAATATTAATAGGCAAATATATAGATAGTGAGATTACGCCCGCCGAGCAGCGTCTGCTGGATAAGGAACTAAAAGTTAGCCATGAAGCCCAGCAGACGCTGCATCAATATAAAGAACTGCACGAACAAGTGCAGGCGGCGATGAATAGCGAGATAAACGAACGTGGCAAAAGCTGTCGGGAGATATTTGACAAGGCGTGGGAGCAACGAACAGCGCGGCGCAGGCGAGGGCCGAGACGGTGGGGAAGTTTGGTGCGTTTTGGCCTGGGCCTGGCCGCGGGTTTGGCTTTAGGGTTGAGCAGCTATTTTCTATTACCTCGGGACAATAGCAAGGAAATGGGGATAAAGCCGACAAAGTTGGTTGCGGAAAATATCACACCCAAGCTGGCGGCGGAAATCAAGCCTCTTATCCATCGGAAAGCAACCAGGCCGAAGGTGTTACGCAATGTGGACTGGTATAACTTTACCGATGATGCGGGAGATCAATGGTGGGTGCAGGGCGTAAGAGAAAATGCAGTGAGCCCGGCGGTGTACCATGGTGATTTGTAAAATGAGAAGCAAAAGAACAAAATAAACAACAAGAAAAAAGTTAAGGAGATAAATAATGAACTATAAAAAAACAATATTGATGACGGCTATGGTCGGCCTGGTTTTCAGCTTGGGGATAGTGCAAGGAGCAGCGGAGGAAGTCAGGCCGTATCTGGGAGTGCGGCTGGATACGAGCCCGCTGCCGGAACTGCTGGTAAAACATCTGTGTTTAAAACAGGATGAGGGGTTACTCATTAAAAATATCCAGGTGGGCAGCCCCGCAGATAAGGCGGGACTGGAACGCGATGATATCATCATCAGCTTTCAGGGAAAAACCGTAACCGACTTCGACGCATTCGTAACTGATATTCAACAGGCCGGGGTGGGAGCCGAGGTGAAATTAGAATATATTCATCTGGGCCAACGGCTGACGAAAACTATAAAAATGGAAAAGATGACGGATAATATCGAATGGAAATATCCGGAAGAGGCTTATTCCGTCGATAGCTGGCGGCCGGGGAAGGTGTTTCAGCTCAAGCCGGGTACGAAAAACTGGCAGTCGGTACCCTTCAACCAGATGCCGGGCAGGGGTAATATCAAAAGGTATTTCCAGCAGAAATACTCTTATCACCACACGCCGGCAGAAGGGGATAGTTACGAAATTACAATAGATGGTGATCCGAACAATCCAGAGACTTCCATAACTGTGCGGATCGGGTCAACAGAGTATAAGACCACAACGGGACAGATCGATAAGCTGCCGCAGGAATATCAGGAAGCGGCACGCGAGGCGCTGGAAAATGCCCGAGAGGCCTCCCAGCAAAGCTTATCGAATAATTTCAAGGACGACTGGTTCTATTCTACACCATCCAACAGTAATCTTTGGCAACCCTCCGGGCGACATCCGCTTGGGCCGGGAGGCGACCTGTTCGAACAAATGCAAAGACAAATGCAAGAGCTGCGGGAACAGATGTGGGACATGGAAAGAAGGAATCAGGATTTATTCGAGCGTTTGCCCAATCAAACTCCGGATGAGCATTCCAAAACGAATAAAGAAGGGGAGGAGCTTTAACTACTGCAAAGATTCGTATAATAAATGCAGTTCGTGCACGTGACGCTGAATCGAGACCTGATCGTAGAGGCGGTCGGATTCGATGGTGCGAGAGAATTGCTGCTGAAGATGGGGGTCGCATAATTGTAAAAGGGCGTCGGAAAGAGCGGTGGTGTCATCGGGGTGGTCGATGATAAAACCGTTCTTGCCATTTATAATAAAATCGGCGGCCCCGTTAAAGCGGGTGGTAAGGGCGGGTTTGCCGGCGGCAAGGGATTCCAAAACCAAACGAGAGCAGGCATCATTATAAGTGGGCAGGACGACGGCGTCGCACATGTTCAAAAGGGCGGGCATACAGGTGGTAGGACCCATAAAAAGGATGTGATGGTCAAGGCCTAAGCCGTGAGCCTGTTTCCACCAGGAGCTGAACTTTTGGCTGCTTACTACCATAATTCGGAAGTCCCGCAAATTGTCATTGCGTTGCTGGATAAGACCATGAGCAGCACGAATCAACGGGGTCAATCCTTTTAAGCGGAGGTTTTCGGCGGCAAATAGAAAAAGGGCCCGGTTGGAATCTGGATCGTATAGGCGGCGGAGCTTTTGGCCCTGGGCGCGGGCGGTGTCACTGCGCAAGGAGTCAATTTTTATGCCGTTGGGAATAATGCGAATCCGTTCTTGCGGGAGATTGTATTCGGTCTGGAACTGGCGGGCGACATAATCACTAAGGGCGGCCAATAAAGGACCGTTGGGAGTTCGACAGAGAGTACGTTCACTCTGGATGCGAGCGTAGCGAGAGCGGTTCAGGGTGGAAGTTAGACGCTTTATACGGGCCCAGTTGGGTGACGAAAGTGATTCGAGATGGCGATGGAGGCTATATAAAATGCTGCCACCACGGGGCTGATAAATATCGGCGCATGATAAGGGCACGAGTGAATGGACAATATCATAATTGTTTTTTTGGATATGCTCTGCAACGGCCTTACCAAAGTTTTGCCAACGGCGGGTGCGCGATAGGCCGCTTACGGGAAGTTGCTGGATGGTAAAAGGAGAATCTTTGACACGGTGAAGATTGAATTTCGCGGCTATGAGAGTTACGTTTACATCGACGTCGCTTAAAGCGCAGGCGAGCTCGAAGGTGGAGCGTTCGGCACCGCCGCGAGAAAGATCGAGTTGTTCAGTAATGAGAGCGAGTTTCATTTTATGGTGTTAAGTGGTTAATGTTAGTTTGGGGCAAAGAGTTATTGTTTTTTTGTCGGTGTTTGTGGTCGTGTTTGGCGATACGCCGGGCCTTGCTATATACAGCCTGTATAATCCACTGCTGCAGAGTTGTCAAAGCCTGGGTTTGGAAATATTCCTGCCAAAAAAGGTCCATATCGGCTGGGCTAAAGAAGTTGCGAGCGGAATAATAAAACTGGGCCAGGTCCTTGATCCGCCAGCGCAGGCGGAAAAGCCGAGGACGAAACACCCGACGCAGATCGATCAGGCATAATTTTTCCTCACCGAAGCGGTCGCGGGTAAGAAAAATGTGAGAAATATATAAATCACGATGACAAAAACCACTTTCGTGCAGCCGACAAGCAAGCTGGGCCAGGCGGATTATTAGTTCGTCTCTGTCTTGGAGTAACTTATATTCATTTTCTTTCCGGGACCATTGAGGTAAGATTCGCTCGAGGGCGTCACCGGAAGGTAATTGTTCAAAGATAACGAAACTGCGCTGTTCACCAAGCCAATTCATTTGGCAGCCCCAGGCGAGGGGCCGGGCGACGGGGATATTATGTTCGGCCAAGCTGAGGGCGTGGGCGAAATCATATTCGGCCTGGGGGTGGGGCTGAAAAGTCAGACGACGTTTAAGTAGTTGGGCCGGACCGGGATGTCCATAGCGCTTCATATACAGTACTACCTCGGTACCATCTGTGTGTTTTAGTACCAGACGCAGGCGTTCGCGCGGGCCAAGGGAAGGCTTGATCAGTTTCTCGCCGATAGAGCTTGCAAAAATATCTTCCAAGCAGGCAAGTTTATTTTTCTGCAATAGGGTTTTGTAGTTTTTGTGAATAAGTCCTAGGCCGCTGCTTAGAGGTTCGAAAGATTCCGAGAAGGGCTGATAAAAGGTATCCGTTAAAAGAGGTTCGTATTGCGAAGAGGAAGAGCTGTTGTTATTTTTATTATCCTTTTGGGGGCGGGAAAGTAATTGTTCGGCGGCGGTGAGGACAGCGGTGGGTTTTATATCCGTCAGACAGCGGTGGTCACGGGAGCATTTGGGTTTCTGGCAGGGAGGGCAATTAGCCGGGGCGGTAAGGCGAATCTCGTGCTGATAACCGGTTACGGTCCAGCGGGGATCGGTGGGACCAAAAAGAGTGAGCAGAGGCACATCGAAGGCGGCGGCGATATGACAGGGGCCGGTGTCGTTGGCAATCATAAGGCAGCAGCGACGAATGAGTTCCTTAAGAGCAGAGAGGGACAGGTTTGCTTCGGTCAGATTGAAAACATCGGTACGGGTGGAGGAGGTTATACTTTTAGCCAAGGCGCGTTCAGTCTGGTTAGGGGCGCAGGATATGATGACACGGAAGCCCTTATCGGAAAGTGAATCGGCGAGCTGAGCGAAATAGTCGGCGGGCCAACACTTGCTGGGGCCAAAGGCGGCGCCGGGGACGATAATGGTCAGGCGGTCCTGAGAGGTGAGAGACCACTTTGTAAACAAGTCGTCCACGCAGCGGCGATCCTGGTCATTAGTGAATAGTTCCAGCCTATTATTATCGTCTTCGGAAATAATCGTCTGGCCCGGGGAAAGGCGAGTGACGGATTGATCTATAAGAAAGTTATAATAGTCGATCATGGAAAGGGGGACGAATCGATTGAGCAGACGAAAGGGAGGGATTCGGTCGGTTAGAAGGATGCCGCGGCCCTGGCGATTGTAGCCGAGCCGACGTTTGATATGGGCAAGAGAGATTCTAAAAGCAGAACAAAAAGAATTAGTTAACAAAATTGCGGCATCACACTTTAATTTACTAATACTGTGAGAAAGAGAAAAGATGTTCGAGTTATTTTGATCAAGGGTCAGCCAAGCGTTGGTGCAGGGGGAACCGGCGAGTATGTCACGTACCGGGGGGCGGGCCAAACAGGTTATATGTGCTGCGGGCAGAGATTGGCGGAGGCGGCGCAGGGCGGGCGTTGCCAAAATTGCGTCGCCGATGGGCATGGGCAGGACCACTAATATATTTTGAGTGGAATCCATAATAATTAGTTAGGGGGTAACACTCGAGTTTTTAGGTATCATTATGACGTGGACTCGGATATTATCAAGCAAAAGGAATGCAGGTAAGGAAGGCACCACACAAGCGCGGCCAAGAAAAAAAATTATAAGATGTCGAATCGATTAGTACAACTGGATGTATATCATCTGCATTTGCCTTTCCGAGGCAGCTTTCGTCATGCGACAGCAGAGCGGGAAGGAACCGATACGATAGTGGCGGCGGCCCTGTTGGCGGACGGGACGGTGGGATATGGGGAAGGTGTGCCGCGGAGTTACGTCACGGGGGAAACGGTCGATTCGGTTCTTTATAATATCAACGATACGCTGGCAGATTATCTAAAAGAGGTGGAACCAAAACGATATGCGGAATTGCTTGATCTGGCGGAGAGTCTGCCCTTTACCAACGCCCAGGGACAAATTATCAATACAGCGAGGTGCTGCGTGGAACTGGCCCTTTTAGATGCGTATGGAAAATATTTCGGCTGTCCGGCGAGCTCGCTGGGCGGTTGGCTGGGACACGGGTCCTTTACCGAAGGAGGCTCAGTGAGCCAAATACGGGTGAGCGGGGTTCTGGACGGGAGCTCGCGGAGTCGTCTGATACGAAGAATGCGTATGATGCGCTGGTACGGATTGGTGGATTTCAAACTGAAAATGGGACTGCCGGAAGATGAGGAAAACCTGGAAACGGTATATCAGTATCTTAAAAAACCACTGCTGGGTGATAAAGTGAGTCTGCGGGTGGACGCCAACGGCGGTTGGGATGTCGATGCCGCTATAGCCATGTGTGAAACATTGAACCAACATCAGGTCTGCTGCCTGGAACAACCGCTGGCGGCTGATGATCGATCGCATCTGTTTACCATGGCGGAAATGAGTCCGATAGCACTTATGGTGGATGAATCACTGGTGTCGCTGGAGGATGGGCGGATGCTGGCGGAGAATGATCTGGTGGATTATTTTAATATCCGTATCAGTAAAAACGGGGGATTAATACCATCTGTCAGGCTGGCCGAAATCGCGATGCGATACGGGGTGGGGTATCAGTTGGGGGCGATGGTGGGCGAGAGTGGGATATTGGCGGCGGCAGGACGACAATTTTTACAACTCGTTCCTAACATTAGCTTTACGGAAATTTCCTATTCCACTTTTCTGCTGCGGGAGGAGATCGTAAAAGGGAATATGCGGTTTGGTTATGGGGGGAGATTAAAGCCGCTAAATCAAAACGGATTGGGCATACAAGTGCTGCGGGAAAAAATTTCAAAATATAATGCAGCTCCCCCGCGACAAATTCATTTGGCCTGACTAGAATTATAGTGGAGTTCCAGGCAGCTCCAGGTGACCAGGGCAACACAAAGAATATAGTTAACCTGCCAAAGTCGAGGAGGTAATGTATCCAGACTTAGGCTTACATATTGAAAAAATTATAGATTAAATGTTTCCTGACCATAACCTATCAGAAAAGGGATTATTAATAATTACCGGTTCCAGTCCGCGCGCAGAACAGGTGGATCGTCCGCTGGCCTACCGTCTAAGAGACTGCATTGAAAAGAAGTTAAGCGAACAAGACAATGACTATAAAGTGGTAGTGCTGGGCGATCTGTGGTATCTCAACTGCGAATCTCTGCAACGGCTGCCCATGATTTCTCTGGGGGGGCCGGGGGTGAACGCCGTGGCGGCCCATCTGTATAAACGCTTAGCCAACGCCCTGGTAGTTGATAATACTCTGCTGATCCAGATGGATCCCCATTATCAGGACCTGCGGGTGAGTATCTGGGGGATGGATCATCAAACCACCGTAGAAGCGTTGGAACTTTTTGTCCAGAACGGCTATCTTGAGCGATTTCTCGGGGCGGTGACCGCCCGGTTGGCCTGACATCAACCTTAACTTGGGGTAAGATCACAGATACAGATATGCTGTAATTTTAGAATTGAGCCCTTGTCTGGGGGTATGAGAAATGATAAAATAACCGCAGTATTTTATGAGGATAAGCTGTTAGGCTGTTTAGTAAGGAGAAAGAATTTGGCCAGAAAAGTTAAGACAAAGAAAACAAGCAATCAACACAATTATCTTTTCACCAGTGAATCGGTGAGTATGGGGCATCCGGATAA
>Ga0272442_10001609_pt1 | contig 33927 bp, 30 predicted proteins | sample SSMForm2O_FD_200262 | JGI IMG/M metagenome (GOLD analysis project Ga0272442, IMG submission 200262) | Marine sediment archaeal communities from Little Sippewissett salt marsh, Falmouth, MA, United States - SSM-Form-2O | ecosystem: Environmental > Aquatic > Marine > Wetlands > Sediment ... | reverse complement strand
AATTTAATAAATATCAACAGCCCTGAGCGGATTCGAACCGCTGGTGCTGGCTCCAAAGGCCAACGTGTTAACCGCTACACTACAGGGCTAAGTTAATATCTTTGTGGGATTAGAATTCTATTATTTATCTTTTTGGCTAAAAAAAATCATCTGAACCAATGATTAATTCTTTTGCTCATGTCTAAAATCCTTCCATTTCCCGCGAAGTTCAACTGACCGATTAATCACTAAATGGTTTTCTGATGTATCTGGATCTATAACAAAATATCCATTTCGTTCAAATTGGATTCGATCAAATGGTTTAAAGGAAGTTATATTTGGTTCGATTTTACACTCTTTAAGAATTTCTCTTGAATCCAGATTGATGAAATCAGTAAATTTACTATCCTTCTCTCCGGCTGGATCTTCAACTGTAAACAATCTATTATACAAACGAACTTCTGCATTAACTGCATGATCAGCTGATACCCAATGCATGGTTGCTTTCACTCTCCTTCCATCAGGGGCATAGCCTCCTTTTGTTTCAGGATCATAGGTACAATGTAACTCAATAATATCTTCTCCGTCTTTTACGACATCGGTACAGGTTATAAAATAACCATATCGAAGTCTTACTTCTTGCCCTGGAGACAATCGGTAGAATTTCTTGCTTGGATGTTCCATAAAATCAGTCTGTTCAATATAAAGTGTTTTTGAAAATGGGATGGACCGAGTTCCAGCAGTTTCATCTTCGGGATTATTCACTGCATTCATTTGTTCAACTTGTCCATCAGGATAATTATCGATGATAACTTTTAATGGTCGAAGAACACCCATCAAGCGTGATGCACTTTTATTTAGATCCTGTCGTACACAATGCTCTAAAAATGCATAATCAATCAAACTGTTTACTTTTGCAATACCAATTACTTTACAAAAGTGGCGCATCGCTTCAGGTGAAAACCCTCTTCTTCGTAATCCTTTTATCGTAGGAAGACGTGGATCATCCCAGCCATTAACAAAACCTTCATCGATTAACTGCTTTAACATCCGTTTGCTCATCACTGTATAAGATAGATTTAATCGGGCAAACTCGATTTGTTGAGGATGATAGACATCATCGAGTTGATCGATAAACCAATCATATAATGGTCTATGATTTTCAAATTCAAGAGTACATAATGAATGGGTAATCCCTTCGATTGAATCTTCAAGTCCATGAGCCCAATCATAGGATGGATAAATACACCAGGAGTCTCCAGTATGATGATGACTTGCATGAAGAATTCTATACATGATGGGATCTCTCATATTAAGATTTGGATGGGCCATGTCTATTTTTGCTCGAAGGACTTTCTCTCCATCTTTAAATTCTCCATTTTTCATTCGATCAAACAGATCTAAGTTTTCCTCTATTGATCGATTTCGGTTAGGACTCTCTTTACCTGGATGAGTTAAGGTTCCACGATATGCACTGATTTCTTCTGCGGATAAATCATCCACATAGGCTTTTCCTTTTTTGACAAGCTCTAATGCATATTCATACATTTGAGGAAAATAATCAGAAGCATAAAATAATCGATCATCCCAGTCGAACCCTAGCCAATGAATATCTTCTTTAATTGATTCAACATATTCCATTTCCTCTTTAGATGGATTCGTGTCATCAAAACGGAGATTACATAAGCCATTGTATTCTTTTGCAATACCAAAATTCAAACATATTGATTTTGCATGACCGATATGTAAATAGCCGTTTGGTTCTGGTGGGAACCGGGTGTGAACATGATTATGTTTTCCCGTTGCTAAATCTTGATCAATGATTTCTCGAATAAAATCTTTAGATTTTGGTTCAATATCATTCATAGCTTTCTTCACGATCCAAATTTTCATCCTACTGTTTATGGACAGCCCCGGCCGGATTCGAACTGGCGACTAGAGATCCAGAGTCTCTTATGTTGACCACTACACTACGGGGCTTTTTAATTATTTCATAATCGGGTACTACATCTGGATACTAATTCCTTTATTTAACATTTAACATGTTGGTTTTTTTAAAATCAATATTTAAATATATGTTTGAGATGTTCACATTAAACCTTATCTATGCTTTGGATATTATCTAGGTTATTTTATGACTGGGAAGAATCATAATTATGATCCACTTTCTATTGTTGATGAAATGCGCAATATTGAAAATAATGATTCTTTTTTTATAAATAAAACTGGAAACATTTCTGATGAAAAGAAGAATTTTCATAAAAGTACACAATTGTTTGAAAATCTTCATGAGGATATTTTATTAATTGAATCTTCATCAAGAAATGTAAGATATGTGAATAATAAACAACTGAAATTATTGGTTTACCCTAGGGAGAAATAATTGGAAAAGTGTGTCATGATTTCATTTGTCCATCAAATAAAAGAAATTGCCCGATTTTCGATCAAGATAAACAGTATGACTCTTCAAAAAGAGAAATAGTAAACAACGAAGAGAGGAAAGTTCTATTACAAAAAAAATTATTTTGGATAAAACCTCATTTGTTCTAGATAGTTTTATTTCTATTCATTATAATGAATGATCATTTATTTAAAAAAGCAGATTTTTAAGAAAATAGATCACTGTTTAGATCATCAGTTCCAAAAAAATTACCATTTAAATATCCATTCAATTGAATAGGGATACGCTGATTTGTATCAGCAATGATAAAATCACCAGTAAGGGTAAGAAGGAACCAGTCCGGAAATCCATCACCAATTATTGGGAGAAATGATTGAAGAGAAAGTTTAAATGATGATTTTAAACAGGTTTCAGTCTTAGCAGGAATTTGACAATTTTTCAATATGTCCTCAGCAATTAATGATTTTGAACCATTATCAACCCGATAGACCATAATCTCTAATTCAGAAGCTCTAAGTGGTATTTTTGTTGGATTGTATAATTTAAATCCAACATTCATAGTAAGACCGGTTAGTTTTACATCAAAATCCACAGATAATGAAATGACTATTCGGTCATTTTCCATGAGAAACTTTGCTAAATCAGGTATATTTACTTGAGCTGATGCTGTAAATGGTCGATTTAATGAAATTCCAGCCACATTGATATCCACATCTCCTAAAATTGATGCTGAAATTTTTCCAATATTAAAGATTTCATAGCCAACAAATGCAGAAAATAAAATCGATGATTTCGAGTTTGGTCGAATAATAGTATCATCAACAGTTATTTTAGCATTAAGAAAAGTATCATTGTGTTCAAATAATATGTCGGTATTAAGAAGGGACATTGAAAATTCATTTTGATTTTCAACTTGAATGCTTCCATTTAAAAGAACACCCGTCTCGTTGACAGAGACAATATCAGCTTCTAATAAAAATGTGGGAAGAACAATAGAGTCTACAACTGGTGTTGGATTAGTAATAATTGATATTTCTAAAGGCAGAGATATAAAAAAACCATAGAAATTCACACCAAATATTCCAGTGATAAGACTTTCAAACTCTTCTAAAGATTGATCATTAAAACCAAATGACCCTGAAGTTTCAATTGTTAAAGCTTCATATGCAGGTATGGTTTTTTTTGGAAAGGATAAAGATCCTATAACAGTATCCTGAGATGTTATGGCTTCAATAGTCATATCTTCTATAACCAAAGAATAAGCATTTTGGTTATCGATTACCATGGTAATATCAAGAGTGATATTATCTTCTGTTAATTGTGTGGTATTGATCTTTACTGAGACTTTAGGGGCACTTATTTCAGATATTGACACAGAAGCAAATATGATTATAATACATATTAAGAGAAAAAGAATGCCGGGAATTAACCATTTTTTTTTCAGCATGAGAATCAACAGTACGAAATGTTTATCTATGAATATATTCAGATATAAAATAAAATATAATATTTATTGCTTAAAAATATTGTTATACATTTATTACTACTTTTTTCCCTTCTTAATTTGTATTGGTGGAATTAATGCGGGGAGATATAATAGAATAAGCAATGTGATAAAGGGTATTATTTCAAAGATCATTTGGCCATTAAGATATCCATTCCATACGTATCCGGCGATAATAGCAAATGAGGTCAATCCATGAGACTGAATCATTCGTTTATTAGCAGAAAATAATTTTTCAGGTTGCCTGTGTGTTTTAACAAGTTTTTGAATTGAGTCAATGACTAGTGGTAAAGAGATAAAACTAAGAAGAACAGGCCAAGGTAAAATTGAAAATAACACAGAAAATAACAGTATGCAATAAGTAACAATCCAACTTAATATGTATAATTTAATCCCTGTTTTTTTACCAAATCGTGCTACTAAAGTAAGTTTTCCAGCAAGTTTATCTTCTTGAATATCAGGAATTTCATTAATGATAATCATTGAAAATAACATAATTCCGCAAGGTAATGTTGCAAGGAATGCTTCAATAGTTACTTGTTGAGATTGAACAAAAAATGCACCTAGTCCAATAATGGGGCCAAAATTTATCAATAATCCTAATTCACCGAGCCCATGGTGGGCGAATTGTATTGGTGGGGAAGTATAAAACACTGACCAAAAAATACCAAATAATCCAAATGCGATAATAGGCCAGCCTCTCTCGAATGCTAAATATACTCCTAAGATTATAACGATAAGATAAAGGAAGATAAACACTGAAAGCATTTTTTTTGGTCGAATAAGTCCACTTGTTAAGGTACCACTACCACCGGTGTAGGGATTTTTTTCTCCAGGTTTTGTATTGTCAACAGCATGTTTATAATCAAAGTAGTCGTCAGTCATGTTCAATGCAATGTGGTTGATAATAACCCCCAAGATGACTAGAGCAAAAAAATATAATGAAAATGAGTTATAAGATGACCAACTAACTATTGATCCAATCGCAGCAGGAAAAAATGAGGGAGGAATAAAGTGGTATCTTGATGCTTGCCACCAGATGAATATGTTATTTTTTAATGAATGAGTCATTTATTGACACGATACTTGTGAATAAGTTTAGATTTGAAAACCTTTTCCATACGAGACTTTAATAGTTGTTATTTTGTTTTCTAATACTGATTATAGATGCGAGTTGCTATTCTAGGTGGGGGTTTTTGTGGATCCCGGATTGCATTGCAGTTGGATAAAATAAAAGATATTTCAGTAACTCTCATTGATAAGAATCCATTTTTTGAATACAATCCAAGTTCAATCAAATGTCTTACTAATCCAGCATATCAGAACAACATCAAAATTCCCTTTAACAAATTTCTTTCAAATACAACTGTTATCACAGATCCTATTAAGAAGCTCTTTCCATCAGAAGTGAAAACAAATCATCAACGTGTTGAATTTGATTATGCTGTAGTATGTTTAGGATGTTCTTATCCGATACTATTATCCAATACTGAAAATGTGCATACATTAACACGATCACATGAAGCAAAAGAATTATTCAATGTGTTAAAAACTGCAAAAAGTGTTATTATTGTTGGGGGCGGGTATATTGGAACAGAGATTGCTAGTGAACTAGCTATAAAACGTAAAGACCTTCATATCACTATGGTCCACTCCCATGATCGAATATTAACACGAAATTCACCTTATGTATCTCAATATATAACCAATTTTCTTAAAAATAGAGGAGTAACGTTTCTTTTTAATGAAAAGATTGTTGATCATCCAAATCCACAGGAATTCATCACAAAAAGTGGAAAAAAGCTTATTGCAGATGTTTTTATCTGGTGTACTGGAATACGTGTTAATACATCATACTTGGAAGGATTTCTTCCAGATTCAGTAGATACAAAGAATAGAATTAAGGTTAACGAATCACTTCAGCTTCTCGAGTATCCTCATATATTTGCAGGTGGAGATGTTACATCAATAAATGAAGAAAAGACTGCTCGTAAAGCAGAACTTCATGCTGATATTATTTCAACAAATATCATAAGATTAAAACAAGGAAAATCATTAGTTAAATATAAATCAGGAACTTCACCAATGGTAATTAGTCTTGGAGATAATCGAGGTGTTGGTATTTATGGTCGTCTTAGTATTCCAGGTTTTATATCTGGAGTGGGAAAATGGTTAATTGAATGGTGGACACTTAGACAATTCTATTAAAAAACACATTAAATTATTGGTTTTAGGTATAAAAAATTTTTTTTTTAACGATTTTTTAAGTATTTTTGGAAAAGTATTTAATAAAGATAAGGTAATTTACTATCTAACATGGGTTTATCAGACATTTTGAATATGAATCTCTTATTATACATAATAGTAATTTTACTTGTATTTTTTTTTATGGAATTTGTAGCATGGTTTTTGCACAAATATGTCATGCATGGATTTGGATGGTATTTACATGAAGATCATCATCGTTATACAAAAGGAAAAATTGAGAAAAATGATGTATTTGGATTAATTTTTAGTATTGTATCATTTTTATTTATTTTTACAGGTTGGCTTAATGGTTATGATATCAAATTTGCCATTGGTTTAGGAATTATGTCATATGGGATAGCATATTTCCTCATTCATGATGTGTTCTTTCATCGACGTGTTAAATTGAAATATAAACCGAAAAGTCGGTATATGAAACGGGTTTTACATGCTCATAGTATACATCATCAAAAGAGTAATGCATATGAAGGTGTTTGTTTTGGATTTATCTATGCAAGTAAGAAATATGATGTGAGCTAAAGCTTTATAAAAGCGAGTTAATATATCGCATGAGATGGAAATGTTACAATATTATCTTATATTGGATATATTAATTTTGATTTTTCCGCTGTTGTTTTCATTTAAATGGGTTTTTCCCTTCTATAAAAATTATAAACCGTTATTTGCATCGATACTCATCGTTGGTGGAGTTTTTATATTATGGGACATACTAGTCACTGCTAGAGGTGATTGGTGGTTTAACCATGAATATCTTGTCGATTTTGGTTTTTCAATAGGTGGTATTCCTATAGAGGAAGCACTTTTTTTTATTGTGGTTCCATATTCTTGTATTTTTATTTATGAAAATTTACAATATTTTTTCGAAGATAAAGAAATTTTCTTCGAAAAGTGGATATATTACATCATATCTGCTTTTCTTTTTATAGGTGCAATTATTTTCTATCATCAAGAATACACCGTCTTAGCTCTGTTGTCAGTTAGCGTATTCTTTGTTATTGCTGCAACGTGGTTTCCTGATTTATTACAATCTCGAAATTTTTGGGTTTACATTCTCATTTCTTTTGGTGCATTTATCATTTTTAATTATTTACTTACTAGTATTCCAGTGGTACTATATAATCCAGAAGCGATATGGGGTGGAACTGTCAATCAGGTTTGGTATGGTCGATTTATCACTATTCCATTTGAAGATTTCTTTTATAATTTCAGTATGCTTTCCTTCTATTTACTTGTTTATCGTTTCTTTAAAAACCGATGGATTGATTCAAAATAAATAACGCGAAAAACATAAAAAACAAAGAAATATGTCAAAAAGGCAAAATTAAGAAATTCATCAAATTTAAGAAAAACCGTGATAGATATGGAAGGAAAAAACATAATTGTAATTGGTTCTGGATTCGGTGGAATCTCAGCAGCAGCTCTCCTTGCAAAAAAAGGACATAATGTAACTGTTCTTGAAAAAAACGAACAAGCTGGAGGGAGAGCTTCAGTTTGGAAAAAAGATGGTTTTACTTTTGATATGGGGCCTTCATGGTATCTTATGCCAGATGTCTTCAATGCATTTTTTGCTGAATTTGATAAAAAACCAGAAGATTATATGGATCTTGTTAGACTAGATCCCTCATATCGGGTATTTTTTGATGAAAACAATTACGTTGATATTTCAGCAGATTTAGAAAAGAATCTTGATTTATTTGAACAATTGGAGCCGGGTGCAAAAGAAAAGATGAGAGAATACCTCAAAAAAAGTAAGTATGAATATGATATCGCTATGAAAGATTTCATTTATAAAGATTATAAACATCTCACAGATTTTTTTAAACCAAGACTGATAGTTGAAGGAACAAAACTTCACATGTTCGAAAAACTCGATTCCTATGCACAACGGTATTTCAAAAATGAAAAAATAAGACAAATTCTTGAATACACCATCGTTTTTTTAGGAGGTAGTCCTTACGACAGCCCAGCATTATATTCATTAATGTCTCATGTTGATTTTAATATGGGCGTATGGTTTCCAAAAGGGGGTATGGGAAAACTTGTCGAGGCAATGGTTACTCTATCAGAAGAACAAGGAGTTGAATTCAAATATAATCAACCAGTCGATAGTATTCAAATCGACAACGGAAAAGCAAATGCTGTAAAAACAAAAGACAAGACCTATGATGCAGATTCAGTTGTAGTTAATGCTGATTATGCTTGGGCTGAAATGAATCTTATTGATAAAAAATATCAATCCTATTCAGAAAAATATTGGGAAAAACGAAAAATTGCACCTTCTGCCTATTTATTGTTTCTTGGTTTAGATAAACAGCTCGATCGATTTGTTCACCATAACTTATATTTTCACCCGAGTTGGGAGGAACATTTTGATGATATCTTTAAAAATCCACGATGGCCAGACAAATTTTCCTATTATGTTTCTTGTATTTCAAAGACGGATAAAAGTACTGCGATTTCAAATGGAGAAAATGTGTTTGTATTAGTGCCTGTCGCAGCAGGATTAGAAGATACTGAGGAAACCAGAAATAAGTATTTTGATATAACCATTGAACATATGGAGAAATTAGCAAAAGAAAACATTCGTGATCACATTGTAGTGAAAAGAATCTTTGCTCACCATGATTTTAATACCCGATATAATGCATTCAAAGGAACAGCTTTAGGTTTAGCGCACACCCTTAGTCAAACAGCAATATTCAGACCACGTCATCAAAGCAAAAAAGTTAATAATTTATATTATACGGGTCATTATAACCATCCAGGAATAGGTGTGCCTATGGTAATTATTTCATCTCAGATACTTGCTGATATGATATCATAATTTGGATTGCCTTATGTTAGTAGATAAAACCATCTTTACACTCTTTAGACAGGGTAGTACTACCTATTTTTATAGTAGTTTATTTTTTCCTACGAAAATACGAAAGAATGTATTCATTCTTTATGCATTTGTGAGAAAAGCAGATAATTTTGTTGATCAGATTCCTCAAGATAAGATTGGTTTTTATGATTTTAAAAAACGTTTTGAACAAGCATGGCAGGGTAAAAAATCAAATGATGTCGTCATTGAAAGTTTTGTTTATCTTGCTAAAGAAAAACAATTTGAAAAAGCTTGGATTGATGCGTTTCTTGATTCGATGGAGATGGATTTAATAAAAAGGGTTTATCAGACCATGGATGAAACCTTAGAATATATATACGGATCTGCAGAGGTAATAGGATTATTCATGGCTAAAATATTAGGTCTTGTGGATAGATCTTTTGAGTTTGCGAAACAATTGGGACGAGCTATGCAATATATTAATTTCATTCGCGACATTCATGAAGATAATTCTTTAAACCGTTTGTATTTTCCTCAATCTGAGTTAGCAAATTTTGGTCTTGAAACACTTGAGTATGATTATGTTTTCAAACATCCAGATCAATTTATTTCATTTGTTCGAGCTCAAATCGATCGGTATTGTGGGTGGCAGGAACTTGCTGAACATGGCTATGATTTTATTCCCAAACGTTATTTAATACCTGTCAAAACAGCATCTGAAATGTATAAATGGACTGGGCATCAAATTGCACATGAACCCTTTATTATTTATCGCTGGAAGGTAAAACCAATGATTTCTCAGATTGTGACGGAAACGTTCAAAAGTATGGTTGATATGGTTTCGAAAAAAGATCAAATGCATAATTGTGAAAAACATTTAGAATAATAAATAAAATTTTTTTTATGATGATATTGCGATGAACTTATGAGATGTAGTTGTTAACCCAAATAATACTGATGCAGTAATTACCCCTTTTATTTTTATTTGTGAATCTTGACCCACAAACCAATTTTTTAGAATATCAATTGAAGAATCAGCTAACCCGCCATAATTCACGTTGATTTGTACCTGTTTTAAATTACTAGTTTGGGCAGGAATATCATGATCGAAGAAAGACCCAGTTCCAACGAAATTATTTTCAATATAAATGTCAAAAGTTGAGGATAATTGATTTACATTCCGATTTGATGGGTTTGTAATATTTAGGGTAAAGGTGATTGCTGCTGAGGTAATTTTCGCATTAATTTGATTGATTCCTTCAATCTCAGCGTATACATTTTGGATTGCTTCTGCATCTGCATAATAGGTGTATCCTAAAAAAAGTAATATTAAGAGTATTCCAACAAGGATAAACGAAATATGGCGATTTGATGGTAGATTCATTGCATCTTGTAAATAACGTTATCGTTTTTGTATTCTTCTACTCTTAATTAGTTAATAATGACTAGTGGCCCAAATGCAAAACCTGTTGTTACAGTAGAGATTTCATTTGCATTTGTTGCTCCTGCAGAGGTAGCGATTTCGATGGATCCAAATCCAATGAGAAATGCAGCTTCAAGAGAGTTTTCTGATTTAATTGCTCCCGGTTCTAACGTTGTGCCGCATGCGCTGCATCCCGTACATTCATGAACGATATCAATATTTCCTAGAAATCCGCCAGTTATCGTTGTTATTATCCATACATCATTTGCGGTAACATCTCCTTTGTTTTCTACATCAACGGTTATTCCGCCGACTCCCCCACGAATATTAATTATTTCCAGACTTGTTGTATCTGTTTGCTGACTTGAGATTGCTGGTATGATAAGCAAGGAAAAAAGTAATCCAATTACTATTGTTTTCTTTGTTTTGTTTTTCATGTTTTATCCCCATTACATTAACAATTGTTAATGTTTATATATTGTTAGAACTATATATGTTTTACCCCTTGAAAATAAAAATTGATTGGACCTCAGAATATAATGTTGATAAATGATGAAATTAAAAAGTTATGATGCACTATCTGATTTGACCGATAAACATATCGACTTATTTTTGGAAGATAATAATAAATGTATTGTGTTATGCTGGAAAGATCATTGTCCATATTGCTCTCAAATTTTTCCATTTGTGCAATCTTTATCTATAAAAATGAATGATGTATCATTTGCTCATATAAATCTAGGAAAAAATAGGAAAACAACTAAAAAGTACAAAATTTCAACTGTACCAACAGTACTCGTATTTCATAATAATAAATTTAAAAAATCAATAATTGGAATGAAATCAAAAATAACATTAAAACAAGATATCCATCTTGCATTTGCCTCATTATTCATTTACTAGAATGACATTAATTTTAAGAATGCATCTAAATACAATTATCATAATTTACAATTTTTTTTCCTAAAATAATAAAGGAAGTGTTAGTAAATCCAAGTTTTTTATAGATTGCAATTGCTTTTTCATTTTTGTTGAACGCATACAATCTTAATGCATATACTTCTTCTTCAATTGCCATCTGTTTCATTTTTAATAATAATGAGGTAAGCACTCCTTTTTTTCTCCATGGTTTCTTTACATATATTCTATGCATCCACCAGATAACAGCATTTCGCCAGTCACTCCATTCCTGAGTGATAAAGAGTTGTCCAATTATGTTGTTTTCATTTTCAGCTACTAAATAAAATCCATTTTGGCGGTCTGAAAATACTGCTTTCACTCCGTTTTGAACTGTACTTTTATCCATTTTTCTATTTTCTGTTTCAAAAGCTAAGGATATATTATTTTCAGCAATTATTTTCGCATCTTGAATTGTTGCTTTTCTAATAATCATTTGATACTTCCATTAGAATGATCAGTTATAAGGATTTTCTCTCGTTTTGATAATATTTTTGGGGAAAGTATAAATAGTGGTTGTTATATATTTACAATAAAATGTTAGAAAAATATAATAAATTGTTTAAAGAAAATAACAATAAGTTAGAAAGATATAATGAATGATAGGTGATAAAAATGAAAGATATAAAAGAAATAATATTAGGAATAGGAATAGCAGTAACTGTATTAGTGACACTATACTTTTTTATTGTAGGTGGGGGAAGTATAGAACTAGATGAATTATTTCCCGTAGGTATAGCGTTGATATTAGTGTTTTCAGCAATGTATATTCTTTGGGACAGAATGAAAAATGTAAGAAAGGGATTACCTGCACAAGATGAACGATTAAAACTAATCAATTATAAAGCATGCTCATACGGGTTTATTGCTTCGATTTGGAGTGCTGTTTTAGCTCCCTTGCTTTCAGGTATAATATTTGACTATGAAATTGAAGGACATTATGTAACAGCAGTCGTTGTTTTATGTGGGGGAATAGCATTTTTTATTTCGTATATATACCTGGCTTGGAAAGGAGAATGAAGATGAAAACACGAATCAAAGAACTAAGAGCTCGATATAATTTTACTCAAGAAGACCTTGCAAGAAAAGTCGGTGTCAGAAGAGAAACCATTCTTTTTTTAGAAAAAGGAACGTATAATCCATCACTTCGACTTGCTCATGATGTCGCCAAAGCACTTCAAACCTCAATAGATGAATTATTCTTCTTTGATGATGAATCATGATTTAAATTTTCATCCTCCAATCGACAATAGACAGTTTCAATCCAAGAAGGAAGTCCTTCTACCTTTTTTACCATAGCATACTTACTTAATTGTTGCCTAATCTGAACATCATAATCGATTCGACCTTTGAATAACTCTTTTAATCGGCGACAAAGCGAACCACCACGCCGATCCCAATCAGAAAGAATGATGACCTTATCATATTTTTTAATAACATTATCAACAAAATCGGAAAGCGATATTCCTTGATTAATGATAATAATAATCCCAGTTAATCCTAAAGTACGCAATGCACGTTGATCTTTTATGCCTTCAACAATCACGGGGAAAGAAATATTTTCTTCAACCAGTTCATCAAGAGCAAGTTCAACTTCTTCGATACACTGTTCTAGATTCATGTACGATCGCCAGTATATACAATGATAAAAATATTTCATAAATACACAAAAAAAAGAAATATAAGAGGATTTCGGTTCAATCCTCTTAACTTGAATAAGTTTTTTGATTATTAGAATGAATCAATGATGCGATTCAACGTTTCACTTGGACGCATAGCTTGAGAAGCAAGCTTGTCATCCGGTAAATAATAACCACCGATGTCCATTGATTTACCCTGTACCTTAAGAAGCTCATCAGCAATTATATTCTCGTTTTCTTTAAGCTCATCAGCAAGTTTAGAAAAACGCTTCTGTAATTCAGCATCTTTTGATTGCTTCGCAAGAGCTTCAGCCCAGTACATTGTTAAGTAAAAATGACTAGTCCGATTATCTGGTTCATTAACCACTCGAGAAGGAGATTTATTATTCTGCAAGTATAGCTCAGTAGCTTGATCTAATGTATCAGCTAGAATCAATGCTTTCTCATTATTGGTTCTTTTTCCAAGATGGGTAAGCGATGGAGCAAGCGCAAGAAACTCTCCTAAAGAATCCCATCGTAAATGATTCTCGGATCTAAACTGTTGCACATGTTTTGGTGCAGAACCACCCGCACCAGTTTCAAACAAGCCTCCACCATTCATCAGAGGGACGATAGAAAGCATTTTTGCACTTGTACCAACTTCAATGATTGGGAAAAGATCAGTTAAATAGTCCCTGAGCACATTTCCCGTAACAGCTATTGTATTCTTTCCTTCAGTTATTTGTTGACAAGAGTACCGGGTAGCATCAGCAGGAGTCATTGTTTTTATTTCCAAACCTTTCGTATCATGATCCTTTAGATAGAGATTAACCTTTTTGATAAGTTCTGCATCGTGAGCACGATCTTTATCCAACCAGAACACTGCAGGAAAACCAGTGGTTTTTGCTCGATTCACCGCTAATTTAACCCAATCCTGCACAGGAAGATCTTTGACCTGACACATCCGGAAAATATCACCTTCTTCAACGGGTTGTTCAAGAAGAATATCGCCATTCTCTGAAATACATCGAACGACTCCTTTCCCCTGAATTTCAAAGGTTTTATCATGAGAACCGTATTCCTCTGCTTTTTGAGCCATCAAACCAACGTTTTGAACGGTGCCCATGGTAGATGGATCAAATGCTCCATGTTTTTTACAGAAATCAATTACTTCGTGATATACACCTGCATAACTACTCTCAGGAATGACAAATTTGGTTTCATGGAGTTTGCCATCTGGACCCCACATTTTCCCGGAATTCCTGATGGCGGCAGGCATCGATGCATCAATGATAACATCACTGGGGACATGCAAATTCGTTATTCCTTTATCTGAATTAACCATTGCAAGTTTTGGTTGTTTATCATAACAGGCATTGATATCTGCTTTGATTTCAGATTGTTTTTCATCAGGTAATTGTGTAATTTTTTCAAAGAGTTCTCCAAGTCCATTATTTGGACTGATCCCTAGTTTTTTAAATGTCTCAGCATGTTTTTCAAACACATCTTTGAAGAATACTGAGACAACATGACCAAAAATAATAGGGTCTGAGACCTTCATCATAGTTGCTTTCAAATGAACGCTGAATAAGACGTCTTTTTCTTTTGCATCCTTTATCTGTTCTTCGAGAAATGATCGCAATGGTTTTTTCTGTAATACTGCAGCATCTATGATTTCCTTATCGATTAATGGAAGGTTTTCTTTGAGAACTGTTGTTTTACCTGATTCACCTTCAAAAATGATTTGAGCGTTTCCTGATTGTGCTTTTGAAATGGTAATTGATTTTTCGGTACTTCGAAGATCACCATATTTCATGTGTGTCACATGAGATTTTAATTCAGCAGTCCAATTACCTGTATTATGTGGATTGTTCTTAGCATAGTTTTTCACCGGTATTGGTACTCGACGATCAGAATTTCCCATTCGAAGCACAGGATTAACAGCACTTCCCTTAACGACATTAAAGCGAGCTTTGATTTTTTTCTCTTCATCATTTTTCGGATCTTCTGGATATGATGGAATATCATACCCTTTTTGTTGTAATTCCTTCACTGCAGCATTTAACTGAGGGACAGATGCACTGATACAAGGAAGTTTAATGATGTTTGCTTCAGGTTTTTTCACCAGTTTTCCTAGTTCTTCTAAATCATTGGGTTTCTTTTGGTTATCATCTAGATTATCTGGAAAGTTTGCTATAATTCTTCCAGCAAGAGAGATATCTCTTGTTTCCACGTTTACACCTGCTGCACTAGTAAATTTCTTTACAATTGGAAGAAAAGAATAGGTAGCAAGCGCAGGGGCTTCGTCTACCTTAGTGTAAATAATTTTTTCTTTAGATCCACTCATTTATTTCAGTCCTCCATTAAATCATTTGATTTTTTCTGGTTTTTCAGGAACGTCATAAAGAATGTCGTCCCATGGATGTCTGTAAAGTGGTGTTTTCAAGCGTTTTTGATCAAAGTAATGGCCCATAAATCCCATTGTTCGCCCAATGATGAAAAATGCGTTGAAAAAGCCCATATCTATCATTTCTTTGATTTCTTCATCAGAGTATTTCAAGTTCTTTAACATATCAACAAATAATACTCCAATTGTTCCATCGACATTTAAGATCAAGGTGTTCTTTTTCATAGTAGTAACATCTTGTACGGCTAGTGCATAATCAAGTAGGGGGTGTTTTGGAAAATTCTTTTTTGCAAAGTTAATCATGATCTCGACTCGTTCATCTGGATTATCAATACTATGAATTCGATGACCAATACCTTGAATACGGATATTTTTCTTTTTCATCACATCAATGAATTCACGTGGTTCAAAGTTATTTTCAAGACCATAACTGAAATGTTGAGCTGCACCATTAACTGCTCCACCAAATCGAGGACCAATAGTAACCATACCGCTGATGATAGATTCAAGCAGATTCTTCCCTGCTCGAGCAGTGACAATAGTATTATGTGCCCCGGAAACAGCAGGTCCATGATCCGCGACGATTTGAATGACTAATTCAATGAACTCTCGAGCATATTTTGGTAAATCCTTTTTAAACCACAATAAACCAAGTACCCCACCAATACCGTAGTTTTTCTTGATGACTTCATCAATCGGTACACCACAATAATTATGAATTTCACCAGTTTCATCACAAATCGTTGAAATAAAATTAGTAGATTTTCTTACTAATCCTTCTTTTAAGGCTTGATTATAATCCATAGGGATATGAGGTGGGATTGGTTCATCGATTTCTTTGATCTTTCCTTCTTTCTTAAGTTTATCAAAGGTCACTTTGATTTTTTCACCATAATCATCAAATGAATCAGGTACAACGACACCCGCATCTCGTAATGCTTGGTTCTTTGCTGGAGCAGTATCAGCTTTTGAATCTGCTTTGGCACCAGCATGACCGAATTGCACGCCTCCAGGAAGCATTTCAGCACAAGTTCCAGTTACCCACATAACAAGAGGCTTGGTGATTTTCCCTTCTTTTATTGCATCAACAATTGCATATTCATCCTTACCACCAACTTCACCAAGTGAGACCATCATTTTGATATTTGGATTCTTTTCAAATCGAAGAAGATGATCAATAAGTGTTGATGCAGGATAGACATCGCCACCTACAGCATATCCTTCGTAGATACCATCAGAGTTTCTTGAGACAATATTGTATCCTTCGTTTGATAATCCTCCAGAAACAGAGACAAATCCAACGGATCCAGGTCGATATAATTTCGTATCTCGAATGTTTTCTACGGTCCCAGCAGCATTTCCAATCTTAAATGCTCCGGGTTTAATGCCCCCAACAGTAGCTGGACCAATAACCCATTTCTTCTTCTGTTTTGCAATTTTCGCTATCTTTCGCACATCACGTTGTGGAACGCCCTCAGCAATCATGATGATAGTACGAATAGTTTTTGTTTCTAATGCTTCCATGGTGCTTTCTGCACAACTTCGTTCAGAAGCAAAGTTAACCATAACGTCTGCTTTAGGTTGGGCTTTTACTGCTTCATCGATACTTGTATATCTTGGTAAGCGAATTTCCTTTGTTCCCCAGAATAAAGTATAGTATCCATCACCAGTTGGGGTAATGAAACCTGCGACACTTGGTTCCTTTCTTTGTGATAAATAATCAAAATCAAGCATTCGTTGCGCTGCTTTTTGTTGGGTTCCATAAATAAATGCTTTTGTATTTGTATCAAAAAGTTCGTAATCTTCCATATTTTATGCCTCCTTTCCCGTTAAAGCCATTGAGACAATTCGAGTCATATGGGTTTCCGGTCCGTAAACTTCAATAGGTATTCCTATACGTTTGCCTAGTTTTCTCATCAGTTCTAGACCTTCTTTATAGTTAGGGCCACCACGCCGCACATAGATTTTCACATTGGTTTTCTTGAGTTTTTCAGCATATTCATCGATTGCTTGTATGATGCCGGTAAACGTTTTTGCTACATCGGTGAAATTTGCAATTCCTCCTCCGACGATTAAAAATTTGGCTCGTCCTTTTGGATCTTTCTTTTGGGTCATGAGATCAAGAATTGTTTTTGTATATTCGTAGGTAAGTTCCGTAGTTGGATTACCACTATATTCTCCATAATTGGCCAGTTCATTGGTAAAACCAAGATCAGCTACAGTATCAGCGTAAATGACACTTGCTCCTCCTCCAGCCACTAGATTCCAGATACGTCCCTCTGGATTCAGTACTGTTAATTTTAAGGAGGCGCCAGTTCGTTCATCAAGTTCGTCGATACGCTCTTCAACTTTTGTTTTTATTAATCCAAATGAACTTGGAAACTTCAATTTTCCCCATTTTTCAGCGCATTGATAGGATGCATAATCATCAACTTTTGCCACACAATCTAACGGAACGATTTCTTTTCCGACAAAGGTAAATGGATTAAGTTCAAGATATACAAAATGATAATCTACTAACATTTTGTATAATGCTTTGATAAAGTTAGCCACTTTTAATTTTTTATCACCAAGTTCTTTAGGCAAGAACCCTTCAACATCCATATCATCAATGGTTTTTAGGATTGGGATATCTAGTTCAACAACACTATCCCAAACAGCCTCAATATCAACACCACCTTTTGTAGAAAAATGAATGGTATCATTATCTCGATGAGTGGTTATTGCCAGATAATATTCATCGTCATGTGGAACAAATTTTTCAACCAAAAAATGTGTAAGTATTCCTGTAGTTTCCCCTGTGGTTTGTTTAATAGTAGTCTTTTTGTTCATATGTTCTTTGATCCATTTTTCTACTTCAGTCCAGCTTTTATTGACAAATAAAAGATTGTTTTTGCCTCGTTTTCCAAAAAGTTGATCAGGTTTAGCTACGAGTTTTTCCTTTTTTAACCAGGGATTTTCATTTTCAACTTGTTTAAAATCTGTATCTGGACCAATGAGCACTTGACGAGGCTCATAAGTAAAGGTACCTTCTGAGAATTCAGAAAGACCTTTTGCCATGATTCGTTTAGCATCATATTCTCTTATACCTTTTTGCGCCATAATTCATTCTCCAATTTCGATTATTTTCTCCCGTTTTCTTTATTGTTGTTTTTTCATATAAGCAAGTGTTCCGCCTGCTAGTAAGAGTTTTTTCTGACGATCTGAAAGATTATATGTTGTCTCATATTCACTGTTTTTCGTCTTATTTTTAACCATAACAGGTTTTCCCTGTTGAATGGCTTTTTTCAAACCGGTGATTTCAAGTTCATCACCCTGATCAATATCATCATAATCATTTTCATTTTTGAATTTTAATGGAACGATGCCAAAGTTGAGAAGATTTGCTTCATGTATTCGCTCCATTGATTTTGCAATCACCGTTTTCACTCCCATATACATAGGGCATAATGCGGCATGTTCTCGAGAAGATCCTTGTCCATAACTCAAGCCTCCAACGATAATGTTATCTTTTCCATTATCTCTGATTTTTTCTGCTCGATCATGAAACGTTGGATCCACAACTTCAAATAAAAATTCAGAATATTTCGGAACATTTGATCGATATTTCATTTTACTTCCAGCAGGTATAATGTGGTCAGTGGTCGTTTTGTCTTCTACCTTGATGGTTACTTCTCCAGAAATCGTATCCTTTAACGGATTGCTTGCTGGTGGATTACTGATGTTTGGACCTCGATAGATTTCAACAGAAGCATCTGCATCTTCTGGAAAAATGAACATGCTATCGTCTATATGAAATTGATTTGGCATTGTTACGTCCGGATAAGGTATTCCCATTTCCTCAAGGTTTTGTGGTGGAGTTATTTCTCCAGTCAGTACTGCCGCTGCTGCCGTTTCTGGACTGACTAAGTAAGCTTGTGCGCTTTTCGTTCCAGATCTCCCTAGGAAGTTACGATTGCTCGTTCGAAGAGAAACTGCATCAGTTTTTGGAGCTTGACTGTTACCTATACAAAATCCACATGCACTTTCTGCAATTCGAGCACCAGCATTAATTATAGAAGTAAGCCCTCCTTCCATACTTATATTTTGAAATACTTGTCTTGATCCTGGTGCGACGACAAAACTTACATCCGGATGTGCGGTTTTACCATCCACGATTTTTGCCACGGTCATAAGATCTCTATAGGATGAATTTGTACAACTTCCTACAGCAACCTGATCAACTTTCATTCCAGCTAAATTTTCAATTGTTTCGATATTTCCAGGACTATGCGGTGTGGATGCAAGAGGTTCGATTTTTCCTAAATCAATTTCCACGATTTGATCATATTCTGCATCGCCATCAGCAGAAAGTGCAGTCCATTGATCTTCTCGATTTTGTGATTTTAAGAAAGCTTTTGTTATCTCATCACTTGGAAAAACTGAGGTGGTAACTCCACATTCGGCACCCATATTTGTTATTGTAGCTCTATCTGGAACTGATAGGTTTTTGATTCCAGGTCCGCCATATTCAAAAACATAACCGACGTTTCCTTTTGTGGTAAATTTTTGTAACATGGTGAGTACAACATCTTTTGCACTGACCCAAGGTTTGAGTTTTCCGGTTAGATTAACTTTGATTACTTTTGGATAGGTTAAATAGAATGCCCCTCCTGCCATAGCGACAGCAACATCTAACCCTCCTGCACCAATGGCTATCATGCCAATTCCGCCACCAGTTGGAGTATGCGAATCTGATCCGAGTAAGGTTTTTCCAGGTCTTCCGAATCGTTCTAGATGTACCTGATGACAAATTCCATTTCCTGCTCTTGAATAAATAATTCCAAATTTTGCAGCAATGGTTTGTAAATATTTGTGATCATCAGCATTTTCAAATCCTTGTTGAACAGTATTATGATCAACATAACTTACAGAAAGTTCTGTTTTTACTTTGGGTACATTCATCGCTTCGAATTGAAGATAAGCCATGGTACCGGTTGCATCTTGCGTAAGTGTTTGATCAATTTTTATTCCTACTTCCTCCCCTGCTTTTGGGGTACCGTCAACAATATGTTTATCAAGTATTTTTTCGGTTAATGATTTTCCCATATATCACGCCTCTCAATTTTTAGGGATTTTTTCGGAGAAATACCTATTTATTTAATAAATGTTTTCATTGATAATTCGTCAATTAGCTAATCGAACAGAGTCTAAATCGTTATGATGGTAAAAATAAATAATATTTTACACTTTTTTACGACAATACAATTAAAATTTGGGTATTATGAGAAAAATATATTAAAGCTGTTCACATTCCGGCCAGCTGTGAAATCGATTTCATTAACCCCAAATGAACAGCGAGTATTATATGGATTAGTTCGTTATCCCGGTTTTAGTGATAGTGCACTTTCTCAGGAAATTAATGTTAAATTATCAACTCTTACTTCAATTAAACGGAGATTACATGATCAGGGAGTATATCGACAATTATTAGTCCCACTTTTGAATAGATTGGGTAGTGAACTTCTTGCGGTTATTTACACCCAATTTAACCCTGTTATCCCGTTAGAAGAAAGGGTGTCGATCACCAAGAGGACGATTGAAGTTTTTGATGAGATCTTTTTTTCTATAGGTGAGCAAGAAAAAGGTTTTTCCATTAGTCTTTCGAAAAATTACACGAGTATCGGTCGAATTAATGATATTCGTACTGAGACTTTTGGTTCTTTAGGTCTGTTAGAAAAAGAATACCCTAGCGAAGTGATATTTCCCTTTAAAACAAGTGAAATAATCCATTTTTTTGATTTTAATCGCGTATTAGCATCGATGTTTTCCCTTCATAATCCTGGAAGTAATTCAGATATTAACTGCTTTAAGGATGATAAAATATATTCACTTACTGAAAAGGAAAAAAGTGTGTATGCTGCCTTAGTCCAATTTCCAACTGCTACAACTCAACAAATTGGTGAAAAGGTAGGATTATCCCGGCATACAGTTTCTAGGATGAAGAATAAATTTTTTGATCTTAGTTTATTGAAACATTTAACGATTCCTGATATGAGACAACTTGGTTTTGAAATTCTTTCCTTTTATCATTATCAATTTAGTCCCGGTAAAGCCCCAAATTTGGATGACATATTGCATTTAGATTCACCATCAACTGTTTTTTTAGCTCGACGTAAATATGAAATAGTTATGGTTTCTGCATATCAAACCTATCAAGAGTATAAAGAGGATAAAATGAAAAAAATTCGTTATTTGAAGGAAAATGATTTTATTTCATACAATCCTTTGGTTAGAAAGTATATGTTTGAAAGAATGGTTTTTCTTAAAAATTTTGTTTTTCATCCTATAGCAAAAAAAATAATCGAATAATTTTTTAATTATTAAAAATAATTTAGTTAAATATTCATTTAGTGAAATGTTACAATTTAATTGAAAATGATTAATTAATTTGAAAAAAAGTCAACTAACAGGGGATAATACCGTCCAAAATAACAAAATATATCTTAATTTATTATGAAAAAATACTTATACTGTAATGATATTTCGCCCCTCCCAAATAGTGGATTTAAACACTATGATTTATCCCTATACATCAATGAAAAAATGGGGGGAGTAAAAAAGAATATATCTTTGTCTCCATGAATGGGGATGATGAGAAAAAATAACGATGAAAAAAACCTATAAGAATACTTAGGAGGTAAAAAAACAATGGCGGAAGAAGACATCACAGTCTTAATGGATGAAAAAAGGATTTTCAAACCATCCCGAGACTTTGTTGAAAAAACAAATGTAAAACAATGGATGAAGGAACATAACATTAGCAGTGTAGAAGAATTATACACCAAAGCTGAAGACTATAAATGGTTCTGGGAAGAAATGGCAAAAGAAATGCTCGAATTCTATGAACCATACGATAAAGTTCTCGAATGGGATGAACCATTCGCAAAATGGTTTGTCGGTGGAAAATATAACATTGTCCACGATGCTCTTGACAAACATGCAAAGGGAAAAAACAAAGATAAAATTGCGTATTATTTTGAAGGAGAGCCGGGAGATTCCAAAGAACTCACGTATCATGATTTGTACGTTGAAGTAAATAAACTTGCAAATGCAATGAAAAAACTCGGAATCCAAAAAGGAGATCGTGTTGGTATTTACATGCCCATGATTGCTGAACTTCCAATTGCTATGCTTGCAACCGCAAAACTCGGTGCTATTCACTCTGTCGTTTTCTCTGGATTCAGTGCCCAAGCATTTAGAGATAGAGTCAATGATTGTGAAGCAAAACTCGTTATTACCTGTGATAGCTTCTATCGAAGAGGCAAAAAAGTCCCATTGAAAACCCAAACAGATGAAGCAATAAAAGAAGCACCAACGGTAAAACATTCTATTGTATACAAACGAACTGGTGATGAAGTCGATTGGACTGATGGGAGAGACCTTTGGTGGGATGAAATCACAAAAGATGAATCAGACGAATGCGAAACCGTTCATACTGATGCTAACGATCCATTATTCTTCCTATACACCTCAGGTACAACAGGTAAACCAAAAGGTATTATTCATGCTCATGCAGGATACGCCATTGGAACTGCTGCTACTTTAAAATGGGTTTTTGATATCAAAGATGATGATGTCTATTGGTGTGCAGCAGATATTGGATGGATCACTGGACATTCCTATATTGTATATGCACCATTAATCCTTGGATCAACTTCTATCATCTATGAGGGAGCACCAAATCATCCTGGTCCAGATCGATGGTGGGAAATTACCGAAAAATACAAAGTTAGTGTTCTTTACACATCCCCAACCAGCGTTCGATTATTCATGAAATTTGGTGAAGAATGGCCACAAAAACATAATCTTAGTTCCCTTCGCTTACTTGGATCTGTTGGTGAACCAATCAATCCAGAAGCATGGATATGGTATTACAAAAATATCGGCGGAGAACACTGTCAAATCATGGATACCTGGTGGCAAACAGAAACCGGTCACTTCGCAATTACTCCACTCCCAATTACTCCATTAAAACCAGGATCAGCAACAAAACCGTTCCCTGGAGTATCCGCTGATGTCTACAATGAAAGTGGAGAACCAATAATTAATGCAGGTGGAAACCTTGTAATTACGCATCCATGGCCAGGTATGCTTCGTGGTATTTATAAAAATCAAGAACGATATAAAAACACATATTGGAGCAAATTCGATGGCATTTATCTCGCTGGAGATGTTACTCGAAAAGATAGCGATGGTTATTTCTGGATTCAAGGTCGAGCAGATGATGTACTTAATGTTTCAGGACATCGTATCGGAAACAGTGAAGTAGAATCAGCTCTCGTCAGTCACGATAAAGTAGCTGAATCTGCTGTAATTGGTAAACCACATGAACTCAAAGGTGAATCAATCACTGCGTATGTCGTTCTGAAAACAAATGTGGAACCATCTGATGCATTGAAACAAGAACTTCGAAATCATGTTGGTAATGAAGTGGGAAAAATTGCCCGTCCAGATGAAATCTGGTTCGTTACAGATGTGCCAAAAACCCGAAGTGGAAAGATCATGCGTCGGGTAATCCGATCAAAAGCTCTTGGAAAAGAAGTAGGCGATACTTCAACGCTTGCAAATCCAGAAGCAGTTGATGAAATCAATAAAGCACAATAAGATTTCCATCAAATCTTCTTTTTTCTTTTTTTTTATTTTTCAGTCTATTTATGATTATTAGGTATATTCATTAAAAAAATAAGAGAATATTGGATGATATTCTCGTAATAAATTCATCCAAAATGTAATGAGTGAAAATGGCTTTGTTTTTGGTGTAGTAATTGATAAGGGTATCACTTCGAAATCAGAAGAACTTTCACTATTTACGATTTTAATTCCACCGGAAAAAGTTGTTACTTTTTTTGAGGGAACTGTTACGCTTACATCTATAACTATTTCTCCATCTTCAGGAGTTAACCCAGTTGCTTGTTCAGTAGAAAACTGCCATGTACCCCAATCAGGGTATGATTCTATTTCCCAGGATAAAAGAGATTCAGATTCACCAATATTTTGTATGGAAAAACTCCCATTGACTGTGGACCCTGGAGTTACATCATTTAGTTGTATTGAGCCACTTGCAGATAAATCAGCTGAACCGCTTGATGCAAAGATATCAACGATAACTCCTTCAATAACAGTTAATTCGTAGGGAAGTTCATCTGGAAGATCATACCATCCATCATATGATCCACCCCATCCAAAGTTTAAATGATAATAATCGTCAGTGTTATACCCGTCAATATTAAGATTATGTCCAACGGTCCAGCCTTCATTGACCACGGCCAAATGAACGGGTAAACCAGTTTTCATATTTTGAATAATTTTATCAAATAAATCATTGTCTTCTTCAGTTAACAGTTCAATATGCTCAAAGTTAAATTTTTCATAAGCTTCAAATGCTTGTGAGACTCCGAAAGTTCCTGAAACTTGTGGGGAGTACACTTGTGTTGCTGCAGTTCCACAGGCAAAAATAAGTGCTGCTTTATCTGTATCAGTTAAAGGATTATCTTGATCAAAATGGGTTTGAATGGTATCTAGATAATTATTTAACTCAGGAAATGATGGAAATCCATATTCTTCATGATCATCGTCAATACGGAAACGCTGCCCATAATTATGTGAATAGTCATCGGAATCATTAAATCTGACACCATTAACTGTTTGGTGATAATTCAATATTTGAGCCATAGTAATTGCAGGACAACCTGCTACTCCTCGTTCATCGCTATCTAGATCGAGTGGACAGAGGTCATTGAATGGTGTACTTTGATGCCATTGTGTTTCTAACCAACCCTCAGTATCTGAATACCCTTCAGGTGGCCATTGTTCAATCAAGGTATTTACTTGAATGCTTGTATCATCATTAAGGTATTGCTGCCATTCAGAAGTATGAAGTCCTTTATTGCAATGTTCTTTAAGATATATCGATCGAGATTGTATGTCAGTTTTAATAAGATCGATAAATATCTTATGTTCTTCTGAATCCGGAAGGATGTTTGAAGTAAATGAATATGCTAAGACAGGTGGGAAATTATAATCTGAGCTTAAGATCATAAACCCAGTTGGTTTTAAACGGATAATATAAAAAAAATTATCTGTATTCTCTTCTAAAGAATATGAACATATTTGATCAATAGAAAACTCATTTTTGCCAAGAACTAACAGTTTTTGTTGAACAATAGAAGAAATTTCTTCATCACTTAAATTAATATTCGAATCAAATGAATCAAAACTACTATTTCCTTGAACTGGGATAAATAGGGCTATCATCAACAAAGTACCTACGCAAAATAAGACGGTGTACGATCTTATATTTTTAATTTTATTCATAAAAATAATAATATAAAAATTCATATTAATTATTTTCTATTAATTATTATTGATAAGGATCAACTATTTTATTATTTTATTTCATGAATATTTTTGAAGAAATATTAAATCAATCTTTTGTGATTTATCTTCTACAAAACTTGTTTATGCTAAGACTGTATTTATTGTCTTGTAAATCACATGGATGAGGAAAATATTATACAAGGTTTAGTCGATTTAATTTTCAAAGCTGAAACTCAACTTCCAGTAGATGTATTAACAGCATTGGAACAAGCTGAAAAAAAGGAAAATGGAATTGCAAAAATCCAATTGCAAACCATGATAAAAAATGCAAAAATCGCCTCAGAAACAAAACGACCAATATGTCAAGATACTGGCGTACAAACCTTTTTCATCACTGCTGGTGAAAACTTTCAACATGTGGGAAAAATAAAAACATTAATAAAAAAAGCAGTTAAACAAGCTACAGAAACCATTCCACTCCGCCCTAATACATTTGATGTATTCACTAAAAAAAATCATAAGGATAACATTGGAGCATATATTCCAGCTATTACATGGGATTTTACGACTGGATCTGATATCACTATTACGGCTGTTCCTAAAGGTGGGGGAAGTGAGAATATGAGTAGTCTTGTCATGCTTAAACCTGGAGTCGGTATTCAAGGAGTAAAGGATTTTGTGGTGGATACGATGATTCAAGCAGGTGGTAATCCTTGTCCTCCAACTGTTGTTGGACTTGGTATTGGTGGCGGGGCAGATCTTGCAATGAAACTAGGAAAGTATGCATTACTTCGACCTGTGGGAAAAAGGCATCCAGATGAGAATATAGCTCAGCTAGAACTTGAACTTATAGAAAAAATAAATAAGAGTGGCATTGGACCAATGGGTCTTGGAGGTAAAACTACCGTTCTTGATGTCCATGTGGAGCATGCACCAAGACATCCTGCAAGTCTTCCTGTTGGACTTGTAGTACAATGTTGGGCTGATCGTCGAGCGACAATGATTATTCACAATGATGGAGAATATGAGGTGAAATAATACAAATGAATGAATATCATTTCAATATCCCTGTATCTACAGAAAAAATAAAAAATCTTCATATTGGAGACATTGTGTATATTTCAGGAGAATTATTCACAGCTCGAGATGAGGCACATCAGAGGTTATTGAAAATCCCCCCTAAAAAATTACCATTTGCTATTGATTCTCTAGGATTATATCATTGTGGACCATTAATGAAGAAATTAGAAAATGGATGGGTGGTAATAGCTGCAGGTCCAACTACAAGTAGTAGAATGGAATTATTTGAATCTGATTTACTCAAAAAATTTCCATTAATAAATATAATCATTGGAAAGGGGGGAATGGGAGAACATACAGTAAATGCTCTTAAAAATAGAGGAGTGTATCTATCTTACACCGGTGGTGCTGCAGCCTTAGCTGCAGATCAGATTAGAAAAGTAAAGCAGGTCTATTGGTTAGAAGAACTTGGAATGGCTGAAGCAATCTGGATTTTTCATGTAGAACAGTTTGGTCCATTGATTGTAGGAATAGATTCATATGGAAAATCATTATTTTTAAATGATTGATTTGAATATTTACAATTATTTTGTCATTTAAAATATTTAATAATGCTTTTAAATCAAATGTTCCTATGATTTAATAGACTATAATGTGGTGGTGAACTTGAAAAATATATTAATTGTGGATGATTCTAAATTCATAGGGTTGACAACAAAAAAAAGTCTTGAAGAAATATCACCTAATTATTCTATACTTTATGTGGATTCCGGTCAGACATGTTTAGATGTGTTGAAATATAATTCATTTGATGTTATTCTATTAGATATTGAAATGCCAGGTATGAATGGCTGGCAGGTCTATAAACGACTGCGTGAAAATGATAACCTGAGATCAATACCAGTTGTTTTTTATACATCTCGAGAAGATTCGTTCAGTAAAGGATTTGGAAAAATACTTGGCAATGCTTACTTAGAAAAAGGCATTGGCATGAGGGATTTAAAGAATAGAATTGATCTTATTATAAAAAATCCCGTGAAAATTGATGAAATGAAGGAAAAATTAATTGAGGATGTCTTAAAGAAAATAACTGATCAATGATGAAATCATCGTTGATTTCAACCATTTTTCTACTTGTTCAATAATATCTTTTTTAGGGCAAAACCTTTATGGTTGTTGTAGATGCTTTTTTCTTGTGAGTATAAGCTATGAACTTAACACCTTCATTCAATGTTGATGAAACAATTACTGTACTGAAATTATTTATGAAAACCTATGTTAAGAATGCAAAATCCACATCAGTGATTCTTGGGTTATCAGGTGGTGTCGATTCAGCAGTAATTGCTGTCCTTTGTCAACAAGTATTTGGAAAAAAAAATACTCATTGTTTATTTTTACCTGATGAGACAACTCCTGAAAATGATAAGGGAGATGTCTTAGTTCTTAAAGATCAATTTGATTTAACAGTGGAAGAACATAATATCACAAGTCTAGTCAATACTTTTGTAAAGATAACAAAATGTTCTGATGAAAGATTAGTACAAGCAAACATCAAAGCTCGATTAAGAATGGTGTTATTGTATGAACATGCAAATAAAACCCATAGTCTTGTTTGTGGTACATCAAATAAATCTGAATTGTTAATTGGTTATTTTACAAAATATGGTGATGCGGGTGTTGATTTTATGCCATTAGGTGATGTGTATAAAACACAAGTATGGGAAATTGCTAAACGCTTAGATTTACCTAAGAGTATCATTGAAAAACCACCAACTGCTGGATTATGGAAAGATCAAACCGATGAAAAAGAATTGAGAATGAGTTATGATGTACTTGATCGGATTCTTGTTGGTTTAGAAAGAAAAATGGAAGTAGACGCTATCGCACAATTTCTTGATATTGCTAAAAAAGATGTGGAGCGAATTCATGAGATGCGTATTGTTAGTCAGCATAAACGATCTATGCCACTGGTTCCAAAAGTTGGATTACGCACCCCGGGTCTAGACTGGAGATCTCCGGTCCAATTAGGATAAGAAATTATTTTTAGTACAAGATAAATTTTTTAAATTTCACTTCTCCTACTTTAATTACAAGTTAAATTCTAAAATTTACGTAATTTCTTTTAGATAAAATAAAAAATAATTAAACGATAATTATAATAATCTAGAATATATATTATTATTAGGATTGAAACTATGACACGAAAACAAAAAATATTATGTATATCTATCATCAGTTTTCTAATAATACCAACAAACTTATCTCTTATAGCGAATCAATCTTTAGAATCATCTAATTCAGAACCTATTTCATTTCAAACATATAATTCATTTTATCGGAATAAAAACAGTGACGAAGAAATTGATATTATTTATCCACGTTCATCAATTCCCGCGATTCTTACACCAACCCAATCCTTAATCATTCAATTCCAATCAATTGCATTTGAACAACTTATAGTGACCATAAGTACTTCATATGATCCGTTAAAAGACATATTATCCTTACCAATTGAGTCAATTATTAATGAACAAAACTTGTATCATGCAACAGTTACTATTCCCGAGAATACGCCAACTGAGCTGTATAACCTAACACTAACAATAGAAACAGAAGAAGGAATATATACTGCAAACCGCCCGCGTGCAATTAGTATCAAAGATACAATCTCAGACTCATTCACTTTTATTCATCTAGCTGATTTCCACATAGGAGATCCTCGTGGATTGACAGAAAATCCTAAAGAAATATTAGGTTGGAAAGCATCTCGAAAAACTGTTGAGGAAATTAACTTATTAAATCCTGATTTTGTTATCATCTCAGGCGATCTTACTTTTGGGCAATTGTATCCATTTGAATATAGTTATGAATATCCAACTTGTTATGAGATCCTTCAAGAATTTACTGTTCCTACGTATCTTTGTCCGGGGAACCATGATGGATACATTCAAACCTTTCAAGATGGACTTAAGTTCTGGGAAGAATATTTTGGACCACTTTATTATTCATTTGACTACAATAACACTCATTTTCTCAGTGTAAATTCTTACGACTGGCCAGCATTAGCAAGGATCGGCTTTTCGTATCTTGTATTCAATTGGGGGGGAAGTTTCCAAGAGGATCAATTAACTTGGATTGAAAATGATTTAGATAACAATATACATGCTAATCAAACCTTATTAATGCTGCATCATAATCCATTATGGGATACTACTAAAGATTCACTTGTAGGAAATGGATATAATAATCAAGAAGTTATACTAGATCTCATTCGAACAAAAGAAGTAAACGCAGTATTTGCAGGTCATGTCCATAGAGACAATATAACCGAAGATAATGGAACACTATATGTAACAACAACGACGGTTTCTAGTAGTGTAGGTGATGATGGATATTGGGGTTATCGAATGGTAACAGTCGAAAACAGTGAAATAACAAAATATAATTATCAAGAACCAGACAAATCAATCCCATCTTATCAAATAAACATTATCGATAGACAATCACATTCTATAACCATTGAAAACAAATTACTCAATCCAATAACCATTCAATATGAATTTTATGTACCCGCAAATGACTATACGGTTAACAACGGTGAAATCATTCAAATAAGAGAGAAAAATGAGATGTCTGCAATCTATGTTTGTGCCACCATTGAAGCTGAAACAACCGAAACCATTACACTTTCGTAATAGGATTTACTTCAAGTTTTTTTCCAGTTAATTTTTCATACGCTTCTAGATATCGATTTTCTGTTCCGTCTATTACTTCATCTGGTAAGTGAGGTGGCTGAGAATTTTTGTCCCAATCCGTAGTGTTAAGGTAATCTCGAACGTATTGTTTATCAAAACTTGCTTGACCTTTTCCAGGTTTGTATTCATCAGCAGGCCAAAACCTACTGGAATCTGGAGTTAATAATTCATCCACGATAATGATTTGATCCCCAATTTTTCCAAATTCAAATTTTGTATCTGCGATGATAATGCCCTTCTTTCGAGCGAATTCAGCAGCAGTTTTGTAAATTTTAAAAGATAATTCTTTTAATCGAGCAGCATCATCATACCCAATGATTTTTTCCATTTCTTCATAGGAAATGTTTTCGTCATGACCAGATTCAGCTTTTGTAGAGGGAGTAAATAATGGTTCGTCAAATTGTTCTGATTCCTTCAATCCACTTGGAAGGGTCATACCACATACAGTATTATCCTTTTGATACGATTTCCACGCAGATCCGGAAATGTATCCACGTACGATACATTCGATAGGAATGACTTTTGCTTTTTTTACTAGCATGCTTCGTCCATAAAGCTCTTCAGAATATGGTTGTAATTCAGATGGAAATTCTGTGATATCTGCTGAGATCATATGATTTGGAATGATATCTTTAAAATAATCAAACCAAAATGCTGAAATTTGAGTCAAACATATTCCTTTATTAGGTATTGCTTCTGGTAGTACCCAGTCAAATGCACTAATTCGGTCAGTTACAATTAATAAAAGATGGTCATCAACTTCATAAATATCTCGAACCTTTCCTTTCTTGAATTCTTTTAATGGAAGATTTACTTCAGTTACTGTCCCCATAAGTTTTCCCCTCGAAATAAATTATTTTTATTTTATCTTAGCTCCTTCTTTCACATTTTTATCAGAAATAATCGTATTAGATGATGTTTTCAATGTTTTGGATGCATACACTGCTTCACCATTACCATTAATAATCATTGAAATATTTTGAAAATCATCAAAGCTAAGGACGTCAGCTGGCTTAGGTTCTATACCATCTGCATAAACAGTCTCTCCTGGAGAAGAATCCTGTGGATGTAACAATGATACTACTCCATCACTGTCTGTAGCAGCAAGAAGCATTGCAGTGGATTTTACCCCCCGGATAGTTGCTGGTTCCAAATTTGTTACCACAACAATTTTTTTCCCTGTTAATTCTTCAGGAGTATAATGATTTTTTAACCCAGCGACGATAACTCGTTTTCCTTTATCTCCAATATTGATGTGCGCTAAATACAATTTATCAGCATTTGGATGATCCTTAACTTCAATTATCTCAGCAACACGTAAATCTAGTTTTGCAAATGGGTCTTCAGTTACCATGATATCCTCCAATATAAGCTTCTTAAATAATGGTTTTGGTTTGGCAAGTTCATAACCAACTTGAACCGTTTTTAGCGCTTCATCCCAGTGGGATTGATGAACTGATCCATTATTTCCAATCATGTTCCATACTTTTTCTGATGAAAAAGGTAAATATGAAGCAAGGAGAATAGATAATGCATTAATTAGTTGAAAACAAATATAAAGCGTAGTTGCACAATGATCTTTGTCCGTTTTAACATCTTTCCAAGGTTCTTTTTCATTGAAATAGATATTTCCTTTTTTGGCTAAACTCATGATTTGTTTTAAACCCTGTTTAAAGCTACAATGAACTAAAGATTCTTGCACATCTTTAACCGTTTTTTTGATCTCTGATAATAATTCTTCATCTATCTTTTCAAAAGGTCCCGGTTTTGGAATGACTCCATAATTTTTTTCAGTGAATGAGATTACCCGATGAATCAAGTTTCCGTACGTACCCACAAGTTCATCGTTGTTTTTAATTACAAAATCTTGCCAATCCCAGTTTGCATCTTTATTTTCAGGCATGTTTATTGATAAATAATATCTGACTGCATCAACATCAAAATGCTTTACAATATCGGGGACCCAAACCCCTATACCTTTACTTTTAGAAAACTGTTCGCCTTCTATTCGAAGGTATTCATTAGCTGGAATATCAAAGGCTAATTGCAGTTTTTCATCATAACCCATTAAAATGGAAGGCCAAATAATTGTATGAAATGGAATATTATCCTTGGCTAAGAAATAATAATGTTTGGCTTTATTATTCTCCCACCATTCTTTCCATTTTTCAGGAGTTCCATTCCTTTGAGCCCATTCTTTACTTGCAGCTAAATATCCGATAACTGCATCAAACCAAACATAAATACGTTTATCTTCAAATCCATTAAGTGGAACTGGAATACCCCAACTCATATCCCTTGTAATTGCTCGATCATGTAATCCTTCTTTCACCCAATTTTTGGTAAACTTTATTACACTTGCTTTCCAATAGTCCTTATCTGCCATCCAATCTGTTAAGGATTGCTCAAAATGACTTAACGCAAAAAATAAATGCGTAGTATTTTGTAATTCAGGCGTCCCTTCACAAAGTTTACATCGAACATCTACAAGATCAATAGGGTCAAGAAGCTGACCGCACTCATCACATTGATCGCCTCGAGCATGTTCATGATTACAATATGGACAAGATCCTTCAAGATACCGATCCGGTAAAAAGCGTTTACATTGATGACAATAAAAGGATTCCACCTCTTTTTCATAAATATGTTTTTTATCGTATAATGTCTTAAAAATATCTTGAACCACATGACAATGATTGTCTGTTGTCGTTCGAGTAAAAAGATCAAAAGAAATCCCAAAATCGTTCATGTTTTTTGTTTGTTCTGCATTGTATCGATTTACTACTTCTTGAGGGCTAATTTTCTCCTTTTCTGCTGTAATCGTTACAGGTGTTCCATGCTCGTCACTCCCAGAAACCATAAGCACGTCATTTCCTTGCATTCGGTGAAATCGGGCAAAAATATCTGCTGGAAGATAACATCCTGCGATATGACCTAAATGTAAAGAACCATTTGCATAAGGCCATGCTACACCGATATAAATTTTCTCTTTCATAAGACTGATTCCTAGACCTAATACGGGGGCAACATTTAAATATGGCGCAAGGCTAATATACACTTAACATATCACATTATGTGTCTATTGAAAAATAGCACTGATTGTAACATTTAATAGGAAATATGTTACTTCTTTCATTGGATTAGATTCACACTTTCACTATGAAACGAAACATTTCGCGAACGAAAGGATAAATGTTGAGGGTTGTTCTCCTAAGTATATAGTTAGGGGATGAAACTAAGAAACCTTGTGCTATTTTTCGAAGTAACTTATATGTTCATTGACACATAAAAAAAATGAACTTAAGGTGATGATAATGGTTATTGATCCAGCAACAACAAAATACATGATTAAAGCGTCTATCCGCGCAGATGGAGTTATCGAAAAATCTGATGTAGTCGGTGCTATTTTTG
>Ga0272442_10001608_pt1 | contig 33937 bp, 26 predicted proteins | sample SSMForm2O_FD_200262 | JGI IMG/M metagenome (GOLD analysis project Ga0272442, IMG submission 200262) | Marine sediment archaeal communities from Little Sippewissett salt marsh, Falmouth, MA, United States - SSM-Form-2O | ecosystem: Environmental > Aquatic > Marine > Wetlands > Sediment ... | reverse complement strand
GACCGCTCGGTAACGCGCGGGCGGGCACGGGACTCGCCCCCCCTTTTTCGCCAGAAATGGCACCGGATACCTTCCAGGAGCAACCCCCAGGCGGTTTTTCTGGGCAATAAATCACATGGCCTCACGACTACCCTAATGTGGCCGAAAAACGGCCCTAAACAGTGAATCAACGGGGTTAGCAAGATTTAAGGAGTACCATCATGATCACCAAATGGCTGAAAATGGGAGTGCTGGGAACGGTCGGTTTGGGCCTTGTCGGCGGTATGATCTTTGGCAAGGACGTGGTCAGCTACGTCCGCAGCTCCGCCAAGAGCGTGCGAACCGTAGTGAAGGACTCGGTTCCGCTCGAGTTTGAGTTGAGGCGGGCCCGCGATCTCCTGGAAGAGATCATTCCGGAAATGCACGCCAACATCCGGCTGATTGCCCAGGAAGAGGTGGAAGTCGCCGCCCTAAAGGGCGAAATCGCCAAGAGCGGCGAAAACCTCGACGAGGAGCGTAACAAGGTCAAGGCACTTCGCGGCTCTCTGGAAGCACACCAGGCCTACTATTCCTTCGGGGGGCGGCGTTACTCCCATGGCGAGGTGAAGGCCGATCTGGCCGCTCGATTCGAGCGCCTCAAGGAAAGTGAGATGGTCATGGCCAGCAGGGAGCGGTTGCTGGTTTCCCGCGAGAAGTCCCTGCATGCCGCTATGCAACTGCTGGACAAGACCCGGACTGAGAAACGCATTCTTGAAAACAAGATTGAGGCCCTGGCCAGCCAGTATCGTCTCGTCAAGGCTGCCTCCGTCGGCTCGCGGATTCAGGTCGACAATGGCAAGCTGGCCCAGACCGAGAAGCTGATTGCCCAGATCAAGAAGCGGCTGGATGTGGCCGAGCGCGTTCTGGCTCATGAAAGCCAGTTCGTCGAGTCCATCCCGGTCGACACCGTCTTGGAAGCGGATCTCGTCGCGCAGGTCGACGAGTACTTCCAGGAGCACGAGGCTCCCTTGGAAAACGACATGGCCACAGTGGCCACCGCCGAATGTCCGGAATCGTCGCACTGAATGGGTGGACCGTCCGGCGCCCATCCGCGCGGAAGGTAAGTGCTTTTTCAACGCGGATTTGGGAGCCTCCTCGACGGGGCCCTGCGTTGCGAAAAGCGGGGCCAAGTGATAGAATCGATCCAGGCCAACTTCACCGGCAATCGTAGCGAAAAGGAGCCCTGAAGTGTTGATCCTGCGAATCAAGCAAGCTGAGTGTGCGTTGGCTGACGACCGGCTTGATGAGGCCTTCGCGATTGCTCAAGCCGATGATGTCCGGCGGCACCGCCAAGGCCAGCGGCTCATCGGTCGGCTCACACGGGCGTTCATCCGGCGCGGTCGTCAGAATCTGGATGCCGGTCGGCTTCAACCGGCGCTGGCCGACTGCAACAAGGCGGAGAAGCTGGCCGGCAACGCATCGGACGCCGCTCAGCTTCGCGAAATGGTTTGCAGGGCGATTGTCGAGAAACAGAACGGACATCAGCAGGATGCGTTTAGAGTCGCCCAGGCCCGAAAGAACATGGCCGACGGTTGGCTCTCGGTAGGCGAGCAGATTCTCGCCGAGGCGCCGGAAGACGACGCCCAGGCCCATTTGCTCAAGCAGGAACTGGCCGCTGCCCGGCTCCACACAGATGATGCCGTGGCCAAGGCCGAGCAGGCGCTCAAGCATGGCGACATCGAAGCGGCTGTGGACTACATTCGCGCCGGCGGAATCACGAAGAACCGAAACGGCCAGGTGGGCCAGCTTCTTAGGCAGATTAGCAGGCAGGCCGGTGAGCAGGCCCGGGTTAGTCTCGAACAGGGACGGGTGGACAGGGCACAGTCGCTCCTGCAGCGACTGGCGCCTCTTGGCATCGACGGCGACGAGATCACCGAACTGCGCAGGGCGGTAACGCAGTGCCATCAAGCGGCAGAGTTCGTTGCCACAGGCCAGCCCGGTGCGGCTTTGCCTTTGCTTCGTAAGGTCAAGGCGGTGTATCCTTCAGCCACCTGGCTGGACAAAGCTGTCTCTGAGGTCCGTCAGGCCGCCGAGGCGCTGGAAGAACTGGATGCCGGCCCGTTGGGTTTGAGTATTGCCGACGCAGCGGGATGCCAGGGCGGTGAGCAGCCGAACACATCGGCACAATGTCGCGTGGAGAGGCCTGAGGTGGCTATGCCAGAGATCGACGACAATTGCGAATTGCCGTCTGGGTTCGTTATGCAGATGGACGGTATAGGCAGCTATCTGGTCTTCCGGCAAAGCCGTGTCACAATCGGCCCGATTAGCTCGTCCGGGCGACCGACGCTTGGGCTGATGGCCGAGCCCAGCCTGCCGGTCATTAGCATTGAGCGGGTAGACGGCGACTATTTCCTGCGCGGTGCCCAGGCGATCCAAATCAACGGCCAGGCCGTGACCGAAAAGATGCTGACGGACGGAGACACGATCGCGCTATCGCCTCGTTGTCGGCTGCGATTTCGACGGCCCAACCCGGCCAGTACCACGGCGGTCCTGGTGTTGGCGGGAGCCCGGCTGGGGCGCCCCGATATTCGCCATGTCATTCTCATGGACCGCGACGTTCTTGTTGGGCCCTTCACGAACAACCACGTTCAGACTGAGCACCTGGAGAAGACCATCACGTTCTTCTGTCAGAATGGTCGGCTGCTCTGCCGTGCGGACGAACCCGTGTCCGTCGATGAGCGGCCCATGCAGCCCGAGAAGGGTTTGACCGTCGACAAGCCGATTCGGATCGGCAAATTGTCAATGGTCTTGACGACGTTCCACACGTAGAAGTAAACCAAAACGAACCTCTAATCCGGCAGAAGACATATGGAAGCCTACCAATACAAATACGGAGACCGGCCGCTTGAAGGATACACCATCCAGCGAGCGGCCGGACGAGGCGGCTTCGGCGAGGTCTACTACGCCGTCAGTGACAGTGGCCGCCAGGTGGCGCTCAAGGTCGTGCAGAGTTACGAACAGATCGAGCTGCGCGGCATCACCCAGTGCATGAATCTCAAGAGCCCCCACCTGGTCACCGTCTTTGACGTCAAGTACAACGACCAGAACAAGCCTTTTGTCGTCATGGAGTACGTCTCGGGTCCGGCGCTAAGCGATGTGATGAAGGAGTCGCCCGGGGGGCTGGGCAACCAGAAGGCAGCCTTCTTCCTTCAGGAGATCGCCAAGGGGCTGTCCTATCTACACGAATGTGGGATCGTGCATCGGGACCTCAAGCCCAGCAACATCTTCTATGAGAACGGCTACGTCAAGATCGGCGACTACGGCTTGACCAAGGCCATCAGCACCAGCCATCACGTTAGCCACACGATCACCGTGGGGACGGTTCACTATATGGCACCTGAGATCGGCGCGGGCAAGTACGATCGCAGCGTCGACATCTACGCCCTCGGCGTCCTGCTCTACGAGATGCTCACCGGTCAGCTCCCCTTCATCGGGGCCAGTCCCGCCGAGATTCTCATGAAGCACATGACGGCGCCTCCGGAACTCGAGCATATCGACGAGCCGTTCCGACGCGTCATTCGAAAGGCGCTCGCCAAGGACCCCGCCGAGCGCTACCAGACGGTTCAACAGATGGTCGAAGACGTCTTCGGCGCCGAGCACGTGCGCAACAGCGTCTCGCAGTTCGCGCCCGAGGAGCTTTCCATTGTCGCCGAGCACATGGCCAAGAAGGTGGCCGATGCGCAGCCAGAACACGCGCAGCCGGCGGTCGGAGCGGCCAAAGCTTCGCCTCGCAAGGACTTCAGCAAGGAAGTTGGCAAGACCGCCGAACGCATCGCCAAGCAAGTCGAGGTCATTGGCGGACAGGTGGCCGAGAAACTCAAGACGGCCAAGGAGCGCGCTGAACAGCAGGCGAAGACGCGGGTGACGATTGCCGACTCGATCGGACCCGGGCAGCGCCGAACGCTCTCGATCGTAACGATGCTGACCGTGGCACTCGGCGCGGCCTTCTTCAGCCAGCGCAACGGCGGCTTCGCGGCCGGCGCCAGTGTGTTCATCATGATCGGCGTCGCTTCCAAAGTCATCCTTTACGCCCGTCGCCAATGGTGGTCTGCTCTGGACGAGGGTTCCAGGAAACTGGGCAAGGCGGCCACGTGTTTCCTCGCCGCCTTCCTAGCCGTTATTGTAGCCAGCATCGCCGCTCAGATCTTCGGCGGCCGGCCGTTTCACGGCGGGAGGGGAGGATTTCCCTTCGGAGGGTTGCTGTTCCCCTGGATAGGCAGCCCCATGGGGCAATGGGGGGGCAGTGTACTGGCGCTGGCGTTGCCCATGCTGCTGGCGGATTGGTACGAGATGACCGATCCCAAGCGCAAGGAACGCGTTGCACTGGGCCATGCCATCTGGCTTGGCTTCCTGGGCTACGTCGCCGGCAACATCTTTCACATGGCCCCGGTCGTGTCAGCCTGCACGCTGGCCGGCGTGGCCCTGATCGTTCAGGTGGCCAGTCCTGTCGGCCAGGCCATCAAGAGTATGCCGGTGGCCAGGGTGAAGGACAAGGCAGGCGGTCATACTGACGCTGTGCTTCGGCCCGTGCCGGGGTATGCCCGACCGCTGTGGCTCACCGGCTGGTTGCTGGCCTTGGGGCTTGGCCTATTCCTCTGCATCATGGCCGGCATGGAATTGCGCGGTAATGACTTCGCGTTTGCGGTGGCGTTCGGCGTAGACTCACTGATCCTCTCGCTGCTGTGCTTCATCATGATGTTCCGCAACACCTTTGCCGGGTGGTACCGATACCTTATCCGTCCGGGGCTGCTGGTCCTCTGTGTACAAATGGTGGTCACGGCCTCGATCCTTCTCGGCAATGTAAGGATGCATGGTCCGCCGGTGGCGGTCTTCATCCTCATGATCGTCCTGCCCAGCATCATGTTCTTTGTCTTTCTTTTCACGCCCGCGACCGTGTTTGGGGCCGCCAACATCAAAGGCGCCAAACCGCCAGTGTCCAAACCTGCCCCGATGCCGGCCGGGGCCGTTTCCCCGGCCAAACGCCTCTGGGCCTTGCTCCTGGCGTTAGTGGTCTTCATTCCGGGCATACCGTTGGCCGGACTGCACCGATTCTACGTGGGCAAGATTGGGACCGGCGTTCTCTGGCTCTTCACAGGTGGCCTGCTGGGGATTGGCCAACTCATCGACATCATTCTGATCGCGCTCGGCCAGTTCACCGACAAGAACGAGCTGCCGGTAGTCGTCTGGCATGGCTCGGCTGCGGCTGTGACCAACATCCCCGGGAGCCCCGCGGTGATTGCCGCTCCTGCGGCGCCGGCGGCTGCCAAAGCGGAACCTTCACCTGCCCAGCCCGCGGCCAAAGCCGGACAGGAAGAACAAACGCCACCGGCACCGGCCGCGTCGGAGCCTCCCTCCTCGCCCTCCTTCGCGAGTACGGGAACGATCATTTACGAACCTTGGCATCCATTCAGTGGCCTCATTGCCGCGCTAGGCCATATCTTTGTTCTGGCCGCCATTCTTGTGGGGCTGGCCATTGGGTTGCGGTTTCCATCGATTGTGGCCGCCGGCTGGCCCGACCCTGAGATCGCCCAGAAGCTCGAGCACGTCTTCGGCTATGCCGAGTGGCCTGGCTTGATGGAAAAAGGCGGTGCGCTGCTTGTCGTGGCCTTGTTGTTTGTCGCCGCTGTCTTCATCATGATCGGCCGACGTAAATCCGGCGCCGCCCATCTGATCCGCGCTTTGCTCGGATTGGGAGGCTTCTTCTGGGCCATACAGCTCTTTCGCAGTGAGGTCATGTCCAACGGCGAAGCGCAAGGCATTGCCGATCTGCTGATCGAGAAGAATAAGATTGGTCCGGCCCTGGAACGGTTGTTCGGTGCCCTCAGTCAGGAGGAGGCCATCTTCGCCGGAGTGATTGTGCTTCTCTCTGTACTGATATTGGCCTGGCCGCCGCGCCGCCGTACCCCTGTCTTCGCACCCACGCTCAATCAGGGAGTGATTTAACCATGGCTCTTTCAATGTTCGCAACGATACTGATCCCGTTCGTCTTCATATTGCTCGTGCTTCTGCTCGTCAAGGCGCCCAAGGTCGGCGTCGCGTTACTGGGCGCCATCATCCTGGCCGTAGCCGGCCTCGTCGGTGTACGCTTCCTGGCCTTCACCGGCGCCCCAGGCGTCAGCCCGCCCGGTGTCGGGAAGATCGTCATCGTGATACCGTTCATCTTTGTCCTGCTCGTTCTCGCGCTGGTCAAGTCACCCAAGGCGGGCGCCACGCTGATCGGCGTCATCGTTTTCCTGGTCTTGGCCGGCCTGGTCATCCAGATTCCCGTCGCCAGCCACAACCAGCGCACAGAACGCGGGGTGTTGCACGACCGGTCTGTGGAACGCATGCCCCAGATCCTGCCTGAGGGCGTATCGTATGAGCCGGTGGATGGGCTCGGGCTGACTCGCGTCAAGCAGGAAGCCCTACCCAACGACAGCCGTGCATCCGGCGCGACTTCGCCTGTCTGGTCGGAGGAGGCGCTGAACGAATGGCTCAAGATAGAGAACGAGCGACAACGGGTTCTGTCCCGCGGCGCCGGCGCATCCAATGAGCCCTCGTCGATCTGGTCGGAAGGCGTGGAGAACGAATACGAAGCGGACATCTATCCCTCCAAGCTGGCGGCCACGCGAGCTCTGGGCCGGCGGATGCGCGGGCCTATCGAAGCGGTGATCGCGGATATGGACACGGCCACGAAGATCGTCATCTTTCAGGACGAGAACGACCCGGGACTCGCCAAGCCGTTCAAGCAGGCCCTTGCCGAGACGCTTTCCGATGTCCCGTGTTCTGTCTTATACGGATCGCGGAACATCGACGACGACGAGATCGGCATCACCCTTCGATCCGATTACGTCCAGGGGTGGGGCCCCTCCGGCGGCGAATCGCAGATTATCAAGACCCAGGTCCTGGCCGATGCACGCCATCGTGATTGGGACGTGACGATCGCGCAGGAGTATATCGAGAAACCCTGGGTGGAGAATTTCTCGGCCTACGCTAGCGAGAGGCCCCAAGGGCAGTTTGTCGTCGCCCGGTCGTGGGAGGCCTGCACGAGCGAAAACGAGGCCAGAGACCTGGCCCTTCGCGACGCCTGCAATCAGGTCTCTGCCCTGGTGGCCCAGAAATGGCCCGGCCGGCCCGCGCAGACCGTCAGTTCGACCGACCTCCTCGATGGCGGTTTCGTCTTGGATCAGTTCGTCCAGAGCTTCGACGGCATGTCCAGCCGGCTCTGGCGAGAGGCCATGCTGATCGATACGTCGGCCCAGAAGCTGAAGCGGCTCGGATCACGCATGGCCGCCCAAGTCCGCGTCGAACGCATCACCTGGGCCGGCATGATCCTCTCGGCGATCGGTGTCCTGCTCGTGATTATTGTCGCTTACGTCTTCCTCAACATGGCCACCAAAGGTTATTATGTATGGTCGTTGCGGATCGCCGGGATGGTCCTGGCGGTCGCGGGTGTAGTCTCGATACTCCTGGTCCTGAGGTGACGCCACTGCCTCAGGACGCCGGCAGGTCCGAAGAGGTAGATGGACAGAGTCTCCAGACCAGAGCAGTACTTCCTGGACAAGATCAAGCAGGGCGATCAGCAGGCGTGGTCCGACTTCGTCGGTCGCTACCGCGGCCGGCTCCTGCGCTTCGCCCGCGCCAAGCTCCCCCAAAAGGCCGATGCCGAAGACGTCGTCCAGGACGCCTTCATCGGCTTCGTCCGGAGCCTGGAGCGATTTCGCGGCGAGTGTGACCTCGAGACCTATCTCTTCGCGCTGATCCGGCGCAAGATCATCGACAGCTACCGGCGCCGGGAAGCCCGACGCGTCTGTCTGATCCAGGATGCCTACGAATCCGGCACCGACGAGGGCTCCTCCGACGTCTTCGAGCAGGTGCAGAGTCCCGTGGAAACCGCAAGCTGGTACGCACGGGCGGACGAGCACTACGACCTCCAGAAGAGCGTCCTGGCCGAAGCCCTCGGCGACCTGGTGGATAACTTCAAACGGGGCCTGCGCTTTCGAGACATGCAGATCATCGAACTGCTCTTCTATTGCCAGCTCCCCAACAAACGCGTCGCCCAGACCATGAGCCTCGACGAGAAGACGGTCGCCCTCGTCAAACACCGCAGCCTCAAGCAGATCCGCAGCTACGTGGAGCGAAAGAAAGTCACCTTGGGTCCTTCTTCAGAAGATTTCGAGAATCTCCTGACCGACATCTGGGAGTATCACCGCTTCAGTTGCCCCAAGCGCAGCACCATCGGGGGCTACATGCTCAAGACGCTGGAAGACGGCTGGCAGCGCTACGTGGACTTCCATCTCCACGTCCTCGGCTGCCGCTTCTGCCGGGCTAACCTGGAAGACCTCGAAAGCGAGACAGCCGAACACCAGCAACAGCTCCACGCCCGCATCATGGAATCAACCGTCGGATTCCTCCACCGCCCCCAATAATCAACCGCAGTTGCTGCCGTCTGCTCTGCCCTGGCACGTCTCGGCCAACTTCCTGCTATCCGAAGAGAGCAAGCCCCACTGCCGGCGGTACGAAACGGCTTCTCGGTCGCTCGAAGCGGCGCAGGGTGGCCTCCCGCAGGATAAGGCGATGGACGTGTTGAAGGCTGTCAGGCAGAACCACACGGTCTGGTCGGTCGTGTACAATCTCAGCACGGGCCAGGTCCGCTTGGTGGTCGGGATGGATTACGACGACGTGCACGCCTTCCAATTGCCGAAGCGCACAGGCAAGTGAATCTGCACCGGACTCAGAGATTCATGGGCAAGCCGCGGTCGCGGAGATACTCTTTCATCTGAGTGATGGTGAAGTCGCCGAAGTGCGTGATCGAGGCCATCAGCACCGCGTCGGCCCCGCCCTCGACGACGGCGTCGTAGAGGTGATCGAGTTGGCCCGCACCACCCGAGGCGATGACGGGAATATTAACCGCGTCGGAAACAGCCTTGTTCAACGCGTTGTCGTACCCGGCCAGTGTCCCGTCCGCGTCCATACTGGTCAGCAGGATCTCGCCGGCCCCCAGTTCTTCGCCACGCACCGCCCACTCCACGACGTCGATGTCCGTAGGTTCCGAACCCGCCTTGACACAGACTTGCCAATGACCTGGGCGGTCCTTGGATCGCCGCGCATCGATGGCCAGTACGACGCACTGATTTCCGAATCGCTGCGCAGAGTCCGCCAGCAAGTTGGGATTCTGCACGGCCGCCGTGTTGACCGAAACCTTTTCCGCACCGCTGCGCAGCAGTTCGTCGATCTGCTCGACGCTCTGCACACCGCCGCCGACCGTGAACGGGATGAACACGTTCTTCGCCACCCGCTCGACCAGATCTACGATGGTCTTGCGCGAGCGAATCGTGGCCGTGATATCCAGAAAGACCAGTTCGTCAGCCCCCGTATCGCTATACCGGGCCCCCAACTCCACCGGATCGCCCGCATCACGCAGGTTCAGGAAGTTGACGCCCTTGACGACGCGGTTGTCCTTGACGTCGAGGCAGGGGATGATACGCTTCGTCAGCATGTCGATGCTTTCCGGCTGCAAATATCGTAGAAATTCTGTAGGACCTTCAGCCCTTGCTTGCCGCTTTTCTCCGGATGGAACTGAACGCCGTAGATGTTGTTTTTCTGCACCGAAGCGGCCAGGGCAAAGCCGTAATCCGTCCGCGCGACCTTCGCCTCCCCGTCGCTGACCTGCGCGTGGAACGAGTGGGCGAAGTAGAAATGCTTGGCCGCCCCCAAGTCCGAGAACAGGTCCATTTCCGCCGGCAGTTCCACCAGATTCCAGCCCATGTGAGGAACCACCTCCGTGGTGGGAAGGGGCACCACTTGCCCTTCGATAAGGCCCAACCCCTCGTGGGGCCCGTACTCGCTACTCTCGGCGAAGAGCATCTGGTAGCCCACGCATATCCCCAGGATGGGCTTGCCCTTCGCAGCCGCCTGCCGGATCAGTTCACCGGCAGAACCCAGCGCCTCCATCGCATAGCCAAAGGCTGCCACGCCCGGCAGGACCAGCCCCAACGCCTTCTCTAGCGTCTCGGGGGCCCGGCTCAGCTCCACATCGCAGCCAATGTGCCGAAACGCGTTGCACACGCTTCTGACGTTCCCTATGTTGTAGTCGATCACCGCGATCATCCTGGGAGTCTAAGCCCCTCGCCTGAAAGCGTCAATTGAGAATAACTGATAGCCTCCTTAAGCAGAAATGATTTGGCGTCCCCCGGGCACGGACCTATAATCACATGCACTCCCCAGCCGTCGGCAGGGCCTGATTCTATTCTGCCTTTTTCGGTAGAGTCTTCGCCCGCAAATGTCGATTCACATGAAAATGCCGATTGTCAGACATAAGAGGACATACCAATGTGCGGAATAGTTGCCTACCTGGGTAAGAAACCGGCTCAGCCGATCCTGATCGAGGGGCTCAAGCGCCTCGAGTACCGGGGCTACGATTCGGCCGGCGTCGCCTTTCTCGACAGCGGCGCGATCCGCGTCCAGAAGACCAGCGGCCGCATCAGCGCCCTCGAGGGAATCCTCGACGACGCGCACGCCCACGAGGCACTGGGCATCGGACACACCCGCTGGGCCACCCATGGCGAGCCGAACACCACAAATGCCCATCCGCACGTCGACTACACAAACAAGGTCGCCATTGTTCATAATGGAATTATCGAGAACTACGTGGCCTTGCGCACCTGGCTCCAGAACGAGGGCGTCACCTTCGCCAGCGAAACCGATAGCGAGGTCATCGCCAATCTGATCGGCTACATATACGCCAAGAGCCACGAGCCCGGCCAGTGCGAAGAGCAGAACGAATTCGAGTGGGCCGTTCAGCAGGCCTTGCGAAAGCTCCACGGCACGTTCGGCCTGGCCATTGTCTGCTCCGATTTCCCCGACATCCTCATCGGTGCCAAACGCGGCAGTCCCCTGATCCTGGGCGTCGGCGACAGTGAGTACATCCTCGCTTCCGATGCCGCCGCCATCGTCGAACACACCACCCAGGCCATCTACATGGCCGACAACGAGATGGTGATCGTTGGCCCGGACGGGTTCCATACCAAAACCATCGACAATGTCACCATCACCAAGGACCTCAAGCAGATCGAGTTCTCGCTCGACGAGATCGAACTCGGCGGCTTCCAGCATCACATGCTCAAGGAGATCTTCGAGCAGCCCGCATGCCTCCGCACGTGCATGGGCGGACGCATCGATGCCCACGATGGCAAGATCAAACTCGGTGGCATCCGGGATTACCTGCGCGAGTTGACCAGGGCCCGGCACGTGATCTTCACCGCTTGCGGCACGGCCTTCCACGCCGGTCTGGTCGGTGAATTTCTCCTGGAGCATCTCGCACGCATCCCCGTCGAGACCGAGTATGCCAGCGAGTTCCGCTACCGCAACCCCATCATCGAAGACGGGACCATCGTCATCGCCATTAGCCAGTCGGGAGAGACGGCCGATACCCTCGCCGCAGTCGAACAGGCCAACGAACGAGGCGCCATGGTCTTGGGCGTCGTCAATGTGGTCGGCTCCACAATCGCTCGCACGACCGATGCCGGCATCTATCTGCACGTAGGCCCCGAGATCGGCGTCGCCAGCACCAAGGCCTTCACCGCCCAGGTCGCCGTGCTGAGCATGCTGGCCATCGAGATGGGCCGGCGCCGTCACGTCAGCAGCGACCAGGCGACCAGCTATATCGATGAACTGGCCCAGATACCCGACAAGATCGAGCAGATCCTCGAGCAGTCGAACCACATCCGGGACATCGCCTCAGCCAACGTCGACAAGGAGAACTGGCTCTTCCTCGGACGCGGGTTCAACTACCCCGTGGCCCTCGAAGGCGCTCTGAAGCTCAAGGAAATCAGCTACATCCACGCCGAGGGCCTGCCCGCGGCCGAGATGAAGCACGGGCCCATCGCCCTGATCGCCAACGGCATGCCCGCCGTATTCATCGCCACGGCCGGACCCCAGTACGACAAGATCATGGGCAACATCGAAGAGGTCAAGGCACGCGGCGGCAAAGTCATCGTCGTGGCGACCGAGGGCGACCAACGTATCGAGAGATTGGCCGATCACCTCATCACGATTCCCGATGCCCCCGAACTGTTCCAGCCCATGCTAACGGCGATCCCGCTGCAACTGCTGGCCTACCACGCCGCCGTCCTCCGCGGCCACGACGTGGACAAACCGCGCAACCTCGCCAAGAGCGTCACCGTCGAGTAGCTCTCAGAGTCTCGTCTGTTCGATAGTCTCCGAGAACTTCTCCAGAATCTCGGCCAGTTCCGCCTCCGTAGTGCTCAGCGGCAGAAACAGATAAGTCACATGGCCCATGGGTCGGAGAATCAGGTTTCGCTTCAGACCCTCCTCGAACAGACGCATCCCGATCCGATCGCTCACCGGGAACGGCTCCTTGCTCTCTTTGTCTTGCACGATCTCCAGCGCCCCGACCATGCCAATCGTCCGAACGTCGCCCACATGGGGCAACGCCCCAAGCTGTTCGAGCCGCTCGCGAAATCCTGGCGCCATGCCCTGGATCCTCTCAAGCGTCCGCTCCTCTTCAAAGATCGCCAGGCTGGCCAGCGCCGCAGCACAGCCGATCGGATTGGCGTTGTACGTGTGCCCGTGATAGAGCGTCTTGTGCTTCTCATAGTCATCGTAGAAGCTTGCGTATACCGCTTCAGTGGCCAGCGTCGCCGCGAACGGCAGCGTCCCCCCGGTGATACCCTTGGACAGACACATGAAGTCAGGCTTAACGCCCGCGTGCTCGCAGGCGAACATCTTGCCCGTCCGCCCGAATCCCGTCGCCACCTCATCGAGAATCAGATGAACGTTGTGCCGGCGGGCCAGAGCTGCTGCTCTCTCCAGATACGCCGCCGGGTAGACAATCATACCCGCCGCCCCCATCAGCAAAGGCTCCAGAATCACCCCCGCAATCTCGTCACCATGCTCACCCAACGTCGCCTCCAGCGCCCCGGCACATTCGATCTGACACGAACCCCGCTCAAGCCCCATCGGACACCGGTAGCAGTAAGGCGTCGGGACCTTGAACGAATCGAACAGCAGCGACTCAAACGCCTGCGTGAAGACCGACCGTCCTCCCACGCTCATCGCGCCACAAGTATCGCCATGATAGGCCAGATCGAGCGACACGAACTTCGTCTTCTTCGGCAGGCCCGTGTTATGCCAGTGCTGCACGGACATCTTCAGCGCCGTCTCCACCGCCGTCGAACCGTTGTCCGAGTAGAACACGCGAGCCAGATTCGCCGGCGCCAAAGCCAGCAGCTTCTCCGCCAGTACGATAGCCTTCTTGTGCGTGAAGCCGGCCGACAAGACATGATCCAGGCAGCGGACCTGCTCGCCGATCGCCTCCGCGATCTTCGGATGCCCGTGCCCATGCACGTTGCACCACCAGCTCGAGATCGTGTCGTAGTAGAAATTCCCCTCCGCATCGTACAGCTTCAGCCCCCGCGCCGACTCAATCAGGATCGGCGGCCGGCTCTGGCAATCCTTCATCTGCGTGTACGGATGCCACAGGCACCGAAGGTCTCTCTCAATCCATTCACTCATTCGATCATGTCCTCGATAGCCCGGCCAGCACCTTCTTCGCGATGGGTCTGAAGTCGCGTTGGAGCTGTTCGGTATCCTTCGACCACGCCAACTGCCCGAGAATCGGCACGCGCGCGAACGCCTTCACGATCTCCGGATTGTCCTGAAGGACCGTTTCGTCCTCTTTTTCGTCGAGCGTGTTAAACACGATGCCCAGCACCTTGATGTCTCGCACCCGCAACGCCTCCACGGTTAGCAGTGTATGATTGATCGCGCCCAGCTTGTTGGCCGCCACCACGACAACCGGCAACCCAAGTCGCTCGACCACGTCGACGAGCAACTTCCTCCGGCTCAGCGGCACCAGAACGCCGCCCGCCCCTTCCACGATCACCGCATCGAATGCCTCTTCCAGCCGCCGAAAGCTGGCGACAATCTTCCGCACGTCAATCCTGGCCCCCTCGCAGGACGCCGCCAAATGAGGCGACCCGGCCAGCTCAAACGCATAGGGGTTCATGTCTTGCTCGTGCTGCCCAGCCGTCCCTCGCTCCACGCCCATCAGTTCCAGATGCACCGGGATGTCGCAAGGATAGTCCCGGGTTCCCGTCTGCACCCACTTCTGCGTGATCGCCCGATACCCCTGTTCCCGCAGATACCGCGCCAGCAGGCCGGCGACAATCGTCTTGCCAACGCCTGTGTCTGTACCAGTGACGAACACGGACTTCATACCGGCCGGACCTCCTTCTTGCGGGCCAGACAATAGAACACTTCGTACGTCGCGACCGTGGCGCCGATACGTTCCTCGTACGTTTCTTCGAGACGACGCAGCATCGTCTTCGTGATACGCACCCCATCGAGACCGCTGCCCCGCGTCCCGGTATACTTGATCGCACTAAGCAGTTCCAGCAAGCAGCCGTATTCCTCAGTCATGACCTCTCTCGTAACCGACACCTCGCTGAAGTGGCGGCCCAGCACGGCCTCCAGCTCCGGCTGGCTCGCAAACGACCGCGCGCTGATCGGCTGCTGCGCCGGCAACACCACGTCCAGACATTCCCCCAACTCCCGGAACGTTCCAGGCCCCAGGCTCGAGAAGGCCAGCAGACCATCCTCAGCCAGCGCCTCGGCGCAGCGTGCTAGCGTCCCATCGAGATGGGCAAACCACTGGAAGCACGCGTTGGAGGTGATCAAATCGAACGGCGTATCGAACGCCACCGTCTCGGCATCGCCCACGACAAACTCGATCCCCTCTCCCGCCACCCGCCGCCGCGCCTCCTCGATCATCGCCGCCGACAAGTCGATGCCCTGGGTCCGGGCGCCCCTGTACCGCTCGTGCAATAGACGCGTATACCCGCCTGTCCCGCACCCGACGTCCAGGATCCGCGCAAATCGTCCCGTCCCGAGACGCGCGATCAAACGCGCGCCGATCGTCCGCTGCACGGCGTCGTACGCCTCGTAGTGCCGGGCGTGCCGCGAGAAATTACGCTCCACAATGTCCTTAGTCCTCATAGACACATCTCGTGAAATCGTCGCGCAGAAACGGCAGATGCCCCGTCTGCTCGAACGTGATCAGTCGTCCTTGCGGCACAGAGCTGGCCAGTTCCATCGCTTGCTCGATCGGCGCGATCGCGTCCCCGGTGCCGTGGACGAATCGAACCTGCTCGATTTGGCCCAGCGCCTCCGGACGAATCTCGACCTGCCCGAGCCAGTCGAGGTCGCGGATCAGCTTCTCGGCAGGCATCGTCTCCAAATAGTGCTCCAGCAGCGTACCCTTAAACCACTGATACCGCGCCATCTCCTCTTTCGCAAAGCACCGTCGGTAGAATCGTTTCAAGCAGGCAGCCTTGTTCTTTTCCAGACTCCTGCGCATATCCGCCAGCTCACCCTTGTCGTACTTCCGTCTCATGCCGACCAGAATCACCTCGTCGACCAGTTCCGGATGCCGGCCCGCGAACTCGCACACGGCAAATCCACCCATCGACCACCCCAGCAGCGACACCCTCTCTGTCTTGAGTCCGCTGACAACTTGCGCGACGCGGTCGGTCGGACTCAATGTCGAATCGCCGTCAGCCACATGCCACTCGCAAGGCCAATCCAGTCCGGCGAAGACTCGACCGTCGAACCCCCAGCCCGGCACGATGACAAGAGATTGCCTAACACCGTTGTCAGCAGACCGGAGCATGCAGAACCTGGTCGACATGTTCTATCAGATTGGACAACTCTTGCCGGCCGTGGTCGTACGTCAGCGAGAACCGCAGCCGCGCCTCCTCGGCCGGCACCGTAGGCGGGCGAATCGGCAGGACCCAGAAGCCCCTCGCCTCCAGCCCCTTGCTGGCCGCCACCGCACGCTCGGCGCCGCCCACGACCAGCGGCACAATCTGTGACGTGCCCCTGATATCGTAACCGCGCGCCATCAGCGCCTCTCGAAACCAACTGGCCTTCTCGCACAGAGCCGCGCGCCGATGCGGCTCCTCCTCAATCGTCTCCAGGGCGGCAAGACTCGCCGCCGCCATGCAAGGCGGAAGCGCCGTCGAATAGATGAAGCTCCGGCACGCGTTGACCAGGAAATCGACGATTCGGCTCGAGCCCGCCACATAGGCGCCGAAACTACCCAGCGCCTTGCTGAAAGTCCCCATGACCAACTCCACCCGCTCGCTAAGCCCCGCTTCCACCACGAGACCGCCGCCCTGAGCGCCGTAGATGCCGGTCGCGTGCGCCTCGTCGACCATCAACATCCCGCCATATCGATCCTTCAGATCCGTGATCCCCGCCAGCGGCGCCCGGTCGCCTTCCATGCTGAACACCGTCTCCGTCACCACCAGCCGCGTCTTGAAGGAATCACCATGCTTCCTGAGTAACGCCTCCAGGTGGTTCATGTCGTTGTGACGAAACCGAAAACACCGCGCCCCGGAAAGCCCGATCCCGTCGATGAGACTCGCGTGAGACAGCCTGTCGGCAAAGACCGCGTCGCCCCGGCCCACCAACGCGCTGATGATCCCCACGTTGGCCTGATAGCCCGAACTGAAGACCAGCGCCTTCTCCTTGCCACTGATCGATGCGATCCTCTCCTCCAGTGCATGGTGGATGCCAAGGTCGCCGCTCAGAAGCCTGGACGCACAGCTACTCGCGCCCGACTCCTCAACAGCCTTCGTCAGGGCCCGCGCCAGGTTGGGATGCCTCGAAAGGCCCAGGTAGTCGTTCGACGACAGATCCACGAACTCGCGACCATCACGGCACAGGCGTCCCGCGCCGCGACTGTCAACGGGCCTCAGCACCCGCAGCAGTCCCTGCTCCACTCGTTGCCGCAGGAATGTCTCTATCCGGTCCATGCTTGCCTGATCTGGTCCATCAGCGCGCGATCGGCTTCCAGCCCCGCGCCCTGGACGGTCAGATATCCTCCGATGAGCATGCCGTTGGCCCCGGCCTGAAACGCCTTGAGCTGGTCCCCGCCCAAAGCCGTCTCCCGACCGGCCGCGATCTTGAGCGTCTGCGTCGGAAGCAGAATCCGGAAGAGGCAGATCGTGCGCACGATGTCTTCGACCAACATCCGCTCCGCCGCTTCCAGGGCCGTGCCCTTGATCGGAATGAGAACATTGATCGGAACCGAATCCACCTTCAGCTCGCTCAACGTCACGGCCATGTCGATCCGATCTTCCCACCTCTCGCCCATCCCGATGATGCCCCCGCTACACACCTCGAGCCCCGCCTCCTTGGCCGCCGCGACCGTATCCACGCGCTCCTGGAAGTCATGGGTCGTGACCACCTCGGCGTAGAAACGCCGTGACGTCTCGATGTTGTGATGATAGCGCGAAAGCCCCGCCTTCTTCAGACGCTGCAATTGCCCCAGGCTAAGCGCCCCCAGCGATGCGCACACGGCAATCCCCACGTCCTGCCTGATGCGCCCGACGGCATCGGCGATGACACACGCCTCTTCCTCACTGAGTCGATTGCCACTGGTGACGATGCCAAACCGCTTGGCGCCCATGGCCTTCGCGCGGCCGGCCGCTTCGACGATCTCGTTCGCATCCTTGAGCGGATAAACCGCGGTCTCCGTGTGATGCCTCGCCGATTGAGCGCAGAACTTGCAGTCCTCCCCGCAGCGCCCCGACCGGGCGTTCAGGATGCTGCACACATCCAGCGTATCGCCCACGTGTTCCCTGCGGACCTGATTCGCCCGGGCAACCAGCGACTCAAGGGGCTCGTCCAGCAACATCTTGGCGTCGGTTACGGTATCCATATGACTGATGAGTCTATCACGATAGGCAGAGAATTGCCACGGCGTGCGGGCCCGGATGGCGCACGACGCTCCGATTCTCGCCGCTGCCTCTAGGCGATCCCGAGAACGTCCGCCATCGTGTACAGGCCCGGGGCCTTGCCAACGAGCCACTCGGCCGCTCGCAGAGCGCCTCGAACGAATGTATCCCGGCTGTGAGCCGTGTGATTGAGGGTGATAGTCTCCCCCTGCGTGCTGTAAATCACCGAGTGGATTCCGGTGATATCACCTGCCCGGACCGCGTGCATGCCGATCGTGCCCTTTTCCCGCAAAGCGTCCTTGCCGCTGCGCCCATGCGTCAGGCACGCCGCTGAATCCCTGCCCGTAGCCTCGCACACCTTCTCGGCCAGAGTCAGGGCGCTGCCGCTCGGGGCGTCCTTCTTGAAACGGTGATGCTGTTCGATAATCTCAATATCGTACGCCTCCCCCAACATCGCGGCCACCTTGCCGACAACCGAGAACAGCACGTTCATGCCTACCCCCATGTTGGTTCCGTAGATCACCGGTATGCGTTTCGCCGCCGCCTCGACGCCTGCCCGCTGCTCCTGGCTAAGCCCCGTCGTGCCCATGACCAACGCGATCCCACCGTCAACACAGTGGCGCACCGTCTTATCGGCCCCTTCAGGCAGGGAAAAATCGATGGCTACGTCCGCAGCGCTGGGCCAGGAAGATGTCAGGGCAACATCCAGGGCGCCGACACCGGCCAGCAGCCCGGCGTCCCTACCCATCTCCGGATGCCCTTCAACGTCTACGGCGCCGACCGTCTCGAACCGCCCGGACTCTGCCGCCAGGGCGATGATGCGGCGTCCCATGCGCCCCGCGGCGCCTATCACTGTCAGTCGTGGCTTCATCTCGTGCTCCTTTGCGATCAGAACCGCCATGTCCGGCAGGGAATATAAACAGCATGGCCGAGGTTGGCAAGCGGCAAAGTGTTTGAGCCGTCTGCTATCCATTGGATAGCCACCATACACTGCCTGTTGTTGCTTCGGCGGGCAACGCCCCAATATGTAGCGGTGGTGGGCCGGCCTCTCCACCCGGCACCGGGAGCGGCTGTAGGCCCCCAAAAAAGGCCGAAATCGCCAAAAAAGTTATTGCCCCTGTATCACGCGACGATTATTATGATAACTTCGATTAGGAGAAATTGATAGCTGCCAGCAGGCTTGAATGAGGCATAAAGCATGGTGTTGACAGGACGCGTGACCAGTGCAGCGGCGTGAAGAACGAACCGGAAGCTGCGCGTTCACGCTGAAGGCGGCTGTAGGATGGATGTTTCTGCTTCAGTTTTGTGGCGCCAACGAGGTTGATGGTGAAGGTTGGTCGTTCCGAGCGATGGGAAGGGCCTGCTTGGATCGGAGGCGACTGATGTAGGCGAAACGAAGGCGACAACCTCGGTTTGGCATGAGTGTCTTTGGAGTGGAAACTGCTTGAGTTTCCACTTTTTTGTTGCCCTTTTTGGGACTGCCTTTGTCGCCGGCAGAACGCAGCGGTGCAGGACGCGCCGCCTGCCCGAGGATAGGCGGCGCAAGGCAGTCTCTATTTTGGTGAGAAGAAGCCTATGAATCAAGAACTGTTGAGGATTGTGGACAACATCGCCCGCGATAAGAACATCGACAAGGAGTCGATCTTCGTCGATCTCGAGGAGGCGATGATTTCGGCAGTTCGCAAGCATTTCGGCGATCCGGACAGCGAGATCATCGTTCGTATCGACAGGGCTACGGGCAAGGTGGTCGCCTCCAGGGACGGTGAGCCCATCGATATCCGACGGCTAGGCCGCATCCCCGCCCAGACGGCCAAGCAGGTGATGATTCAGAAAATTCGCGCTGACGAGCGGGACAGCATCTACAGTGAATTCGTCCAGCGCAAAGGCCAGCTCATCAGTGGGGCCGTCGTCCGCTACGAGGGCGGAACGCTGATCATCAACCTCGATCATTGGACCGAAGGGTTCATGCCCAAGGGCGAACAGATCATGGGCCAGACCCATCGGCCCGGCGAGCGCATTCGTTGCTTGATCCTCGACGTGAAGGAAACCTCAAGTCAGGTCAAAATCATTCTGTCGCGGACCCATCCCGACTTCATCCGGCGCCTCTTCGAGTCGGAGGTGCCCGAGATTGCCGAGAACATCATTGAGATCCGCGGCTTGGCACGCGAGGCCGGCTATCGCAGCAAAGTGGCGGTGACCTCCTATGACGACAAGGTCGACCCTGTCGGCGCCTGTGTCGGTGTCAGGGGCAGCCGCATCAAGAACATCGTTGACGAATTGGGTGGGGAGAAGATCGACATCGTTCGGTGGAATGATTCGTCCCAGATCCTCGTCGCCAACGCCCTCATGCCGGCCAAAGTCAGCGAGATTGCGCTTTGCTTTGAGCTCGGCCGGGCCACCGTGGTCGTCGAGGAGGATCAGTTGAGTCTTGCCATCGGCAAGCACGGACAGAATGTACGGCTTGCCGCGAGGCTCAGCGGCTGGGATATCGATATCCTAACACCCGATGAGTACAACTTGGGCATCGAACGCCTGGCCACCTGCATCAAGAGCGTCGACGGAGCCGATGAGGTCCTCGTCGATAAGCTGATTGCCTTGGGTATCATTTCCGTGCTCGATCTTGACGATGTCGGACCGGAACCGCTCGTGGCCGAGCTTGCCTTGGAGCCCGATTTCGCCAGATCGCTCGTCGAGGGGGCCGACATGGCCTCGAAGGCATTGACGGCTGAGGCCGAACGCAAGCAGGCCGAAAAGGAAGCGGCGCAGAAGGCCAGTGAGTCCGCGGCAGCGGACGCCGAAGCCGAGACAGTGGCCGCCGAACCAAGCCCTGAGCCGGTCGAGGCCGAACCCAAGCAGGACGCCGGTGTCTCAGATGCAGCCGCCGAAGAGACCGAGGCGTTGGTTACCGAATCAGATCCGCAGCAAACCGAAGAAGAGCTGGCACAGCAGACGAATGTCTCGGATGTGCCTGACAAAGCGCAAGAAGAATAGTCCGTGGAGGTCTCTTGGCTACTACAAGAGTCTATCTGTTAGCTCGCGAACTCGGGGTCAAGAGTTCGGCGATTGTGAAGAAATGCCAAGATGAAGGTCTGGACGTTAAGAATCACATGTCCGCGATCTCAGCGGGTCTGACCGCGACTATCAAGGAGTGGTTCAGCGAGGGGGAGAACGTCACAACGATAGAGACCACCAAGAAGGTGGATCTCGCGGAAGTCCGGGTCAAGCGACCGAAGCGGACCAAGGTGGTGCAGGTCTCTCAGGAATCGGAGTCGGAAGGGAGCGATTCGGGCGGTGTCGAGGCGGCGGTGGCCGAGGCCGAGCCGACCGAGGACATCGAAACCCAAGAGGAAGACGCCCCGATCTTCGCGGAAGTGGAAGTGGCGGAGGTTGAAGATCAGGCCGAGCCGACGGAGGTCGTCGAAGCGGTTGCCGAGGCCCCGGCGATCGCCGAGCAAGAGCAGGTCGAAGCGCCCGAAGAGGAAGTGCAGGAGCAGGAGCAGGAGCAGGAGGAGGAAGAAGAGCCCGAGGTGATCGTGCCGGCCGGACCCATGCTGGAAAAGCCCAAGCCGGCCAAGCTCAGCGGCCCCCAGGTCGTCCGCGTCGAGGCGCCAGAGCCACTTCAACGCCCCAGACCGCGCACGCGGCCCAGACCGCGCCACGACGGTCCCGTCACCGAGCCGCTCATGCAGGATGGCAAGCCCAAGGCCGGTGAGCCATCGTCTGACGCCGACAAGAAACGAGGCAAACGCCACAAGGAACGCACGCACGGACGCCGCAAAGAGGACCGTGAGGCCGAGAGCAAGAAGGCCAAATCCCACACCAAATGGCGACAAAGAGACCTTGAGGAGAGACGGGCGCGGCTCAGTGCGGCCGGTGGCGAAGGGCTGCGATTGCGGCCCGCCAGGAGAATTACCTCCAAGGCACAGCGCGAGGCCGCGGGAGTCGCAAGACCCCAGAAGGCGGTCATCAGCGAGCCCATTACCGTCAAGGGCCTCTCCGCGGCGGTGGCGGTTAAAGTCACGGATATCATCGGAAAGCTGATGCAGCAAGGCGTCATGGCCACCGCCAATCAGACCATTAGCAGCGAGGTGGCCGAGCTGGTGGCCCTCGAATTTGAGACCGAGTTGGTCGTCGAACGCAAGGCCTCCCAGGAAGAGGAGATCCGCCAGGAGTTCGAACAGCGCGAGCGAAAGAATCTCAAGAAACGCGCGGTGGTCGCCGCCATGCTCGGGCACGTGGACCACGGTAAGACGAGCCTCCTGGATAAGATCCGAACCACTCAGGTCGCCGCCGGCGAAGCCGGAGGGATCACCCAGCACATCGGTGCCTACCAGGTCAGTTGGGACAACAAGACGGTCACGTTCCTCGACACCCCCGGCCATGAAGCCTTCACGGCCATGCGGGCCCGTGGTGCCAACATGACCGACATCGTCGTCCTGACCGTAGCGGCCGACGACGGCGTCATGCCCCAGACGATCGAGGCGATCGCACACTGCAAAGCCGCCGGTGTTTCCATCATTGTCGCCCTGAACAAAATCGACCTGCCGGGCATCGACATTAACCGTGTTTACGCGCAGTTGTCGGAACACGAACTGACACCCGCCGAGTGGGGCGGCGACACAGAGGTCGTCAAGACCAGTGCCACGACCGGCCAGGGCGTCGATGACCTGCTTGAAGCCCTCGACTACGTAGCCGAGCTGCTCGATCTGAAGGCCGACGACACCATCCCCGCAACCGGATGGGTCATCGAGGCCAAGATGTCACCCCAGCAGGGGCCCATCGCCACCGTGCTGCTCAAAGAGGGCCTCCTCTCCAAGGGCGACGTCATTCTCGCGGGCGACACCTACGGCCGAATCAAGATGATGAGAAACAGCTACGGCAAGCGCATCAAAACCGCGATCAGTTCCATGCCCGTCGAAATTGTCGGTCTCAATGACGTGCCCCAGGCCGGAGACCGTTTCTACTGCCTCGAAGACGTCAACCGGGCCAAGACCGCGGCCGAAGAAAGCAAGCTGCGAGCCAGAGAAAAATCCCTGGCCGAACGCACGCAGGTGACCATGGACAACCTGTTCAGCCAGATCGCCGCCGGAAACGTCAAGGATCTGAACCTCATCGTTCGCGCCGATGTCCAGGGCTCGGTCGACGTGCTAAAGAAGTATCTCACCGAACTCAGCGTCGACGAAGTGCGAATCAACATCCTCCAGGCCACCCCGGGCGGGATTACCGAAGGCGACGTGATTTTGGCCGAGGCATCGAATGCCATCATCATCGGATTCAATGTCGTCGCCGAGGAACGCGCCGCCAAACTGGCCGAGGCCGAAGGCGTGGATATCCGCCTCTACAGCGTGATCTATCGCATCACGGAAGACCTGAAGAAATCCATGGTCGGTATGCTTGAACCGGAGGAGCAGGAGAAGACGCTGGGCCGTGCCGTTGTCAGAGCCACCTTCAAGGTTTCCCGAATCGGCACCGTGGCCGGCTGCTACGTCAGCAACGGCATCGCCGCCAAGAGCGCCAAGGCACGCCTGATTCGTGACAACATCGTCGTCAGGGACAACCTGTCCCTCGAGTCGCTGAAGCACTTCAAGGACGACGTGCGGGAAGTCAAGACGGGATTCGAGTGTGGGATCAAGATGGCCGGATTTGATGACATTAAGATCGACGATACCTTTGAGTTCTATGAGATCATCAAGGTAGCTCGTACCCTGGATTCGTGAGCAGACGCCGTTGCGCCGTGCGGAAAGAAGCATCGTCATGCCGACTCGAAGGCAAGAAAAAGTGGCTCGTGTCGTGAAAGAGGTTGTCAGTGATGCCGTGGCCAACCATCTGAGCGACCCGCGGATCACCGGGTTCGTGACGGTCACGAAGGTGGAAATGGCGCCCAATCTGCGCGACGCAGAGGTCTACCTCAGCGTCTTTTCCCAGAACGATGCCGCCAAAAACAAAACGTTCGCGGCAATTGTTCATGCGGCCAAACACATTCAGTCGCTGCTGGGGGCGGCCTTGGAAAGCAAGTTCTGCCCCGTTCTGCACTTCCACCGCGATGAGCATTTCCAGAAGACCCTGGAGACCATGAGGCTCATCGACGAAGTGGCGCACGAACAGGCCGAGAGAACCGCCGAGCCGGATGACTAGGGGGCCTCTCACGGATCGAACGAACGGTGCAGGGCAAGCGACCGCTGCACGCGAGGCCGGACGGCCGAGAGGCCGCGATATTTGGAAGGGCCATGAAGAACAGTAAGGAATATGCCACACGTTTGCAGAAGCTCTATCGCGGACTCAAGCGCGCGCACCCGAAGGCGGAGAAAACAATACACGACGATCCGATCGAAGCACTGATCTACGGCATCGTCAACGAGCACACCAGCGACTCCGCCACGCAGCGCGCCATGAAGGGATTTCGCGGAACGTTCGTAGACTGGAACGATCTGCGCGTCTCACGGGTCGAAGAGATCGTCGAGATCCTCCAGGAGGACAGCGCCAAGAATCGCGCCACCGCCTTTGCGCTGGTCACCGCACTCCGCGCCGTATTCGACGAGTACCACACCCTCAGCCTGCAACCACTGAAGAAAATAGGAAAGCGACCCGCCAAGCAGGCCATTGAGGCCCTGGAAGGTGTCGGGCATTTCGTCGTCAGCTACTGCATGCTGACCGCCTTGCACGGCCACGCCATCCCGCTGACCGAGACCATGGTCGCCTACCTCAAGAAGAACGACATCGTTGATCCCGACGCCGATGCCCGCGATATCGAGGGATTCCTCACCCGGCAAGTGGCCGCCAAGAATGCCTACGAATTCTACAGCCTGCTGCGCCACGAGAGCGAATCGCCAAAGGTCGTCAGGAAGAAAACGAAGACAACCCGCAAGAAGACAACGAAGAAAAGGAAAGTGGCGAAAGCCAAGAAGTGAGACGTCTCGTCGCCGTCACGGACGGCGCGACCATCGCCACTTCGTAGAATGAAGCTATGATGAATTCAGAGAAGATCCTGAAATTGGGCATCCCCGCCGGCAGTCTGCAGAAAGCCACCATTGCCCTGTTTGCCAGGGCCGGGTTTGACGTCTCCGATTCCAAGCGGAGCTATCTGCCGGCCATCGATGATGACGAGATTCAACCGATTTGTCTCAGAGCCCAGGAAATGGGACGGTACGTCGGGGACGGCGTACTCGACGCGGGAATCACCGGGTTCGATTGGATCACCGAGAACGATTGCGATGTCGTCGAGATCTGTGAGCTGCCCTACAGCAAGGCCACCAGCAATCCCACCCGCTGGGTCCTCGCAGTCCCCGCCGAATCGGACGTGACAGAGCCGCACCAGCTCGCCGGCGGGATCATCGCCACGGAACTCGTTGGCGTCACCAAGAAGTACTTCGCCGAAAAGAACATCGACGTGAGAGTCGAGTTCAGTTGGGGAGCCACGGAAGTCAAGGCCCGCCTCGTCGATGCCATCGTCGAACTCACCGAGACCGGGACATCCATACGCGCCAACAATCTGCGCATCATCGACACCGTCATTACTTCCACAACGCGGCTCATCGCCAACAAGGACGCATGGCAGGACAAGGTCAAACGCGAGAAGATCGAAAACATCAGCATCTTGCTCCGCGCCGCCATCGAGGCACGCAGCAAGGTCGGGCTCAAGATGAACGTTAAGAAAGAGGACCTCGACGCGGTTCTCAAGGTGCTCCCCTCGGAGAAGAGTCCGACCCTGTCCTCTCTGGCGGACTCGGACTACGTAGCGATTGAGGTTATTGTTGACGACAAAGTGGAAAGGGCCCTCGTTCCCGCGCTGAAACGGGCCGGCGCATCGGGGATTATCACCTATCCACTGAACAAAGTGATCCACTGACGGCTCGGCGACGGGGCGGTCCCATCGCCCTGGAGTCCAGGGGGCCGTCTACCGGCCCGCGGAGTGTCCGCAAAGGATATTGGGAACGGCTTATGAAGAGGAACTATCGACAGGCAATCCGGCTGCTCACCGCCGCTGTTCTAGGCACGATGGGGTTCATCCTTGTCTCCTGTAGCCCCTCCGACGATTCTGGCGACGCCCAGGCCGCCTCAGAACAGGTGGCCAAGATCGGGGACGACGCCATCACAAAAGACGAGCTGAAGCAGCGACTGGCGCAGGAGATTCGCCCGCAACGCGACGAGTACGGCGTATCGACAGGGCCCGTCACCCCCCAGTCCGTCCTTCGCACAATGCTCGCCGAAAAGGCGATGGTCATGGAAGCACGCAAGCTCGGATACCTCGAGGACGAGGCCCTGCGCTCCTCCATCGAAAAGTACAGGCAAAGACTGCTCGTCAACCTCTTCGCCAACGATTACGTCATGGAAAACGTGCCCGTGCCCGAGCCCAACGTGGCCGAGCAGCTCCAGACGGATCCGAATCTGACCCGCGAGCAGGCCGAGATGAAGGTCCGAGCTCAGAACGCAAAGCCCATATTGAACCAATTCTATGTCGACCTGCAGCAGAAGCTCAAGCTGGAGAAGGTCAAGGACAACTTCCCCAAGGCCGCCAGCATCCACCAGCGACTGCTCTTGCGGCCCGCCCAGCCGCGCGGAGGGACCATCTTCTGGATCATGAACAAGCAGGTCCGCGATGAACTCAGCGACGCGGAGAAGGCCATGGTCCTGGCACGCTACACCGGCGGCGAATTCACGCTCCACGACTGGTTCAACGCACTCACCTCAATGGCCCCGCCCGGACGCCCCAAGGACCTGGGTCGGCCCGCGGGCGTCGAAAGATTGCTCGATCGAGCGCTGCCGTCGGTCCTGTGGGCCGCCGAAGCCGTGGCACGAGGCTACGACAAGAACCCCGAACTCCTCCGACAGATCAAGACACGCGAGGACATGCAACTGCTCGGCAAGATCAAGGGCCAGAAGTACAGGGAGGTCCAGGACCCCAACGCCGACGAGATCAAGGCCTATTTCGAAGCCCACGAAGACCTGTTTGCCGATAGTGCTTTTCTCAACGTCGAGCAGATATGGTGCCCGGATCTCCAGACTGCCCAGAAGGCCCATAAGTTGCTCGTCGACGGCGACTCGCTCGAATCGGTCAACGAGGCCCACGGTCTGCTGGAGCAAAGCAAACCGCACAACGTCTACCCCTCCAGCGAAGGACCGTTCTGGGACGATCTGTGGAAGGCCGAGCCCAATGACGTCGTTGGGCCGCTCAAGGGGTTCTACCAGACGGGCATCAAATGGCGGGTCCTCAGAGTGCTCGAGAAGACGCCACCCGTCTTGAAACCTTATTCCAAATCGCTCGAGAACCAGGTCAAGTCGGCGTTGATGACCCAACGCAGACAGGACATCTTCGCCGCCTACGAAGCTCAGTTGCTCCAAAAGTATCCCCACACGATCTACGCCGACAGGATCGAGGATATCGATCCCCTGGAGGTCACCCCCGTCGAGCAGCCGCCTCAGTAGACTGGACGGACCGGGCGTCTCGAACGTGGCTGGCGTGCCAATACGCCCAGACAGGGACCCCAGACCACATGGCCGGGCCTCCTCGCTCTCTGGAGCGCCCGGATGCGGCAATGTCATGACCGCCGAAGCGAGGGATTTCTGTTGCAAACCGCCGCCCGTTCAATACTATCAGGGGACGACGACCACGAAAGGATTGGTGGATAAACGGTTCTAAAGAATGGTTTTCACGCTCCAGAGATATATCTTCCGTGAACTCTTTAGGGTCTTCGCGCTGGCGACGATCGGCCTGACCCTGATCTTGAGTCTGGGCGGGATTCTGCAGCCGGTCCAGGAATACGGCGTCGGGCCTCAGCAAGTCGTCCACATCCTGCTCTACTTCATGCCCATCACGCTCACGTTCGTCCTGCCCATGGCGGCCCTCTTCGCCTCCGCCCTCACCTACGGCCGATTCGCCAGTGACAACGAACTGGACGCCTGCCGCGCCAGCGGCATCAGCCTGATGACAATGGTCTATCCGGGACTGATACTCGCCATTCTCGTCGCCATCGCCAATCTCCTCCTGAGCTTCCACGTCATGCCCTATTTCGTCCACCTGGCCGAGAAATCGCTCAAGGCCGACGCCAAGCAGATCCTCTTTCGCAACATTCAGCGACGCGGATTCTACAGCCTGCCGCCTGACAAGAAATTCATGATCTACGCCGACTACGCCGACCCCGGCACCGACACGCTCGCCGGCATTGTCGTCATCCAGAGAGAAGAGGGAACCGTCAAGGACATCCGCACGGCTGAAACGGCTAGGGTTCATTTTGACCTCCGCGAGCAGTCCAACGAGGTCAGACTCGATGTCCAGGGCCTGCGGCAGATGGGAGAGGGCCGCAACGACCTCTGGTTCACCGTCGGCACCGCTCAGGTAAGCCAGGCGTTCGGCTCGCTATTGGGAGATGACATCAAGTTCAAACGTGTCGACGAAATAAAACTGATACGCGCAGATATGATGCGGTTTGAACCGATCGCAAAGCTCGCCCGGGATGCCTTTGCGCAACTGGCCACGGAAGCGTTAGCTCAGGATATCAGCGAGAAGATCGCCGCGCCCAAACGCGATCTCTACGAACTACGCGGCGCCACGCGTTTCGTCAGATTCTCGGCAACCTCGTGTGCCCTGGAGGAGGAAAGCCAGATCGGTCTTGTGGGACCTGTACGCCTACAGGAGTATGACAGTCTCTCGGGCGAACTCCTCCGCACGATGCGCTGCAAGACGGCGGCCATTCACATTGTTCAGGACAACCAGAGGCTCAAACTGGGCCTGTATCTCAACAATGCCAGGGTCGAGGCGACAGAGCAACGCATGATCGCCCACAGCATCGCGGACCTGGCCTTGCCCACAGCGCTCGAGCAGCGCCTCTACAGCCGAAGTCTGTTGGATACCGTATTGGCCAAAGGCACGGCGTCGATTCTCCCGGGCCCGCCCGGTTCCACATTGGCGAAACTGTTGGCTCAACTGACGAGGCTAATCGCCCGGACCCAGGTCGACATCAAGGCCGAGATGAACTCCCGATTGGTCTTTGGCATTGGCTGTCTCCCCATGATCATGATCGGCATTGGCTTGGGCATCGTCAACCGCGGGGGGCACTTGCTCAGCGCCTTTGGAGCCAGTTGCATACCGTCGGCCGTCCTGATCGTCGCCATTATCAGTGGCAAGCATGTCACCGAGAACATGACGTCTCAAGGCGTCTCGGGCATTGTCGTCATGTGGACGGGACTGGCCTGTCTGATGGTGTTGGCCGCCGTGATCTACTCGCGCTTGGCCAGGAGTTGACAGAGACGCTTGCACAAGCGATTGAAAGGGTGCGAGGCACAGAACGATGAAGATACTCGACCGATACATCGCGAAGAACTTCATGATCGGCTACATCATCGCGTTCTGCGTTCTCATCGGATTGCGGATCATCATTGAGCTTTTCGTGAACCTCGATGAGTTCGCCGAACACGCCGACCGTGGCGCCTGGGTCGTGACCCGTCATGTCGCAACATACTACGCGATGCGAACGACACTCTACTTTCGCGACATTGCTGGCGTCGTCACGGTTGTCGCGGCCGCATTCTCATTGGGCCGTATGGTCCGCGCCAACGAACTCGTCGCCATCATGGCCTCCGGCGTCAGCGCCAAGCGAATCGTCGGGCCCATTCTCGTACTGGCCATCTTCTTCACCGCCCTGGCCGTCGCCGATCAGGAACTCCTGATCCCCTCCATCAGCGACAAGCTGGTGCGCGATGAAGACGAAATCCCGGGCGAAGAGTCCTACGATGTATGGTTCCTCACGGATGGCAACGGCTCGTTAATCAGCTCCCGCCGCTTCGTCGTCGGCACCCAGACACTCGAACAACCCACGATCATCACCCGCCACCGGGATCCGAACAGGCCCGGAATCTGGACCGTAACAGGCCGCATCTCCGCGGACCTGGCCCGCTACAATGATCGAACGCGCAATTGGGATCTCGAAAATGGGCTGCTCGTCAGAACCGAAGCCACCCGACCTCGCCCGATCGCCTCCTATGCGGGCTCCGATCTCCATCCCAAGGATATCCCTGTCCGACAGATGTCAGGCTTCAACTCATTGCTCAGCTCGCGCCAGCTCTCGGCCCTGGCCGCTCAGAAGACCAAGATAAAGGACGTCGCCCAGTTGACAAGCCAGAAGCACTTCCGCATCACCGACCCACTGATCAACCTCACGATGTTGATGGTCAGCTTGCCCGTCCTGATCTGTCGCGATCCCAAGACCATGAAGTCCGCGATCCTCGTCAGCTTCGCACTCACAGCCACCTGCTTCGTCTCAACCTTCGTCTGCAAAATGCTCGCCACCGAGGTCGTCTTCGCCCGCATGATGCCCGAGTTCTGGCCCTGGGTTCCCCTCTTCATCTTCCTGCCCATCGCCATCATCGAGCTCGATTCGATGCGAACCTGAGCCAATCGAGCACAGCCGACGCGCTCGACCTCGAAAGGAACCACCCAGTCTCTAAGACTTCACCGCCGCCTCGCGAACTTCCTTGTTGATGCGCACGCTGCACCAGTGTTGCCCGCACATCGAGCAATAGTCCGCCGAGCCCGGTGTCTCCGCGTCGATCTCCTTGCACGCCTCCCGGTGCATGCGCTCGGCCGTCTTCGGATCGAGCGATTCGCCCAGATGGGTCTGCCAGTTCAGATTCGCCCGCGCCGTGCTCAGCTTCCTGTCGCGATCGCTCGCCCCCTCGAGCCCGCGAGCGATGTCCGCCCCATGCGCCGCGATCTTGGCCGCGACAACCCCCGCACGAACGTCATCGGCGTTGGGAAGACCCAAATGCTCCCGAGGCGTAACGTAGCAGAGATACGACGCCCCGTAGAAAGCCGCCGCACAACCCCCGATCGCCGACGTGATATGGTCGTACCCAGGCGCAATATCCGTCACCAGCGGCCCCAGGACGTAGAACGGCGCCCCTTGGCAAATCTCCTGCTGGATCTCCATATTGTATTGAATCTGGTCGAACGGAACGTGCCCCGGTCCTTCCACCATCACCTGGCAACCCTTCTCCTGGGCCCGCTGCGTCAGCTCGCCCAACGTCCTCAACTCGGCAATCTGCGCCTCGTCCGTCGCATCGGCAATCGCCCCCGGCCGCAGTCCGTCACCCAGAGAAAAACACACGTCATACTCGGCCAGAATCGCGCAAAGATCGTCGAACAATTCATAAAGCGGATTCTGCTTGCCATGATGGATCATCCATTTCGCCAGCAGTGCCCCGCCTCGACTGACGATCCCCGCCACGCGACTGCCCAGCAATGGCAGATGCTCCCTGAGCAGACCGGCGTGAATCGTGAAGAAGTCCACACCTTGCTTCGCCTGCTTCTCAATCGTCCGCAGAAGCAGGTCCTTGTCGATATCCTCAACCTTTCGCCCCTCGATCACTTGGTAGATCGGCACCGTCCCGAACGGCACCGGACAGTGGCTCAGCAGTTCCTCGCGAATCTCGTCGAGGTTGCCGCCCGTGCTCAGGTCCATGATCGTATCGGCGCCCACGTCCAGCGCCGCCTGCATCTTCTCGATCTCCGCCTGCACCGAAGCCCGCACGCTGCTCGTGCCGATGTTCGCGTTGACCTTCGTCGTCAGCGCCCGCCCGATACCCATGGGTTTCAGGTTGTCCTCCAGGTGCAGCGTATTGGCCGGGATGACCAAATGCCCGGCGGCAACTTCCGTTCGGATTGTCTCGGCGCTAACCGGCTCTATCTCTGCCACACGCTCCATCGCGGGCGTCACTATCCCGGCTCGGGCCTGTTCTAGTTGCGTTCCCATCTCGTTTAGCTCCTTGTACCAACAAAAAAAATCGCTCCCGCAGGAAGCGATTCGCGACGTTCTCAAACTCGAACTCAGTCCATCGCTTTCCTACGCAGGCGTATCCGCTCAACCCCAATTCCCGGGGCCAATCGTGCGGTTATCCTGATCAGGTTCGGAGGGTTTTCTCTCAGACCCGCCACACGGCAGGTCACCCCTAGCGACCGAAACCATTATAACGACCACCGCAACCCGTTCAAGGAAATCTCCCGGGCCGCCACGGCGCCAACGCACGCCTACGCCGACCCGCCCCCAGGAGCGTCGTCACGCTGCCGAGTGGACAGAAGAAGCAGATTCCGAATCCCCTCGATCCCCCGCGCCGCCAGCCATTTTTCCTCGAATCCCTTCTCCTGAACGATCTGGGCAATGGCCATCAGGGCCCGCAAGTGGTAGTTGCGCTGGTCCTTGCTCCCCGCCAGGATGAACATGACCTTCACCGGGTCCTTGGCCGCAGAGAAGCGAATGCCCCCCCTCGCGCGAACCAGCAGCACGTCGAACTTTTCCTCCCCCTCAACAATGATATGCGGAATGGCCAGCCCCGGCTGGATCACCGTGCTGCTCTCCTTCTCACGGTGCAGAAACTTCTCGAACAGCACGAATTCGTTCAGTCCCAGCCTCCCGGCCAGCAGCCCCGCCGTCTGACGCAGAACCGCCTCCGACGCCTGCTCCCCGTCAACGTCCAGAATCTCACAATCCCGGATCAACTGGTCGAACCGATCCTCGATGATATTATCGCGCTCGATCAAGATGTCCCGAAGCTCATTCTCCAGCGTAACCGTCTTGATCGCCTTATCCGTAACGCGCTCGACAATGTGCATCACCGCCGACGCCCGCTTCACACGCTTCGACACATACAGCCAGTACCACGCCGCGCTGAGCACCACAAACCCGGCCGAAATCGACAGCGGCACCACGCCCATGTCGATGATCAACGCGATATAAGCCACAATCGCCACGATATGGATGTAGGGATACAGGGGCGAGCGAAACGACGGACGATAGCTCTGGATCTTGCTCTCCCGCATGATGATCACGCTGGCGTTGTCGAGGGTGAACAGAACGATCATCAACGTCGATGCCGTCTTCACCAGCGCTTCGGTATCGAGAAAAACGATAGCCGCGATCATGAAAGCGCCCGTGAGCAGGACACCGCTGTGCGGCGTGCTGAAACGCTTGTTCACACGCGCCAGAAACACCGGCAGCAACTGGTCGCGACTCATCGCCATCGGCGATCGCGACGCCGCCAGAATGCCCCCATTGGCCGTAGTCACGAACGCCGCGATCGCAGCCAGCGACAGCAGGACGTATCCGAATGTTCCCATCGTCTTGCCCGCAGCCAGCGAGATCGGCATCAGACTGCTCGTCAATTCCGCACCATCCACCAACCCCACCGTCACGCCCACCACCGCGAAATAGAGGACCGCCACAACGAGCCACGCCAACATCATGCCCAGCGGCAGATTCCGGCCCGGATGGCGAACCTCCTCTGCGATGCTGGCAACCTTCGTCAGTCCCCCGAAACTCACAAACGCCAGACCCGCCGTCGCGAAAACCGCCGCCCAACCCTTCTCCAGGAATCGCTCGTACCGCGTAGTCTCAACGCTGTGGGCACTGGCCAACACGAACATCAGGAGAACGACAATCAGTCCGCCGACCAGGACCACCTGGAGGCGACTGGTGTGCTTGACACTGACCACGTTCAACGCCGTAAACGCCGCACAGCAGACCACCCCAATAGCCTTCAGATGAACCTCGCTAAGCTGGGCATTGAATACTCTCTGGATTGTCAACTCCGCGAGGATCGCCATACCCACGACAGCGAATGCACTCTTCAAGGCCAGCGAAAACCAGTTCGCCAACCCGCTGAACAGCCCGAACACCGGCCCGAAGCTCCGCTCCACGTAGAAATACGTCCCGCCCGCCCGCGGCATGGCCGTCGCCAGCTCCGCCTTGCTCAGCACGCTCGGGACAATCAGCAGGGAGGCCAGCAGATAAGAGACGATCACCGCCGGTCCGGCCTTGCCATACGCGATCGCCGGCAGAATGAACAACCCCGAGCTGATCATAGCCCCGGCCGCCACCGCAAAAACGTCCAGAGCACCAAGCTGTTTACGCAACTGTGTCAAAACGGCCTATCCTTAAACCACATCGTCGCAACACCCTCCGTGCCGTACCCACGACGATTCCACCCCGCATTATAGCCCCTCACACCGCCCCCGAAACCCCCAATCCCCAGACAATAATGCCGCCCATCACCCTACCCTCCCGCTCGCCCTCAGCCGCTACCATCGGCTTCACCCCACCCTCTTCCTACCGCCAAAGTGCCTTTTGAAGAGAATTTGAAGATTTGTCTGTAACGCCAACCCGCCCTGCGCGATATAATACTTTGTACGA
>Ga0272442_10001607_pt1 | contig 33965 bp, 30 predicted proteins | sample SSMForm2O_FD_200262 | JGI IMG/M metagenome (GOLD analysis project Ga0272442, IMG submission 200262) | Marine sediment archaeal communities from Little Sippewissett salt marsh, Falmouth, MA, United States - SSM-Form-2O | ecosystem: Environmental > Aquatic > Marine > Wetlands > Sediment ... | reverse complement strand
TCCATATTGCACACAAAAATCGAGACAAGATATGAGCAAACACGAAAAACCAATGACCAATAAAACCCTGATTTAAACGCAATTAAACCCTGCGATTCCTCTAAAAATCTGTTATATAATAGTAATGAATGAGATCCCGCTTAATAACTTTGCCATTCTCTACTTTTTTAGGTTATCTATATTAAGTTATTTAATTCTAAAAATTCTTCCCAACCCAAAATTCCCTATCTCTAATGCACTAATCTATAAAGCAATACCAAAACACACTCTGGGCATTATTTGCTCTGTTTATGCTTGAAAAATTAAATCAGAAATATTTCTTGGTCCTAACAGGTAGCAAGCTTAATAGAAAATAAAATTCTCCTGCCGGACAGTTAAAATAAACGGTGAACCCTGGTGGTTCGCAAAAGATGTCTGTGATCTTTTGGAGATAAAAAATTCAAGGGCATTTATAGCCAAATTGGAAGATGATATGAAGAATTCCGTTCATGTCGTGGACGCTATTAAGTCAAAAAGAGGATATCCTTATTTTAACATCATAAATTACAGGGGATTAATTAGAATTTTAAACACATCGAGAACGGAAAAAAGGAAAGAATTTCAGAAATGTTCATAGAAAGTAATTCAGATGAATGAATTCAGGAGTTTAAACAAAAAATGGATACTACCTACCCAGGGATCAGATCGAGGAAGTAGATCTTCAATACTTCATTGTTAGATAATTCCTTATAAAATCCTTTCCCAGCCCAAAATTCCATATCTCTAAAGCACTCTAATAGGAAAGTAGTATCAAAACATATCCTGGAAATAATCTGTGTAATATAAACTTGTAAAATTTACTCAGATCTTAGGAAATGCCTATTTCAGGGATGAGATTTTTCAGAAAAGTAACTCTCCAGCCCATAAAAAAATGGTACATCCGTAGGGACTCGAACCCTAGACCCGCTGATTAAGAGTCAGCTGCTCTACCAACTGAGCTACGGATGCACGCAAAGCAAATCTTTTTATCCCTTTCTCAGTGTCAAGTTTTCTCCCTAAATTCATTACTTTGTCAATTGACAAAAAAGAGATTAATTTTTTTCTGTTGTAAATATAATTATTAAAACAGGGATTAAATGATTGCCATATACATAGATAATAACCTTAATAAATTTCGCAGGGAGATAGAATTCACCGTCGATTTCATATTCCGAACCCTGGGTATGGAATATAAATATATTCATAAATTGCATGAACTTAAATCAAATGATCTTCTTATTCTCTATAGCTTTATCAGACCTAATCTCAAAGAAGCTTATGTGTTAGCAATACATAAGATCCTTATCTTTATCCCTTTTTGCTCCTCCTTTTTTCTTAAGCAAACTAATGAGAACAAAAAGAATTCAGAATTAGTGGAACAGAAAGTAAATAAGCATTCATCTGTTTGGGTTGAGATGGAATTTGATCAGCCGGAATTCACCCAGAAACGATCTGATATTTATTTTACCAGCTTTAACTTTGATCTGATCGGCAATATTTTTCTGCAGCTATTCTTGGCTAGAGGTAGTCGAGATAAATCGATATCATCAAAATCATTACCAACACCACAAGATTCGAGAAAACCCGGTATTAATCTATTGCTTATTTATCTGGAAGATCTCATTTCCCGAGCAGTTAAAAATTTCAATGGCTATTTTATGATTAAAAAGCAATTCTGGCCTCAAGATCAAAATTCTGCAATTATAATTTCACATAGTGTTAATAGTCTGAGGAAATGGACATTTAAGAAAATAATCAAAAGTACACTCAAAAATTTTCTGATCCTTTATGAATTAAAATTTCTACTCCGTGATTTGATCAGCAAATTAAAGTTTATATTCACTAATTTGGAACAATACTGGAATTTCGATCTTATTGATGAGATTGAGCGAAAATATGGGATCAGAAGTACATATTTCTGGGGAGTCTATTCTGAGGGATTTTCTGGAGTAGATTACAACATTTCAGATCCAAATTGTAAAAATGAGATTCTCGATCAGATCAATTGGGGTAACGAAGTTGCGCTCCTGGCTACGAGCGACTCAGCGAAATCAGATCAACAGATAAATCAGAAAAAGAAGCTTCAAAAACTTATAAAGCAGGAGATAGAAGGGTTAAGGATAATGACTAACAAATTTAAACCCGATCTTACCATTGAACTACTGAATAAAAATGGTTTTCAATATGATTCGACAATCAATCAGGATAAGATAAATGGATTTCCCAATGGAATCGGATTTCCATATTATCCATATTATGAAATCGATCGGGAAGAAAATAATAATAGCTTTATTCGCAGGTTCTGCTTGGAAATCCCTCAGGTATTCAGTGATCACAATCTAAAACTTTCACGCTATAAAATTGTCGAATTAACCCAGGCAGAGCAGATTATTGCAGAACTTGTTGAGAACGCCGAACTGGGAAGGGCTTTACTTACTTTTGATTTTTCCTTGCCAAATTTTGCCGATATTAGTTATAATAAATATTTATATGAATATCTTTTGCAGATTATTAAAACGAAGGACTTTTTCCTGGCTACGATGAAAGAATTAAACGCTTGGTGGAAACAAAGGCAATCGGTTAAGTTGAAGGAATTAGATAGGGGTTTTGATATTTATTTTCCTGAAAAGATTGATCATTTTACCCTAACTTTCACCAGTTCAAGCTACAAATTAAATACAGAACAATGTCCTTGTAAAGTGGTCAATAACTGCCTGTTTTTCTCTAATATTAAAAGTAATTCTCATTATAAAATCTTCCTGGATAAACTATAATGAAACAGTTATTGATAATTTCTTATACCAATCCAACCCTCAATATTCCTTCCGGTGTCCGTATCGGTAAATTTGCCAAATACCTTCCCCGATATAATTGGAAACCAATTATTGTCTCTGCACCATTTCCATATTTTTATGATAGTGATAAGAGCTTTACCTATGATGATCTATCAATTTATCTGACCAAATCCCTTGATCTGGCACATTTTTTCAGGATTTTAACAGGGAAAAAAAGAAAATCTACTTCCATGAAATTAAGGCGCTCGAATGAAAATATGATCGATTGGATAAGATCGCTTATGCCTGTTGACGATAAAATCGGTTGGTTACCATTTGCCTACGGAGAAGCAAAAAAGATTATCAAGAAGAAAAGAATAAGACTTATATTTACTTCTCTGGGTGGGGTCTATCACCAGGCTATAACAGCACGTAAATTGAGCAAAAAATTCAAAATTCCTTATATACTCGAATTCAGAGACCTCTGGGCTGATCACCCTTTTTCGCAGAGGACTTTTTATAATAAAATACTCATAGAACACTTCGAAAAAAAGGTAATTGCCGATGCTGCCAGGATAATTACTGTCAGTGCAGGATTTAAAAAGCATCTTCTGGAAAAATACCAACTTCCTGAAAAAAAGATTTCTGTTATCACCAATGGTTTTGACCCTGAAGATTTTGAGGAAAAAACTGATATTAAAGTTGAGAAAACAGCTTTGAACCTTACTTTTGCTGGTAGTTTTTACCGACAACTCAATCCTCGGGATCTCTTCAGGATTCTTGATGAAATCGATACCATAGATATTAAAATCAAGTTGCGTTTTATAGGAAATTTTAAAAGTAAATTCCTGAAACTGACTGAAGATTACAGAAAAAAACTCGGCAAAAAACAGATAATTATAGAATTGATTCCCCGTCAGAATTACCATTCGATGCTAAATTACTTGAGAATAGCTGATCTTCTGCTGGTTTTTCTACCGGAAGGGAATATCTATAAGAATATTATCCCTGCGAAAACATTCGATTATCTCGCAATTAAAAAACCCATCCTTGTTTTCTGTGCTCAAGATAGTGACTTATATAGGATTCTGAATGAATATAACTGCAAATTCTGGGTAGAACCCGGTAATATCAAAATGGGCATTGTTGTTTTGAAGAAGATATTTGATTTTTATAAAAAAAATAAGTTAAAAGAATGTAAAGTGGATAAAGGATTTCTCGATCAATTCAGACGTGATAACCTAACCAGAAAATTGAGTGATATTTTCAATGAGGTCACAGGTTAGTTTATGAGCCGGATACTATTTATTTCAAACACTTCCTGGTATTTGTTCAATCATCGATTAAACTTGATGCAATCCCTTGAAAAAGCAGGTTATGAGGTTACTTTTTTAGCTCCCTATGATAGCTACACGACTAAAATACCTTTTCATCACCATCATCTTAAGATCAATTCACAGAGTGTCAATCCTTTCAAAGAATTAATTTTAATTTACATGATTTTCAGATCCATAAGGAAAATCAAACCTGATCTGGTAATAAATTTTACCATAAAACCAAATATCTATGGAGCTCTGGTAGCTAGGATCATGAGTATTCCCTTCATAAACAATGTAACAGGTCTGGGTGATAGTTTTATTAAAAGAAATCTTGTAATGAAGATATTACTGTTACTATTTAGAATCACCATGCCTTATGCCAGAATGATTTTCTTTCAAAATCGGGATGATCTGGATTTGTTTTTTACTCATAAACTTATTTCTAAGAACAGGTACGACCTTTTACCTGGTTCCGGTATTGATCTCGAAAAATTCCTTCCCCGAGATCGTGAAATGAAAAATGGATTTATATTCCTTTTGTATGGAAGATTACTCCGAAAAAAAGGGATTGTTGAATATGTGGAAGCAGCAAGGAAGATAAAAAGCAAATATCCTGAAGTACAGTTCAATATTCTTGGATTTCTAGATGTTGATAATCCTTCTGCGATCAGTAGAACAGAAATGCAGGCTTGGCATCAGGAAGGAGTTGTGAAATATCTGGGCAGTACAGATGATGTAAGAGATTTTATTGCTGAATCCGATTGTATTGTCTTCCCATCTTACTATCGGGAAGGTGTGCCCCGGGTGTTACTCGAAGCTGCTAGTATGGCGAAACCTGTGATCACATCAGACAGTACTGGATGCAGGGAAGCGGTAGATGATGGTTCGACAGGATTCCTGTCTATCCCTCGAAATGTACCTGATCTGGTAAATAAAATGGAGAAAATGATCAATCTTAAACCAGCTCAAAGAAGGTTGATGGGGAAAAAAGCCAGAGAGAAAATGTTACATGAATTTAATGAAAAGATCGTAATCCAGAAATATACTAATTATTTGCAAATGTTATTAAAAAATCAATGACAAAAAATATCTGATTAAGTTTAAGGTATCAAAAAGGGAGTTTTAAAGGATAATGATCATAGAAACTTTAATAATAGCAGTTCTGGCTTTTAGCTTTACTTACCTTTTAACTCCATGTATGATCAGATTTACTGTTAAAAACAAACTTGTCGATAAACCTTCGGACAGAGGGGTGAATCTTGAATCCATACCAATTGCGGGAGGTTTGGCTTTTGCCATTCCAATCATTGCGATTCAGGTAGGATTATCGTTTTATTATCCTCAATACAGTAAGGAAATGCTCCGTTTGGCAATAAGTGGTTTTTTTATAATGTTATTAGGATATCTTGACGATATAAAGGGATTTACAGCAAATTATAAACTGGTTATCCAGATCATAATTGTGTCCTTTATCTATTTTACAGGACTCAAGATAACTCTCTTAACCAATCCGTTTGGACCGAGTTTGAAATTAGGATTTTTTTCCTTTCCCTTCACGATAGCCTGGTTTCTTCTGGTTATCAATGCTTTCAATTTGATTGATGGTCTGGATGGTTTGGCTTCTGGAATAGCAATGATCGTTTCCATGGTTCTCATAGCAGTGGGTTTGGTTAAACACAATTATCTTGTAATTATGTTATCGACAATGATAATGACATCTAATTTTGCTTTTTTGTTTTATAATTTCTATCCAGCGAAAATATTCATGGGTGATACCGGTAGTTTATTCCTTGGTCTCAACATTGCTGCAATATCTGCAACCGGTGAAGCTCAATACAAAGGTTTTACAGCTATGACTTTGCTTATTCCCTTTGTTGTGTTGCTTATACCCATATCCGATACGGTCTCTACCATATTCAGAAGGGTAAAGAAAAGAAAACATATATTCCAGGCAGACAAGGAACACTTTCATCATAAAATGCTTGAACTGGGATATTCTCAAAAAGCAATAGCTCTTATAGGGTATTTTTTGACTTTTGTCTTTGGAATTTTCGCTTTCGGACTCTCTTTTGCCCACAAAGAAATTATTTTCATAACTTTTTTTCTGGTCATATTGTTTTTGGTACTTTTTATGTTGATTATTCTAAAAAAGGATTTATTTAAATGAAAAGGATTATATTAGCCTTAATGGTTTTTTCCCTTATCCCGCTTTCAGCTTTACAAAACTGGCTGATCTATACCAACACAGATTATGTTTTCGATATGGAATACTCTAATGAGAAGCTTTATGTAGCAACCTGGGGTGGGTTACTGGAATATGAGTCCCAAACTGATCTGTTGATCAGACAATATACGAAAAATGAGGGTTTGTCGGATCTGGATCTAAGAACCCTGGAAAATATTAGTGGAGAAGATGTCCTATTTATTGGTACCGAAAGGTCAGGAATTGATCGACTTGTTCAAGGTGATTTTCTTTCTCAGGTTGATGAGTCGATTGGTCTGATATCCAATACGGTTCATGATATAACACACAACGATTCCCTGATTTTTGTAGCTACTGATGCCGGGGTTAGTATATTCAATCAAACAACTGATTTCCCCTTTCCGTTCCTTTATGAAAACATAGATTTGGATAATGGCCTTTCGGTAAATGATATTTCAACTCTGGCAGTGAATGAAAATTATCTTTTCTGTGGAAGTAGGCAGGGCATTGATTATGCCCATCTTGATTCTCTTAGGATTCCCACCAGCTGGCATAATCTTAAAACGTTGAATTCTCCTCTACCCGATGATGTTGTAAATTCGATTTCTACTACCCAGGATAAGGTGGCTTTTGCAACTGGAGCAGGAATAGCTTTATTCAATCAGGACCTTTCGGAATTGATAACGATCTATGATGAATCAAACTTAATCGAAGCAGGCAGCATATTAAGTGTTTATTTTGATGAGGCAGGTGATCTCTGGTTCAGTTATGGGATCTGGGATGATAACCTATTACGAATTATATATGATGGGAATATTGCTGTTTCTCGCTTAGACCAGCAGGATGAACTAACGACTTGGACGAAGGATGATCTCGGACTGGAGTTTCCTTATATCAAAGGGATGAAACAATTGAATGATAATATTTATGCATTCGGTTGGGGAGAGGGATATCTTAAATACAATGATTTTGGTTGGACAGGTCCTATCAAACAAAACTGTTTAATATCTAATATTGTAACGGGATTGCATATGGACCAGAATAATACTTTGTGGGTCAATAACGGTCATAAAGGATACCTGGCTACCAACAAGGGTACGAAAGGTATTTCCTCTTTTGATGGTAATTCTTGGGTTAATTATACTTTTCTAAACAGCGGATTACATAACAATAATATCTTCAGTGTTGCAGTGGATCAAGAAAACCGAAAGTGGTTTGGAGCCTGGAATTCAAATTCGGATTTTGGTTGGCTGGGAGGAGTTTCGATCTTTGATGATAATAGTGGTGATTGGTCTTATCTAGATTCAAATGATGGTATTTTAAATAATACGATCAGCTTTATTACAGCTCATAATGATTATAAATGGGTCTGTTCTTACGGTGGTACCAGCGGAGGAGTTAATATTATTGATCAGAATGATGAATTATATTATACCTTCGATGTTTATGAACACCCCAATGTGGATACGCTTTATGATCCCAATTTCATTTTCTTCGGTGAGGAAAGAATGTATCTGGGTTGCTATATCACAGGTCTTAGAATCTGGGATAGTAACTCAATGCCCTACACTGATGGTCCCTATTGGGAATTAACACCTTTCAGTGATCTTTATTCGGGGAGAATAAATGATATTAAAGCCAGTTATAGGATCGATAATCAAACCGATGAGGAGATCGAGGAGATCTGGATTGCCTCTACCAGTGGGCTATTTCGTTATACCTGGTCTACATACTTTAATTCATCCGGTGAATATCTCTGGTATAAATTTGGAACTGATATCAAAAGGAAAGCCTTTGTTAATAACCAGTGGTTTGATGAAGCCGATCCTGAATTCTGGTATATAGAAGGTCAGGAAAGGTTATATGGCTCTATACCAACTTTCCCAACTGCTCTATTTGTAGATCCTTTCAATAACGTCTGGATAGGTACTAATGACAACGGGATAACTTATTATGAACAGCAATCCGACACATATACCATTTATAACTCCGAAAATACACCCCTGCAATCTAATAAAATCACTTCTTTTGCTTACGATCAGTATAAAGGATATCTTTATATCGGTACTGATAGTGGCTTACATCGTTTCAACATTGGGATCGCTGCAGATCTAAATGAAGAAGAGAACCTTAACAAAACCCAGGTTTATCCGAATCCATTCTATCCGGAGATCGATCAGACAGTTAGGATAATTAACAAAGATGCTTTGACAATGCCCAAAGGTAAAACAGTATGTAATATATATGACCTTTCCGGAGAATTGATAATCGAGTTGCCTAAAAATAAATTCGAACTTTTCGATTGGGATGGCAGAAATTCAGAAGGTAAAAAATGTTCTTCCGGGATTTATTTTTATGTAATTTCCACCCCCAATGGTGAAATATCTAAGGGGAAAATTGTCCTGATCAGATAAGCTAATGCAATCCTCCTCCAAAAGACTTCTATTAATTTATCCCTATAAGGCAACATTTATTGATAAAGATCTTCAAACATTAGCTGAATACTATCAGCTTGACCAGATCAAGGGACAGGATTACGCAAAATCTTTGTCTGGTTACCTTAAATTGTTTTTGGATATTGGCAGAAGAGTTGGAAAAGCAGATATCTGTTTTGCTTGGTTTGCAGATATCAGGACTTTATTTACTATTTTCTGGGCTAGAATATATAAGAAAAAGACTATAGTTCAAATCGGAGGGTACGAGACCTGTAATCTGCCTAAATTTAATTATGGTGGTTTCAGGAGCTGGAGTTCGAAACGAAAAATACTTTATATTCTCAAACATGCTGATCTCCTGGTAACTTTTTCTGATTTCAGTGCTAGAGAAGTTAAGCATTATACCAGTGAAAAATCAGTTAAGGTGATCAATTTAGGAATTGATATCCAAACTCCTTTATCAAAGAAAAAAAGGAGAAATCTCATTGTTACCATTGCTAATGCAACAAGATATAAATACAAATTAAAGGGACTTGATACTTTTGCCAGAGTAGCTACTAGATTTAGGGATATGGAATTCATGATAATTGGAGATTATGATAAAAAAACAAAATCAGAACTGCTGGAAATAAATCCTGATCTACGTTTTACCGGGTACATAAATAATAAGGAATTGGGAAAAATATTGACCCAAGCCAAGATTTATTGTCAATTATCCTATCGAGAATCTTTTGGGATGGCTTTACTGGAAGCAATGAGCTACGGGTGTGTCCCGGTGGTTACTGATCGTGGTGCTTTACCAGAAGTAGCAGGTAAAAAAGCTTTTTATACGGAATATGGAAATATTGAGCAGACCGTTACTGCTATTCGAAAAGCAGAAAATTGCGAGGACAGGGCTGGATTCAACCGGAGAGCAAGGGAAAAATTCCCCCTGAAAAAAAGAAAACAGGCATTGATTCAGGAGTTTGAAGGTTTATTATGAAACTCAAAACAGGAGTAATCATTCCCGATGCTGGCTGGTTAAATTACCTGCAACAGGAAGGATTTTCCTATGACGTTCTGCCAAATGAAATCAATCCTGATCCAGGTTTATATTATTGTCTGATTATTTCTAAGAACTCGAAAACCAATCCCGACAAACTTATCGAATTTATTATGAATGGTGGGCTGGTTGTTCTTGATGCTTTCACGTATTGCAAGATTTTTAAACTCCCGGTTAACAATAAAAAGGTCAAGACCCAACTTCCTTCTCCTAAATCAATTTATAAGCATATTGGTCCTGTTGATATTTATGGAAATATTTATTTTCCCGGGAAAACCAGAGGTCTCACAGCACTGGATGATAAGCTTAAGACCTTTTACAAAAACCTTGGAAAAGGTTGCTTTGTAGTTATTCCCTATAACCTGGAAGAGATCCTGCATAATCATAAGGCTTTACGGAAACAATTTTATTTCTCCAGAAGGGAGCTTCCTTCGGAAATTGTCTCAGCAGTATCCAGATCGCAGATCAGGGAAATAATTACAACGACTCTGAGGTTTCTGCATCATGAGATGGACATTCCTTTTGTTCAGAAATGGTATTTTCCAGAAGGACGAAATAATATTTTTTTATTCCGGTTCGATACCGATTTTTGTGAGGAAAAGGATGCTCTGGAATTTTATAGATTATGCCATGAATATAAGATCAAAGCGACCTGGTTCGTAGATACCAATTCAGAGAAGATGTTGGATACGGTTTATAAGAAGATGCAGGATCAGGAGATCGAATTACATTGTGATAGACATCTAATTTTTAAAGATCATTCCCTAAATCTGGATAATATTTCCCGAGGAATGAAAAAAATGAGAGCTTCTGGATATCAGATAAAAGGATTCGCTGCTCCTTACGGTGAATGGAATTATTCCCTGCAACAGGTGTTAAGAGAAAAAGGATTTGTTTTTTCTTCAGAATTCGGTTTAGCTTATGATGATTTACCATTCTTTGTTGATCCCGGTAACAAATTTGCCGAACCCTTGCAAATACCAATCCATCCCGTTAGCCTTGGAAGATTACGAAGATCTCATTTTTCAGAAACGGAAATGTACGGTTATTATCTTGATTTGATCAATAGAAATTTAAAGAGGGAAATCCCCTTGGCTATCTATCACCACCCTCATCATAAACATCTTCAGGTTTTTCAAAAGGTATTCGAAAAAGTCAAAGAACTGAAAATAGGCTCTCTTAACATGATGGAATATGCTCTCTGGTGGAAGCAACGTTTAGATTTTTCCCCGGAGCTTGAATTTGAACGTGAGAATCAAGTGATCAGATCGAATAAAACTCAAAAAAAATTCTGGCTGAAACTAAATTATCGTGACAAATACACTGTCCAACAACAGACTTCACTAATTAAAACAGACGTCAAAGCTTGGAAAAATCATTCAAGTCAAGATGTTCCTGATGACATCATGCGTATCAAGAAAATCGATTGGCGTTATCTGCTTTATAATTATGAATCGTTTCGAGGTAAATCAAGACAATGAAAATTTATTTTGCCAGTTATCCTTCCCTAAACCTTACCCCCGGGGGACCGAATTATAAGATAACGGCTTTGAAATCCGCCTTAGAAAATTTGAATCTTAGAGTTGAATATTTCAATATGTGGGATTTCAATTTTAAATACAAAGAAAAAGCATTATTTCATGTTTTTAATGCCAGCATCAGCACTTATCCTATTGCAATAAATCTGAAAAAGCTAGGAATCCCCTATGTTGTAAATCCCATTTTCTTTTCAAATCACAGTGCAAAAACTATTAAATTTTATTGTAAACTGGAGAAATTGTCCCGAACTATTTTTAAACGTTCCTATTCTGATTATGAATTAACCAGATCAGTTTGTGAAGCTGCTGAAAAAGTTTTACCCAATACAATGGAAGAAAGTAAACTCTTACAAAAAGCTCTTGGGATCAACCTTAATAAGATAAGGGTTATTCCTAACGGTGTGGAAAAAAGGTTCAAATCTGCTGATCCCGAGTTATTTCAGAGAAAATATAATTTAAAAGATTTTATCCTCTATGTTGGACATCTGGGACCCTACCGTAAAAATTCCCTGAATATAATTAAAGCTCTCCAGCAGATAGATCATCCTTCGGTAGTCATTGCCGACAGCCTAGAAAATTGGGAAGGAAAGAAATGTCTGGAAGAAATCGAAAAAACGACAAGGATCAAATATCTTGGTTGGCTTGATCATGATGATCCTCTTTTTGCTTCTGCATATGCTGCCTGCAACACATTTATTCTGCCAACCCGTTACGAAACACCTGGAAGGGCAGCTCTTGAGGCAGGTTTGGCTGGAGCAAAGATTGTGATAACACCTCATGGGGGAACTAGAGAATATTTTAAGGAATGGGCTTTTTATCCTAATGTTAGCTCGGTTAAATCCATAAAGTCTAACATAATAAAAGCACTGGACTCCACCCCTCACCCTGAATTGGTTGAACATATACTTGCTAACTACACCTGGGATCGAATTGCAACCCAAACCCTTGAACTCTATTCCGAACTAATAGACTAAGATGAAGAAATCCTATTTTAAAAAAACACTTGAATATCTGGCTGGGAATGTTTTTAATAAGCTGATATATATCATTCTCTTACCTTTGTTCACCAGGTTGATGGCACCTGAGGTTTATGCGGTTTATTCCAACCTTGTTATCTTTATTTCTTTCCTTAGTCTTTTATACTTTTTAGGAATCCAACAGGCAGTATTTTCATACTTCTACAAAGAAAAGACCAATACTTATAAATTCAAACTTATTTCTTCAATTTACCTGACCTTGATAGTTATCGGGATTATCTTCTCTTTACTTATAATAGTATTCAGAACTGATTTAGCCTTACTTATTGTAAGAGATAAAAGTTATGGAGTTCTTTTTATTTATACAGCCCTTATCTTGTTTCTGGATTCGATCCATGGTATAACTCAAAGTCTTTTGAATATCCTCGAAAGGTCATCGTCTTATGTATTACTGGGATTGATCAAGCATTTCAGTTTTCTGTTCCTGGTGATTATATTTTCAATTACCCGAGTGCTTTCTCTGGAACATATTTTTATTGCTATGACCATAACGTCCGCTATATCAGCATTAGTAGCTTTGATCTTTGCTTCGGGTTTTCTCAGAGAATTTGCCAAAGATCTTTCCAGCTTGGATTATTTCTCTATTCCATTAATCAAACCAGTTCTCAAATTTGGTCTGATAATGATCCCGGGTACCATGGCAATGATGATCCTAAGGCTTTCCGATCGCTATATGCTTACCTATCTTTCGGCTAGAGAACTGTATGATGTAGGTATCTATGCCATTGGTTATCGGGTTGGTATGATAATGTCGATCTTAACTAGCCTTGTCAGTATGGTTTACTTTCCTTATGCTATGCGGATTTCAGATCGAGAAGAGAGTATTGAATCCTATCAACAAATGTACAAATACTTTGCTGTATTTGGTTGTTTTCTTGGTATTATCGTAATCTTACTTGCCCCGGAAATATTCCACCTTTTTATCGATTCTGCTTATTATGAAGGAATTAAGATCGTGTTTTTCGGTGTTATCTCACATTTTCTGCTGGGACTTTTTAATATCTTGAATATAAATTTTTATATCAGAGAAAAGGCAAAGAATATAGCGGTTGCAGTTATCATTGGAGCACTGGTTAATATCTTACTGAATTTCCTGCTGATACCTCATTATGGGCTCTATGGAGCTGGAGCAGCATCTATTTTTTCCTATCTTCTGATCGTAGTTATAAATTATTTCTCAGTAAGAATTAAATATAATTTAGAATATACGCTCTCTTATATCATTTTTCCTTTGCTAATCCTGTTACTATTTTCCCTGGGAAATTTTATATTACCATACCTTTTAAACATAACGATATTAAAGATCACTTGGATATTTCTTATGTGTTTAAGCTTTATTATTGTTTTAATAAAAAATAAAAAGTTTCGACTGGATTTAACAAATTACCTTCATGGAAAAACGAACTGAAAATTTTCTAAAAAAAACCAAGATTATCTTCAGCGATCAAATTACTTTGCCAGCCTTATTACACAAAAATGAACACAGAATTTACATTATAGATGAAAATATCACTATGATCCATCAGGATTTGATTTCAAAAATAACAGCTAATGAACCAACTTATATACTTCGAGCTACCGAAACAAATAAAAATGTAAAAGAATTAATGAACTTGATTGGTTTCCTGGATCAAAAATTGATCACCAGAAATCATATGGTTATAGCAATTGGAGGAGGAATTACCACTGATCTTACCGGATTTGCAGCAAGTATATATAAACGTGGATGTGGTTTAATCCTGGTTCCAACAAGCTTTTTGGCTATGATCGATGCTGCTGTGGGTGGTAAAACAGGAGTAAACTTCAAGGGTATCAAGAATACACTAGGGACTTTCTATCCTGCTGATGAAACGTATATTGTCCTTGATTTTCTGAAGAGTCTGCCCCTTGAAGAGATTAGAAATGGTTGGTCTGAGTGTTTAAAGGTAGCTTTTATCTCCAATTCACCTTTACTAAATATTTTGGAAACCAACAAAGATAAAAAATTAACCAGGGAAATTATCGAACTGGCAATTGAGATCAAAACTGATATTTGTACTTCCGACCCTTTTGATATGGAAATACGAAGACATTTGAATCTGGGGCATACATTTGCTCATTTGCTTGAGACAGCATTAAAAAATGAACTATCTCACGGTGAAGCTGTCGCAGTTGGGATTAGATTAGCTGCAGATTTCAGCTCTGATCTTGGATATCTTGATTCTGATGCTTGTAATAGAATAAAGCATTTACTGGAATTCTATGATTTATCGAGTCGTGTAAATGAGAATAGTAAAACTACATTACTTGATAATGCTGTCGATATACTTAATAAAGATAAAAAAAGAACCGAATCCGGAAAACTTAATCTTGTTCTATTTAGAAATATTCAGCAAGTTTTTGTTAAAGCTATCGAAATAGATGTAGTTTTGAAAATACTGAAAAAATATTTGTGATTTTGTTTAATATAGAAAGTGCATGTTATTAAACTTAAGATGGCTTAGATAAAGATAAGAGCTACTCCTACTATGGCAATAATTGCACCCATGATATCAATGGGACCGATTCGTTCCTTAAAAAAGATTGCGGCAGGTGCAAGAACAAATACAGGGGTCAGAGCCATCAGCGTTGAAGCAATTGCAGTATAAGTATGTTGAATAGCATATAATGACAAGGATACTCCCAAGAAAGGTCCAAAGAATGCTCCGATCGTTATTCTTTGCATTGCTTTTTTGTTTTTTAAACCACTCCAGACGCGGTTCCATTTTCTCCAAAATACAAACATGATGCTGAATCCTACCGTACCTGCTAGAATCCTTATCTGGGTAGCTGCAAAAGGATTGTAATCTCCCATACCATATTTACTCAAGACTAGACCGGTTGCCTGACCTATAGTGCCACCCAAAGCCAGTACAATTCCCCAGATAGAATAAGATGATCTTTTTTTGTCTTTCTTTTTATGAAGTAACACTAAGGTGATTCCACAGATAGTAACTGCCATCCCAGCCAGTTGCTTTAAACTTGGCATTTCCTGCAGTAAAAACCAACTGATTAATGTGGTTGTTACTGGGACAAGAGCCATGATTAACATAGATATCCGAGCTCCGATCCTGACAAAGGCTTCAAATAAAAGTAAGTCCCCCAAAGTAAAACCGATCAGGCCTGAAACAGCTAACCAGAACCAGGTTCGAACAGTAGCATCACTTGGGAAAGGCATTCCTCTGGTCAGGTAGAGAAATATACTGAGAAATAAGAAAGCCAAGATCAATCTGATCAGGTTTACAGCCAGGGAACCGATTTTCTTACCTGCGGATTCAAACGACAATACTGTAACTGTCCAGCAAGCTGCTGTTAAAAGAGCTGCGATCTCGCCTTTGAACATATCTATATTCTATCTTTCTGAAAATAATGAACAGATGTTTTACTGATTTGAGAGGAGATTTGGAAATGAACTGAATCAGGTAAAAATTCCCGAAGATATTCTCTGTTCAGAAAACTGAAAATATTCGGATTATCGACCCTAAATCGGATAAGTGAATCAAGATTGATTCCAGTAGTTGCTCTTGATATAATTTTTTCTATTTGGTTTTTATCAGTCATTTTCCTGAGATCTATATCAATCATAGTTCTGGTAGGTAGAGTTATAAATTTAGGTGTAAGGTGTTTATCCTGAAATTCAAGCAGGTAAAAACCTTTTGTTTCGTTCCGTTCTGCAAATGAAGTACGTTCGGTAGATCCGGCAAAAATAATAGGTAGATAACCGTCACTGGTTTTTTGCCAGAGGATCTGTTGGCGATGAATATGTCCACAGAGAACAGCATCGAAATAAGTGGGAATTGAGCTGGGGTCGATCGAATCAGGTCCTTTGTGAAATCTAAAACTCGATGGTCCCACCCTGGCTCCTGCTATGACTTGGTGCAAGCATAGCAATCTGATATCCGCAGGATCATTTTCCCGATTAAAATTATTTACGATACTTGTAAACTCAGTTTTTGCCCCATTCCTGATATTAGGAAGACCCGAAATTGCCAATTTTTTCCCTTTGATCTCTATCAGGTAAGTTCTAGGACGGTCAAAAATATTAAGATAAGGATGTTCCAGAAAAAAAGATATTGGTAGATGTGATCTTTCGTGATTTCCAGGTACAATAAAAGTTGGAATTCTTTTTTCTGCAAAATCAAAAAGAAGTTGATATGCTTTGTCTATTATTATCTGACTCACGTTACTCCTGAAAAAAAGGTCTCCCGTGTGAATCAACACATCAGCTTTTTCATCCAGACAGTAAGCCAACACTTTTTCAAAATTAATAAAAAAATCCGCACCTCTATTTTTTCGTTGAGTCCTTCTCCTGATCGGATAATCAAATCCAAGATGTGAATCTGACATATATACTACTTTAAGCATGGGTCATTGAATTGAATTTGTTATTTATTGAAAAGGAAAATCATTTATAACCTTTTATAATCAGGAGTAAATTAGATATACTTTTCCAGTTTGTATCAGTTGTTGTGATCCAATCAAAAGAGTTTTCAAATAATTAGACTATTTAGTTGATATATCGATAACTCACTATTATTAATGATATTATCTTTTTCATTGACAGCAATCCGCAGAGAAAAAAATTTGCCCACTTCATATATTTAATTAAGTTTTAGTGAATTAGAAAAATGGAGGTAGATATGAAACCTGTGAACCTGGTAGTTTTTGTTCTACTTTTAGGGCTGATCTGCTTTCTGGTTGCCAGAGATATAGAGGAGTTCGGATTTCATTATAAGGATGTAACTCCCAAAGAGGCGAAGAAACTGATGGAAAAATATAACGAATTGGAAGTAATTGATATATCAGGTGTTTACGACAAAGGTCATATTCCTGGAGCTGTAAACTATTTTATCGGAGACGGATCATTTGATGAAGCCCTGAAGAAGCTGGATAAGAATAAGAGATATCTTGTTTATTATCATACAGACAACGTTTCTATGAAAGCAGCTAGAAAATTGAAGGATGAAGGTTTTAAAAAGGTTTACCGTCTACAAGGGAACTTTAGTGCCTGGGTAGCGGCTGGTTATCGGACAGCTAACAAAAATTCAGTCTGAATCAGTTAAAGAACTAAAAATGGCAGGTAAATTGGTTTACCTGCCATTTTATTTTAAAATATATTTGACAAGTAGAAGAAATACTTAGATTCTTTATAAAAAATTCAGGGAGCATTGATGAAAAGAATAATTATAGCCTTAGCTGCTGTTCTGTTTTTTGTCTCTTTGCTGTTTTCTCAACCAGACCAGTTTGAACAACCAATAAAACTACCCTTGAGTTTAATTGAATTTTATGAGATTAAGATCTTAGGTTTTATCCCACCCGAAGATAAGATTTCACCACTTTCGGGAAAAATGCTCAAAATTATCGAAGAAATAGATCAGAAATGGAATGATGAAAAAGAAATCTGGCAGAATGATAAGGCTAAGAGACATATTTATAATGAAGAAGGAAAACTGGAAAAAATGATTCAATACCGCTTCCTAGGGAAAAAAAAGTTACAATCGGGAGTTGATCTCTATCAATATGATGAAGAAGGAATAAATAAAGGAATTATCAGCAAACGAGGTCATCAATTTGATAATGAGATCAAGCTTATAAACAATACCCAGATAATATTTTTTTATAATTATATGGATAAAGTTTCCAGGGAAATCTTTCAGCACTGGAATAAAGGTATTTGGGAAAATAATACAAGATTTGATCTGGACTATGATAAAAAAGGTGAATTAATAGAAGTTACTTCCTTTATTTGGAACAAAGGTAGCTGGAAACTGAGAGATAAAAGGACCTTTAAGTATGATGAAGCAGGTAAGTTAAGTAAAGAAATTATCGAAGAATTTTTTTTGAAACAGGTTTTTTCGACTCACTATATTATTCATGAATATGACGAGAAAGGAAAATTGATTAAAACCACAAAACAAACAGGTGTGATAGGTAGCTGGAAACCAAGTGAGTATACAAACTATCACTACGATCTCCGCGATAAAATGACCCAGAGATTAATTCGAAGATTCAATCGAAATGAATGGGATAATGAAACTGTTTTTCTTTATGTGTATGATCGACAGAAAAACCTCAAGACAGCTTATGAAAAAAAATGGGTAGAGCCAGAAGGTTGGAAAGAGGTTAAACGAACCAAATACGAATACAAAAGAATCTGACATTTATTAGATAATAATTGACCTTTTTTAAATTGGGCAATTTGATAAAGAATCAGGAAGAAATAAAATGAAAAAAATAATATTCCTTAGGATAATTAATGTTCTTATGGTCTTATGTTTTTTTCTTACAGTTCTGGCAATAGTGTTCTATCTGTGGATACCAGGTGAACAACAGGGTTCCGAATGGCTCTACTCAATTCACATAAATGGTGGTAAGGCTTTTATCGTTGTTGCTGTTTCCCACATCGTTCTGAATTGGGGTTGGATAAAAATTAACTATTTTAAAAAAAGGAGAAAAAAATGAAAACAATACTATTAATCAGCTTTTTGTTGATATGTTGTATGCCGGTTCTAAAGGCTCACTCAGCTTCGATGGTCGAACTTGAATATGAACGGGAAACCAATATCCTCAAAGTTAGTTTTATTCATAAAGTGACTAATATCGAGGAACATTTTATCGATGAAGTTGTTGTTCAATTAAACGAAGAAACAATAATTGAACAGACGGTCAATCAACAAGAAAACAATGATGGTGGTATTTTTTTCTACAAGATACCGGGACTAAAATCCGGAGATAAATTAAAAGCTATAACTAACTGTAATAGAATTGGGAAAAAATCTGCAGAGCTTGAAATAGATTAGATTTGGAATTTTTTTTGGGGGGAGCTGAAAAAGCAAGCTATAAATCTATTGATTTTTTGAAAGATATATCAATCATAAGATCTAGGTAATAGAGAGTTAAATATCTTATTAGGTTAGAATTAACACAAGGCTGTTTTGTGGAATCTGGTATAGAAATCTTTTTAAGTTTACTACAGAATTTATTAAAAGCTACCATTAAAAAAATAAAGTTGTGTTTATTGAAACAAACTGAATTTCGATATTTTAAAAAAAGGAAAAAGCAACAGAGTATTTATTAACTAATCAGATCAGTAATCTTCAACAGGTTTTTAGCATCAACTTCATCGAAGGCGGAGATTTCTTTACTATCAATATCAAGAACTGACCAGATCCTGCCTTTTTGGTCATAAATCGGAATTACTATCTCACTGCGAGAACGGCTGTCACAGGAGATATGACCGGTGAATTTAGTTACATCGGGCACTAATTCGATCCTGTTGTGGTTGATTGCACTCCAGCATACACCTTTATTCTTCTCGAGCAATAAACAGGCAACCGGACCTTGATATGGTCCTACGATTAGATTTCCTTCCTGCAGGAGGTAAAAACCGGTCCAGAAGAAATGTTTGAATTTGTGGTGTAGAATCGCTGCTATAGTACTCATTCTGGCAATGGGATCCTTTGTTTTTTTGATAAGTTCTTCTAGTTGGTTGAAAATTCGTTGATACCGTTCAGATTTTTTTTTTTGATCCATGATAAAACCTCAGAATAGATTTCTCGTATATAACTTATGATAATAGCCTTTTTCAGCCAGCAACTTTTCATGTTTCCCAATTTCGACAATCCTTCCTTCTTTCATCACCAGAATTGTATCGGCATTGATCACGGTTGATAATCTATGAGCTATTATAATGGTTGTTCTATTGTAAGAAAGGTCTTGCAATGCTTTTTGAATATAAGCTTCCGATTCCGAATCCAGGGAAGAGGTTGCTTCGTCGAAGATCAGAATGGGAGGATCTTTGAGAAACACTCTGGCGATTGATATCCTTTGCTTCTGACCACCTGAAAGTTTGATCCCATGTTCTCCTACCAGGGTATCGAAATTGTTTTCCAGAGATTGAATGTAATCATGAATATATGCTTTTTTACTTGCTTGGATTATTTCATTTTCACTGGCATCAGGTTTGCCGTAGGCGATATTATCCCTTATCGTACTGTCGAAAAGGAAATTATCCTGTTGCACGATCCCGATCTGTCTCCTCAAAGTGCGTTGATTTATTTCTCTGATATCGATCCCGTCAATCCTTATTACACCATGTTGTGCTTCATAAAATCTTGGGATCAGAGAAACAAGTGTTGATTTCCCTGCTCCGGATTCACCTACCAGAGCGATTGTTTTCCCGGCTGGGATATTCAGATCAATATCCCACAGGATCCAATCCTGGTTTTCTTCGTATTTAAAACGAAGGGATTGGAATTTGATTTCACCGGTCACGTTTTCTATTTGAAGAGCTCCCTTTTTATCTTTTATATCGGGTGATATGTTCATAACCTCAATAAATCTCTCGAATGATGCTGCTCCTTCCTGGAATTGCTCAGCAAAATGGATCAAACGATTGATAGGAGTTAAAATAAAATTCACATATAGGGTAAAAGCTAAAAGGTCGATAACATCTACTTTACCTAAATAGATCAAAAAAGAACCAGCTCCGATCACGAACATATAATAGAAATCGGTAAGGAAATTCATCCCAGCATAAAATTTTGCCATGATCCCGTACATTTTCTCTTTAGCAATTCTAAAATATTGATTTACCGTGTTGAATTTCTCAATTTCAAGAGGTTCGTTGGAGTATGATTTTACTTCCCTTATTCCCTGTACCGAATTTTCGACACTGCTATTGATGTCGGCGATCCTTTTTCTGACCCTTCGGAAACCACCACGCATTTTTCTACCGTAGGTCAGACCCCAAATAATCAGGAAGGGAATTGGGATCAGAGCTGCAATTGCCAATTCCGGATTATAGATGAACATAGCTATAAAAGCCCCGATAATTACAAAAAGTGAGATAATCAAGTCTTCCGGAGCATGGTGAGCTACTTCTGCTATTCGATTAAGATCATTAGAGATCCTGGACATTAGATGACCGGTCTTAACGTTATCAAAATAGGTGAAGGAAAGTTTTTGGATATGATTAAAAAAATCAGCTCTCATATTGTATTCCATCCTCACACCCAGAATATGTCCCCATTTCATCCTGATATATGTGCAGACTGTTTTGACAACAATAATTGCCAGGATTATTACCAATACGTTTATTATAGCAGTAATATCTCTATCGGGAATATGGGTCTTGAGCAGGTTCCTGGTTAAAATAGGATAAAATACAGCTAGGATTGCTGCAATCATAGCTACACTCATGTCCAAAAAAAATAATCCTTTATGAGGTTTATAATAACTAAGAAAGCGTTTGAACATTTTTATTTATGAACCTTACGAATGAATTCTTCTATTTCCGGTATTCCGCCTTGATAGATTAGATAACCGTTGTATGGTTCTTTGAGCGTTATATCACTAGAGATAGGTGTTAACATAATCTCTTTTACCTTTTCCAGATCATCTGTCTGTCCCAGAGCCCAACCCAGTTTAACGTAAGCAACCTCAGGGAGCATATTTTGGGCTGGGATTACACCCATGCTCATAAGATCTCTTCCTGTATCATAAACATACATATGAACATAACCCCAAAGAGTTTGAACGGTCATATAAACTGGTATGTTATTATCAGCACATTTTTTTAAAGCAGGATAGAGTGGTTTATTTACGTGTCCCAGTCCTGTACCCGCGATAACTATTCCTTTATATCCATTGTCAATGAGTGAATAAACCATATCCGGCATCATGTTAGGATAATAATAGAGCATAGCAACTTTCTCTTCGAAAAAAGGCATGATATTAACTTTGCAGTCGTCTCTTCTTTTGTTGTAATTCGATGTAAGTGGAGTGATCTTTTCTCTGGTTACCATTGCCAAAGGAATATCACCTATAGTTCTAAAAGTGGAACGATAGGAAGAATGCATTTTTCTAACCCTGGTGCCCCGATGAAGTAGTCCGTATTCGTCTGAAGTGGGTCCAAACATACAAACCATTACTTCGGCAATGTCTGATCTGGATGCTGCCGTGGTAGCATGGATAAGATTAAGAGCAGCATCGGAGGATGGTCTGTCTGATGAACGTTGGGAACCTACAAGGACAATTGGTACAGGTGAGTTTTGAATCATGAAAGATAAAGCTGAAGCGGTATGGTGTAGAGTATCTGTTCCGTGACCTATAACAATCCCTTCGACTCCTTTTTCAATCTCTTTACCGATAGAGATTGCTAGTTTCATGTATTCTTTTGGTCCCATGTTCTCGCTGAAAACTGCAAACAGTTTTTCGGTATCGAGATTGCAGATGTCGGCTAGTTCCGGAACTGCTCCGTAGAGTTCACCCGGAGAGAAAGCAGGAATTACGGCACCTGTTCTATAATCCAAACGAGATGCAATTGTCCCACCTGTTCCGAAAAGTTTGATATTCGGTTTTTCTGAATCTTTGGGAAATTCCTTTTCCGGGATCTTGTAATGAGCCTCTTTATAGCCAATCTCTTTCATTTCTGTTATTGTTTTTATATCAATACCGATATTATATCCTGTTGATAATTTCAAAACAATGTGCAAATCGTCGTCATTTTCCGCTCTGGGTAAAATAATCCCACTGAAATCACCTCGAGATGTTTTGATGTGTGCATCGCTCCAGACTCGGACCTTGAATTTCTTCAATTGCTCTAAAGCTTTTCCTTTGTAACCCTTGAATATATCAGTCATTGTGTGTCTCCTGATGTTCGAGAACAAAATCGCGGACGATCTTGCTTAACTTGCTTAGTTCCAGGTTACCAAGAGCAAGAATTCGTAATTGTCCCATTATCCATTTTATTTCTGATTCGGGATCATCAGATTTTCTTATCTCGAGGAACATATTGTGTAGTATTGGTAATGCATGCAGAATTTTTTCTTTGGAATGTCTATGGAATTTTATCAGATGCAGGACCGATTCAAAATCGATTCCGGGATTCTGGTAAATCAGCGGGATCATCTCTTTAATCAAATCAATGGTTAAATTCCTGGATTTAATGAAGGCTATTAATTCTTCGATCTTGTGGTAAGAAAAGTCTTGACCCACCTCAAAATGACCTTCAACATATTTCAAGCGATGGGCTAAGACCGAAGCTATGAAAACCGGATCAAGTTTATACTTTTTGATTATATCACCTATTACTAAGATCAGATTATTTCTCAAAATATAATGATATGTGTCTGATGGGATTTTCCATTTTTTCAATTTTCCAATTATTTTTTCTAATTTTTCCGGGAGTTTCTTTCTGATATTTTGGATATCTTCTTCTCTGATAGGTATGGGGGCGGAATCAGTATCCGGATACATCCTATCTGCCCCAGGCAGCACTCTTTCAAATATAGTTGTACCGTCTCTTAGTGCTTTCCTGGTTTCATTTGGGACTCCTTTTAGAGCTAGCAGGCATCGTTCTTTAATTGTCTCTATCGCGGTTTCTACATCATCTACTGGAGCCCAGAAAACAATCTGGGCATCATTTCTGCCGCAGTGAAGTAACTTACGTCTTTTTTCCAGTAGCTTTTTGTCGAATACTGGAATAAGATCCTCGGAATGGATCATATTCTGTTGTTCCAGGCAGGGGATGACTTTCAATCTACCAGATATTTCATCGGCAAAAGTTCTTCCCGGTTGAGTAAAATGAGATAGTATGTCTTTAAATCCTGGTAGATTGACTGCTATCAGATGATAACCTTTATCCATAGCATCCAGAATGGGGGGATAATGTACATAGGAGATATCGAAATCAATTCGTTTACTAACAAAATTCCATTTTTCCGGGATTTTTATTCTTTGCTTGAGAATATCTTTTATGTGGAGAAGAGCTTTTTGCCTGAAAGCTTCATTATGGGTTAATTCCGGTATCCAGCTAATATGTGACACACCTTTGATTTCAACTCTGGTACCACCTGCAATGCTTACGTTCACATCCTGCCTGGCACTGCCTATACCAACTCTAACCTTGTTGGAACTGCGGTTCAGGAATCTAATGGTGTGTCCTGCTTCCATAACTTCATTGGGATCTTGCATATCAGGATAGGTAACAGTCTCGATTAAGGGGATTCCGAGACGATCCGTAGTATAGGTGCGATTATGACCGATGTCTGATACTTCCCGACAGGAATCTTCTTCCAGACTTATCTGGATAATCCGTACTTTCTTCTTGCTCAAAGGTATTTCCCCTTCGATTCCAACAATAGCAGTTCTTTGGAAGCCTGTTGGTATACTACCATCAAGATATTGTTTCCTGGTGATATGAAGCTCACCAACCAGATTCGTTTTCAGCATCAAAGCTATTTGTATGGCATAATTTAAAGCTTCCCTGTTGATCGGGAATGGTGGTGTGTCGTCAATTTCATATGTACAGGTTGTTTCATTCTTGATCCTGTAGAAGATGTTTTTTCTGGTTTTGAATTCCATCAATGCGGTTCCATCGTAAGTTCCCATCTCCGAGAGTGTGGGTCGCATGTGTCTGATCAATTCAGCATCGTAGTCATCGAAATCCTGATATATTCCAGCTGGGCAACGACAGAATAGTTTGTGCTGGGTTCGAAGCTGTTGATGAACTTCCAAACCACTTTTAAACCCCAATTTTTTATAATCATTGGAAGAACACTCAGTTCGTGGTTTGTAACCTGTCTGCTGTTTTGTCTGTTCATAATTGCTGACAGCATCATTACTCATTTCATTATCACCTTTTTTAAAAAAAAATTCTTGAATTGGTAAATTCAAATTTAGATTGTTTTTGTCAATCCTAAAAAGAGGCAAATCTATAGTTTACTTAAGATTTGCATGCCTTATATTTTGATTTAAAGGAGAAATAATAAACTAAAGAAATTTAACAAACAGTATTGCTATCACAATACCCAGGATTGCACCCCAGAAAACTTCCATGGGAGTATGTCCGATCAGTTCCTTAAGGTTTTCTTCCAGTAGTGAATGACCTTCTTTCTTTTTAATGTTTTCAACAATTTTATTTAGCAACTGAGCCTGCTTTCCTGCTGCTCTTCTAACCCCGGTAGCGTCGTACATGACAACGACAGCGAAGACCAGGCTGATGGTGAAAAGAGTGGATCGAAAACCTTCTGATAAACCTACCGCAGTAGCAAGAGCGACTACTGAGGCAGTATGAGAACTCGGCATATTACCAGTATCAAGAAAACGCCGGAAATCGACCTTTTTTTCAGTAATCAGGTAGATGATGAATTTTAAACTCTGAGCAACTACAAGAGCTATCAGGACAACATCTATTATCTTGTTACCTAAGATGATTCCATTACTCATCGAAAGTTATCCCTGTGCAAAGACTTATTTAAATTAGAATGAATTATTATTTATTAAAGATCAATTTCCCAACATTTTATCTTTTAATCCAGCTAAAGATGTATTTTCACCCAACCAGATGGAAAAAACCGCTTTCTTAAATTCAAGTCCTGGGATAGTACCGGTTAATTCATCATTGATATAAAGGCTTATTCCAGATTCGGGTGTATAAATTATGTCGTAGATGTCATTTTTATCTGCAGATTCGGTAAACCAACCGTTAAATTCGTCGATCTTATAGTTTAGTGAATCCGGGGTTTCTGCTCTTTCAAAACCGTCCAACCAGGCTGAAACAAGTTTATCTGGAGAAACTCCATCATATACAAAATGCATTCTTATTGCAGCTGTTTCATCAGCAGCTATTATTAAAGTTGGATCATTATTTTTCTCCATCAGATATAAAGCCCCAGCATATACTTTTATGATGAATTTTTTACGCCAACCAGCTCCATTTATCTGTAAAATGTCTTCACCAACTTTTAACTCGTTAGGAAGATTGATCTTGCCAAGATCTAAAGCCACTATAGACTCAATAAAAAAAATTAATAACAGCAAAAAAAGTGTTTTTTTCATTTTGACTCCTTTAATAATCAAGTAATTTCTCGAGATCCGTTTCGTTAAACCAGACCAGTGAACCTTGAAGTCGAAGTATTTCATTTTCAAGGATTTCAACATGTTTATTCTCTTCTGCAGCCAATTCAGCAAAAAAGTCTTTTAATTCCTGTTCTTCTGACAATTCAGAGAGTTTTAAATAAGCTTCATTGGCGTCGACTTCTTTTTTTATCGCAAATTCATAGATTTGTTTTTGATTTTTTGATTCAATCTGCGATTTTAGTTTTGGTAAAGCTGAGTAATCAAGTTTCAATTCCTCTCCGGGAAATTTTTCAAAAAAAATTTTACTTATTTTTTCTTCATGGATCTTTTCAAATTTCTCCAGATTTTCAAAAATCATTTTTGATTCTTTATCCTCGCTGGCGATTGCTAACATAGCATAAAGGTTCTGTGATTTTATTTCATTTATTATAGCAACCCTGTAAGCATCAGACAGCCTACTCATAAAAAATCCCCCTTTAGCTCTGATTAAACAAATGAATTTTAATGGCAAGTTTTTTTTATCATAAATCATAATAACTATAATCATTTAATTTGATACTATGAAAAATATATGGTATTATTATTTGCAATTTCAAAAATATAGTTATAGTATCAATATATAGATGTGAAAAAAAAATAATAAGGAGCAAAAAAATGAAAAACATCATTCTAATTTCCATAATGCTATTAGCAGTTATAAATATATTTTCTGTAATAAGACCGATCGAAAAATTCATCTCCCGAGAGTATTTTGAGGTTCAGGAAGAAGAATTAATATGTAGAATCATAAAAGTAGATTCGGATCAATCATCGAATATAAATGAAAAGAAGCAGATGCAATTCGTTGAAGTATGTGAACCTTTAAGAATACCTTCTGGCTCAATTCCAGATAGGGAATTACTTGATCCGATTGAGGATAAAATTCAAAGGTTCAAATCCATTCCCAATGTTAGGTAGTAATATTTTTTGATTTTTATTGAAAGGGGAGCTTTAAAACTCCCCTTTTTTTATGCTTTCAAAGTAAGTATTTCATTTGAGCCAGCACTTCTGATAACCCTAAGGTTAAACCAATCGGTTGCTCTATCAAGATTGTCGAATTCTTTACTGATTGCGTAACTGTTGTCAGTATGATAGAATTTCAATATACAGGTTTCACTGCCGGAAAGCCGTTCGACATGAATCTTGAAAACATTATCCAAATTCACAAATATTCCCTCATCAATTTCAAAAATTGTCATAATTACTCCCCTAATTTAAAGTCATTGTATGATAATCAAAAGTAAGGTTATCGATAGTTATAGATTTCATCAGATCGGTTAATCTCTTGTTTTCGATAATATCAGCCATTTTACCTGACTCTAAGAGATAGATTAATTTATGTTCAAGTTCTGTGAATGATCTTGAGCGGTGTCGATTATAAAATTCTTTTTCTTTATTCAACCAGTTAAAATATTTTTGAGCAGCTTTTTTCAGGCGTGATATTCTACTCTTAGGATACAAATTCATCATGTGATGAAGCAGAATGAAGATCTGATCATAATTTAGCATGATTTTTTTATAGAGGTGATGAGGAACCTGCGAAATGAGATCGTATTCAGCAAGTAATTTATCTATTTTGGTTTTAAAAGTTTTCCTGTATTCTTGGATTGGCATACCGGAGGGAAGCTTATTGCTGTATAATTCTTCGTATGCTGCTGATAGGTTGGGATCGAATTTATAAAGAACTTTCAGGAAAACAGCTTTTTGTTTACCCGGTCTCAGGGTAAGAAACCATGGTAAAACGAAATCTATTTTCATTGAACTTAGTTTGGAAAAGAGTTCACTTATATTTTCTCTTTGATCGGAAATAAATGGTAGGAAAGGCATTGCCAGGATCCCGATCGGAATACCGCGTTTTTTTAACTCCTGAATTGTTTTGAGCCTTTGATTTACAGTTGGTGCTCCGGGTTCAAAAATTCTTCTAGTATCATCATTTAAAGTTGTGAGTGATAAAAATATAATTACTCCGGTTTTCTGTTGTAATTTTTCAATCAGATCAATATCTCTTAGTAGAAAATGGGACTTTGTATGGATGGAAATTGGAAAATTATGATCTTTAAGAATCGCAAGAGCTTTACCAGTGATCAGTTCATCTTTTTCCAGAGGTTGGTATGGATCACTTATTCCGGATCCGATACCAATTATACCCATTTCCCTTAATCCTGACAGCTCCTTTTTTAGTAGTTCCGGAAGGTTTGATCTTATAACGATATCTTTTTCATAATCTCCTTGCACGTAATATTTTTCCGCTCTACCGTCACAGTATTTACAGGCATGCTGACAAGCCATATAGGGTGAGAATTGATATTTCGTTAGAAAAAAAGGATCGGGATGCTTAAATCTTCTCAAAGCTTTTGTAACTTTTTTATAATGCTTGCGGATATTGTCCATGTCATTATTCATTTGGTGATAACTTGAGTAATGAAACTAAACTGAGTGCCAGGATAACCTTCTCCCATTTTTAGCACATGTATTGTATTGATTTCATTTTTTTCTTTTGTTAAATCTCTAAACAAAGATTTATAAGGAAACTTTTCGAATTTTATCTTGATAGTATTTTGCTTTTTCTATCAGTTCGTTCTCATCTATTCTCATGAGTTTTCTGTTTTTCATTACTATTTGACCATTTATAATCACATCTCTGATTTGCTCGGACGTTATTGTATAAGCTAGATGAGAAAAGGGATCATAGATTGGTTGAACGCAAACATCTTCGAGTCTTATCAAGATAAGATCTGCTTTCTTACCAGTTTCGATTGATCCGATCTCCTTTTCCTTTCGCAAGGACTTTGCTGCGTTCAGGGTTGCTGCTTTAATTATCTCATTAGCAGTAAAGAGGGTAGGGTCATTGTTAAGTGCTTTGTGAAGTTTAGCTGTAAAACTGATTTCTTCCAGTATGCTAAGATTGTTATTACTTGCGACCCCATCAGTTCCGATAGTGAGATTAACACCTTTCAGCAGATAATCTTTCACAGGTGCAAAACCGGAACTTAGTTTCAGATTACTGCTTGTGTTAAGGGAAACTGAGACCGATTTATCAGCAAATATCTGTTGCTCTTTTTCATTTAACCAGACACAATGAGCTGCTACCACAGGAACGTCGAGCATACCTATTTCTTGCAAATATTCTACAGGACGTTTCCCATTTTTTTTCAAGCAATCATCCACTTCTTTCTGGGTTTCTGAAATATGGGTATGGATTATCATTTTATTGTCCGCAGCAATTTGAATGGCTTTTTCCAGAGTTTTTCTGCTGCAGGTATAAATAGAATGAGGTGAGATCGAAGCATCGATCAGCTCATCGTTCTGGTATTTTTCCTTCAGCATTAGGCTATATTTGAGGATTTGATCAGAATTCTCATATTGAGCTATGGGGAAATCCAGGATTCCTTCACCCAGAACTGCTCGGATCCCTGCTTTTTTAGCGGATTCTGCTGTTTGCAATCCAAAAAAATACTGATCATTGAAAGTTGTGATTCCATTCTTGATCATCTCACCACAACCGAAGAGAGAAGCATCCCTGACGAAGTCTTTATCGGTGAACTTGTTCTCAATCGGCCAGATATGATCATTTAGCCAGACCATCAGAGGTAGATCATCCGCCAGACCCCGGTAAAAAGCCATAGCATTGTGGGTGTGAGTGTTTATGAATCCTGGTGAAACAAGCATCCCACTTGCTTTGATGGTCTGTTTTGGTTCAAATTTTCTGGTTAAGGTTTCATCATCTCCAATTTCGATTATCCTACCGGCATCTATGGCAATTGATTGGGGTTGCCAGCAAAATTTCTTATCGAATTGCAGGATGTAACCATTTTTCAGCAATAGATCTATCGCTTGCATTATGTCTCCTTCAATTTTTTTAATATTGTAAGTACTTGTTTGCCTGCCTTATCCATTGTCTCAGCTACAGAAATAAAACCGTGGTTTTTCATTATCAAGATAGGGTTGGAATCTATGACTTTACGCACACTTTCAACGAGCTCTAAGGTCCCATAGGGTTGTTCTGTAGCAGTTTCAGGCAAGCCTAGTTTTTGAGCATTGTTTAGAATGGATTTGCAATGTCCATGAAATATAGCATTTATACCAGGTTTATCTTTGTAGATCGCATCATGGAGTATTGTCTCGGAAGAAGGATTTATATTTCCCTTCAATCTCACCAATCTTTTGAGGTGGTCGCATTCAACTACTTCCACAAAAGAAGAAGAGGAAAGACAGTTTTTAAGTCCAATGCGGGAACCTGTTATAATGAAGCTATTGTTACCTGATTCAATCCTAAAACTAAGGTTGCCGTATGATCCTCCTGGATAGGGAGGGGCAAGTTTTTTTTCATGAAAAATCCTGCACCAGGAAATGAGTTCCATAAGAGAAGAATTGATCGGGACTTCATTTGAGATAAATTCGGTTTGAAATTTAATTCCCTCGTATTCCATCAAACAAGGATCCTTGTTATTTCCTCACTGCAAGCTTTGATTATACCTTTTTCCGTTATAATCCCGGTGATCAGATTTGACGGGGTAACATCAAAAGCTGGATTAACAGCTTTACTACCTGGTGAACTTACCAATATTCTAGCAATAGAACCCTCACTAGTTTGACCATCCCTATATAATTCCTCATCTGGAGACCTGAATTCGATTTTAATATCTTCCCCGGTTGGGCAATTTGAGTCTATTGTAGAGCAGGGAGCAGCAATATAAAAAGGAATACCGTAATATTGAGCGGTTATAGCCTTTTCAAGGGTTCCGATTTTGTTTGCTGTATCTCCGTTGGCTGCAATCCGATCAGCTCCTGTTATTATCAGATCAATTTTGTTGTCAGCCATTAAAAATGCTCCGGCATTATCGGGAATAATAAGGTGTTTGATCCCGGCCTGATTCAATTCCCAGGCTGTCAACCGGGCACCCTGTCTGCGGGGACCAGTTGCATCCACATATACAAATGGGTTTTTAGCTTGGCTGTGAGCAAAATAGATCGGAGACAGTGCAGTACCGTAATCAACGAAAGCCAACCAGCCTGCATTGCAATGGGTTAAGATTCTCATACTCTTTTTTATCAGTTTCGAACCTAACTTACCGATCATTCTGGAGGAACTTGCATCTTCATCGGCTAATTGCTGAGCTATTTCTTTTGCCCTGAGACCGGGATTTTTTGATATCGATGCTGCTGTGAACACTTTTTCAGTTGCGTAGAAAAGATTCCTGGCTGTGGGACGGGTTGATTCAATTCTTTTCCGGGCTGTTTGTAAATAATTAGGATCACGGGATTTTTTTTCCAGGAAAGCTTGTGCCATAGCATAACCGGCTGCAGCCCCAATGGCACCGGCACCTCTGATGGACATATTTTTTATAGCTTCACAGGTTTCTCTGTGATTCCTGGATGTTATGATCCTAAATTGGAATGGAAGCAAATTCTGGTCAATCATCAGAACTTTATTCTCTTCCATCCAGACAGTGCGGTATTCTTGATTATTTACCAACATTTTAACCTTGATTTATAGAGGATTAAATCCCTTAATTTTTATTTAGGGATATTGTTCATTTTCTCGACGTATTTCTTATTTTCCGGATCCAGTTTACCAGCTTCCATATAACTTTCAATAGCCTTGTTTCGGTGTCCCAAAGCCAGATAAATATCTCCCAGAAGGAAGTATGCTTCAATATCATATTTATTCAATTTCAAACAATATTCAACCATCACCTGAAGAGCATCATCATATTTCTTCAACTCGTAGAGAGATTTAGCTTTCAGGTAATAAAAGAACCAGTAAGGCATTTCTCTCAGGACCGAATTTATCTCCGTAAGTGATTGTTGATATTCATTTCGGTTAATAAGAAAATTGATCTTAAATATTCTGGGGGCAAGATACTCGGGCATAAGCTCAATAGCTTTTTCAAAATAGATCTCCGCTTTGTAAGCTTCTCCGTCTTTATAGTATAAACGACCAAGAGAAAACCAAGGTGGAGCAAAGTCATGATAGGTTTTAACCGCTATTTCATATTGCAATTTTGCTTCCTCGAACTGCCCAGTATCTTCCAGACCTTTAGCTGTCTGATATAAATCCAGTATAGCAGGTTCAACTGAGCGAACTGTACATAGATATGACAGGTACCAGTTTTCAAGATCAAGAAGCATCTTCTGCTCACTGCATTTTATAAAAGCTTCATTTAGTCTGGCAGCAAATTGGTCATATTCTTTGCCTGCGAGATGATCGAAAGCTGAAAAAATCCCGGCATAGGGTTTTGGTTCCAGGTCGATCTGGGAGTTCAAATTCTCGATTATTTCTGGTCCAAAATAATAGTTTTCTTTGCTGACATTTTCGTTGAGCAATTTAATGAGTAAAGAAAACTCTTCGTTCCAGCCCAGTAATTCCAATTCAGCTTTTTGATCAGGAAATAAGCTTAATTTAGTTATAGTAAGAGAATCTGGATCTTCAAAAATTTCGATTGTATCTTTCCAGATCAATAAATCACAGATCAGATCGATGTAGAATTTAAATTTATATTCATAATAATTTGAGGATGCCAGGAAATTCAATTTTTCTCTTTCCAGAGTGGAATTATGCTTATCCAGCGAATTTATTACAGTTTGTTTCAGATCACTAAAATCCTGGATTATTTCAATTTCATCGTTTTCCGAGAGAGTGTTAAAATAAGATGAAAAAGACTGTTCAGTGTCGATTATCTCATTTTTTAATTCTATCAGTTCGTTTAGTTTTTCCTGCTGTAGATCTTGAGTTAAATCAAAATTCAATAATTCATAATCCATTTTTTCGGAAGCAATCCAGGCTTTGACGCTCGATTGTAACTGTAGAACAACATCTTGGTAGAAGGAAAAATGTTCTAAAAATGGTATGGGATTGAGGTAAAATTTTTCCAGTTGTTCGAAAGAAGCTAGATATTCTTCTTCCTTGAAATGAGCCATACTATTGTACAAGTGATTTTTATAAACCTCGTAGTCAGGCCAGAGCTCTTCACTTAAGGAAATCTTAGCTGAAAAGATATCTCCCAGTTTAAAATTTATAGGTAGGTGGAATTCAAACTCAGACTTATTATAAGCTGCTACAACCTTCTGCAGTTTTTCATCTATGATAATTGGATTGAGGTAATCCTGGCTGATTCTATGACCAGACTGAATCAGTTCAATCTCATTAAGTTTTCCTTTTAAATCTTTTTCCTTAAGTTCCCAGTCATTTTCTGGCTCATAAGCGAAAAAAACATAATCCTGCTTTGATAGATCAATGGAAGACAGATCGCCATTACCACTTTTGTCGCAAAGGTAAATACGAAGATGATTCTCTCCTCCGAAGAGCTTTTTATCATAAAAAATTGAAGTGCTGATGGCACTTAGGAAAAGAGGCATTATAAGAATAAATGACAGCAGAATCAATCTGGATCGTTTCATAATCTTCCCCATAAAATGATTTTTTCCAACTATGAAAAGGAAGTAAAGCTGAGCAAGTTTTTTTTGGAATAATCTGGGTCTAATAACGCAGCATATCCAGAAAACTTTCGATGCGCAATTTGGTCCTGGCGTCCAACGGACCTGGCTGATCGCCTTCCAAAAATAGAATGGGAAGCCCCAATTTATCTTTAATCAAGATGTTGTCGATCTGGCGATGACAGAAAGCTTGAGAGTAACAGATTACTGCTTCTACTTTTCTTTGCTTCAATTCGGGAATG
>Ga0272442_10001606_pt1 | contig 33970 bp, 23 predicted proteins | sample SSMForm2O_FD_200262 | JGI IMG/M metagenome (GOLD analysis project Ga0272442, IMG submission 200262) | Marine sediment archaeal communities from Little Sippewissett salt marsh, Falmouth, MA, United States - SSM-Form-2O | ecosystem: Environmental > Aquatic > Marine > Wetlands > Sediment ... | reverse complement strand
TTCGGCCTCCATCTCTTCGTATTCCGGCGGCCTTTCCTGCAATTTCACGCTGTCGGGTTTTTCCTGTGGTGGGCTCTGAACGCTCGGGGGCGGATTCAATTCCAGCTCTGACTCAAGGATAAATTTTCGTAAGATGCGATAGGCATTTTTCTCCGGCGCCATGGCCGAGGCGGCATCGTATTTATCCAGAAGTCTGCTCGCCTGTTCGTAAAACCGTCGCACCAGGTTGAGCACGGCTTTGTGAGGTTCTTGCCAACCGTAATCGGAATCGTCACGAATCAAAGCCAATTGCTCGGCGCAGTATCGAACGTCGTTGTCTATGGACTCCAGAGCGGAGTGGTCCCGGTCCGTCAGGTTCGGCTTTTCAGCAATCGCCCACGTTTTTTTTACGATCGCCCGTGTGTATTCGAGAATATTTAGCAGTTCCACGGGGGCCGGCATCCCATTAGGTGATGGTTTGCCGCCGGATTTGGGATGCCATTTTTGCCGATAGGGCCTGATTTCGATGAAATACACTTCGCTGCTTGACGTCCGATTCTCCGACCTCAATCCTGTATCGACATCCGTTGCCCTGGCATAAAACAAAACGCTATCACCGATGCTTAAAGTGTATTCTTCCAATTCGATGGTATGGGTGAACGTTTTACTGCGAACTCCCTCCTCCAGTGGAATCGTCAGCTTCGAAGGCTTTTGGCCGGGTATTTCCAGGCACATCTCCACGGATTCCATGCCGAAATCATCCGTCACCTCAAACGTCACGGGCACGCTGGCCACGTCGGTCGCTACGTAATCCCCTTCGGGTGAGAGCAGCTCGAACTTCGGAGGCTCATCGGTCTTGACGATAACCTCCAGCCTTGGCAAATCGTTGTTCGCAAAACCCTGCTCGTTGACCAGGTCGAAGCGGACGGAGCCGTTTTTGTCCGCTTTGAAGTGAAATGTGAATTGATCCGTTCCGTCGAGGTTTTTGGCCATTGGCTTGCCATCCAAATCTGTGGCAACGACTTTTTTAAGTTTGTCCGTGGCCTGCACATTCAGTGTGACGTTGCTGCCCGGGAGGACTTCCAGCGTATGATTCTCGATTGACTCGGTGTAGGGTTTGATCCACTTTCTTCCGGGCGGCTTTCTCGGAAGCGTCACTTGTGCGGTCATGTTTTCAATTTCGGGCGACGGAGCAATAGTCAGTGTATGCCAGGGCGTTGAAGTCGATCCGGCTTCGAAACGGTATTTGAATCGCCCCGGCTGGGAGAAGGACCTGGACGCTTCTAATCGCGTTGCCTGGCCTCCTTTGATGGGTGGCAGCCTCAAGCGAAGCTTGGGGATGGCCTGCATTGATCCATCCCTATCCCTAAGGGATGAGGTGCCACCCTCTTGTTTACCGGTATCTTCCGCACTCTCCGATTCGAGACTTACTACGACGAGTTCTCCGGATTCCGGCATGCGTCCTTCAATATCAGCGGCGAACGTTACTTCTGAATCGGGTTCGGCCACAAGGTCTTTCGTGATGGATTCCAGATGTGTTGGTGAGAGGGCCTTCACGGAAGCCAATGGGCGTGTGAGCCGGGCGAGATACGAGGCGAAATAAACAGTGTTCTCCTTGACGTAGAACCACGCGACGACAAGACCGAATGAAATAATGGCCCCAAGAACATATCCTTGCCATTTATGCACGGCTGCGTCGAATCGATATTCGGCGCTGTCCCTTTCCACCTGTAAGACAAGCTGCTCGGCCAGCGCGCTGGAATACGGATAGTTCTGTTTGTTCTCGTAATATTCGATCGCCGTGACAAGCTGCTGGTCGAAACTGCGTTTGTTCTCGATGTAATTCGCCGCGGCGCTGCAGGAAATGTGGCCGAGCAGAAGTTTCGTCAACCGGTGAACAAGCACAGCCAGACCTGCGATGAGCAGAAACAGCGCCGCGATTCGACCCGTTTGGTCAAAATTGAACCGGTGGTCCAGCCATGCATAAACACCGATGTAGGCCGAGACAAAGATCAGGCACAACGCCGCGACTCTCAGAACGGCCAGCGTCACGAGCCATCGCCTGACTTTTTTGACCCTGAGAACAAGGCTGTCGAGTTTCTCTTGTGCCGTTTGAGCCATTTCCGAGCCTTTTCTAACGCCTCAATCTGTTTGCAATAGCCGGTTCCACCAGGAGCAGCAGGAGGATTGCCCATGCCAGGACCTTCCACATGGGCCTGGGTTTTTTGTCGCCGAGAACGTCCGCCGAAGAGACGCTTCTTTCACCATTTGTCAAAAACACTCGTTTCATCATATCGTCCAGCTCTGCAACGTCCGGCTGCGTCATGTCCGTTTCACCCTGAGGTAAATTCACGCCCGCGTAGAGTGTCGGCTTCCCTAATGTTTTGATCCATCCAATGCCGGCCGGATTAGGCACCTGCAACAAGGAGTCGGTCATTGCGGCCCGGCGTTTTTTCCCGTTGCATACCTCAACCCAGTACGGCTGTTGTGTTCCGGCTGTCATCGGTCGATTGGGAATCGGAAGCGTTACCCGTTCATCCCGGGCAAAACAATGCTCGCTTATCTGGTTCTTTTGACCCAGCAGGTACTGACAAAAGGCGACGGAGGCATTGGACTTGGTCAGCGATCCGAGCGAATCATCCACGCTCGTATTCACAAAGATAGAGCAGCCGCTGCCGAAGGCTTTGAGGTAAACGAAGCCCATACCGTTCTGCAGGTGCCACAGACACCGGCTGTCAGTGTGCGGTTCACATTCCAGATAGCCCTTGAGAAGGATCTTATCGATCCTGTAGTTGGATAGAGATTTTGCAGCGGTAGGGTCCACGCCGGCAACCTGATAATCGGACGGCTTCGGCTGTATGTATGTTCGCCCGTGAATATAATTGCTGGGTAGCGCGGCAAGCACACCTCGTTGCCACAATTGCTTTGCCGCCTCAGAGGCCATGGATTTTTTCGTAAAACAGACCAGCTTGCCGCCGGCGCTGACAAAATCCTTCAGGCCGGAGGCCAGATAACCAAGTCGATCCGTTATCACCGAGCAGACCAGCACATCGGCCCATTCCATATCTGAAGAACCAAGTTCATCGATCAAAACCTGCCTGATGTGCAGTGCGTTGTATGAACGCGTGCGCGATAGGATCTCCATCGCGGTTTTGAGCAGGAAAAGTTCGACGTCACTTTCACCGGTCAGAAGAACGTTCATATCGTTGTATCCGGGGATGGAGACGGCAAGGTGAAACGTATCATCCGCCCGCAGGCCGTCTCCCTCCGAAAGACTCAATTCCACGGGCCAGAAAGACGGTTCCTTGCCAATGGGCTGTAAGTCTATCTGTATTTGATACGTCCCGCGCTGATGTGCGAGTAGATGGATGTCTGTCGGAGCCGATTCATGCGATCCGGCCCTGGCTGTTAATCGGCGCTTTTGTGGCGTTCGGCCGTAGTTGGCGACGGCAGCGCTGACGGTTAATGTACCTTCAGCCAGATTGACGACGTGAGCCTCGGCGATGGCTGCATTATTCACAGGCTTCGAGGAGAGGATTGGCGTGTAGTCCATTCTATCAACAGCGCTGGGTTCGGTGATCCGGACAAACTGCCTGAGCGTCTTGGGTGTAAAATCACTGAGTACCAAAACCGACGTCTCATCGTTCGAATGTTTTGCACGGTTCGTTCGATTGAGACCCGATAGGAAATCCCCGATGTTCGTGCTGGCCGGTTCGATCTTCAAGGTCCCGATCTCGGCCAGGACCTGCTCCTTGCTTAGCTCTTGCATCCAGTCTCCCGAGGCCAAAGCGCAGATATGAAACAAGCTATCGGGCTCTGCCGAACGGACGTAGTCAACGGCGGAATCTTTGAGCTTGTCAAAAAGAACCTTGTCTCCATCCGAATAGGCCATGGACATCGAATTGTCGAGTCCGAGACAATACGTGTGTTTGGTTTGCTCGGGTTTGTGCCTGAGGTGCAAGATGGGCCGGGCGAAAAGCAAGGCAATCAAGACGATCATCGTGCAACGAAGCAACAGAATGAGCAGATCGCGGAGCTTCCGCCGGGATTGGCTTTGGACCTGGCCCGTGCGCAGGAATCGAAGCATCGTGAAGGGCAGCCGTCTGAATCGCGGCTTGGCCAGCAGATGCGCGATCAGCGGCCCGGCGACCGCCAGCCCCCCCAGCAGGAATATCCAGGCTGTAAAACTCACATCAATCTCTTTCGCTTGGCTAAATACGCCACCAAGGCTCTATCGAGCGGCTCGGACGTGTTGAGCAGACAATAATCGATGCCGGTGTTGCCGGTGGTTTTCTCGATCTCATCCAGGAACTCGGCCACACGCTGACGGTAGCCTTCTTTCAGGGATTGGGGAAAGGTGCGTATCTTCGCTTTAGATTCCAGGTCCTCGAATTGAATCAGGCCTTCATAATCGAGATGAAGCTCTTGATGGTCCATCGTTTGAAACACGATCACGTCATGTTTAAGAAACTTCAAGTGCGCTAAGCCCTTGAAAATGTCATCCTCATCGTCGAGCAAATCGGAGATCAGAATAACGATGCCTCGCCTTTTTGTCGTCTCGGCGAACGTGTGAAGGACGCCGGCGAGGTTCGTTTGCCCGGCAGGTTTGTTTTGCTGCAACGTTTTGAGGATAATATTGAGATGCGTGCGTTTCGAGTGGGGCGGGATATACTTTGCGACGGTCTCGGCAAAGAGAATCAGGGCGGTGCTGTCACTTTGGCTGAGCATTAGGTAGCTCAGGGCCGCCGCGAGAAAAGAGGCGTAATCCATCTTGCTGACCTTGCCGTCGCCGGCAAAGGACATGCTCTTGCTGCTGTCCAGGAGGATATAGGCGGTCGTGTTGGTTTCCTGCTGAAACTGTTTGATATACAGCTTGTCGCTTCGCCCAAAGACCTTCCAATCGACGAATTTCAACTCGTCGCCGGCGTGATACTCCCGATGATCGCTGTATTCAACACTGAAGCCGTGGAAAGGGCTCGGGTGCAAACCCGAGAAAAAGCCCTCCACCGCGCAGCGGGCCACGAGATCCATATTCCCCAGCGTGCTCAGAAACGCCGGATCAAGATATTTACGATTCTCTCTCATTGCCCAGCCCCCACAAGCAAATCTGAAACGCCTTGCTTATCATCTTTCAGGCTATTTCGGCAGTGGGACATTCTCGACGAGGTCTTCCAGGATTCCCTCGACGCCGACACCGTCGGCTTCGGCGTTGAAGTTGGGAATCACGCGATGCCGGAGCACCAGTTTGCAAACCGCTTTGACGTCATCGAAGCTCGGCGTGATGCGTCCTTTGATCAAAGCTCTGGCCTTGGCGCCGAGCGTCATATACTGGCCCGCCCTCGGTCCGGCTCCCCATTTGAGGTATTTCTTGACCATCGAAGTGGCCAGGGGATCGCCCGGCCGGGTCGCACGGGCCAGGCAGATGCAATAGGCGATCACCATATCGCTGACGGGCGCCATCCGCACGATCTCCTGGAACAGCACCATATCATTCCTGCTCAACACCTGCTGAACGGAGATTTTCTTGCTCGTCGTGGTCTGTTTGACGATCAGATGCTCTTCCTTGGCCGTCGGATAATCGATATAAATCATAAACATAAACCGGTCCAAAGCCGCCTCGGGTAGCGGGTACGTGCCTTCCTGCTCGATCGGGTTTTGCGTGGCCAGGACGAAGAACGGCTGATCCAGCTTGTACGTTCGCCCGGCCACCGTGACCTCGCGTTCCTGCATCGCCTGGAGAAGCGCCGCCTGCGTCTTGGGCGGCGTGCGGTTGATCTCGTCGGCCAAAATCACGTTCGCAAAGATCGGGCCTTTGACAAACTCATACCGTCTCTTTTTGGACTGCGGATCCCTCTGGATAATGTCGGCGCCGGTGATATCCGACGGCATCAGATCGGGCGTAAATTGAATGCGATTGAACAGGAGCTTCATCGCATCCGCGATGGCGTGGACCATCATCGTCTTAGCCAGGCCCGGCACGCCCTGGACGATGCAATGCCCTCCGGCGAGCATACAACAAAGCATCGAATCAATCACGTCCTCCTGACCAACGATCACGTTGTGCACCTGATCTTTTAGGCAGGCATAACCCTTGTGCAAGCGAGCCATAAGCTGGCTCTCATCAACGCCTCCATTGGTCCCCGCGCTTTTGGCTTTTTGACCGGTCGTTTGTTCCATTTCGGGCCTTTCGGGCTTCTGCTGTTCGTCGAGGTCGGAGCGCACTTCAAGATCCGTTGTTTATCCATCCATATAGACGACACCCAACGGATTCTGTAACAGAAATTCCCTGTATTTTACGTAAATCCTGCGTTCGTTGTTTGCCGTAATATATTTTACCAGAAATAGAAGGGAATTTCTCCGGAAATTGTGACTTCAACAGGATTCAGGTATGAGACGACGACCAGCAACTCTTTCTATTTGTATGCCGGCCGTCGCCTTGTGTCGTTGCAAGAAGCCCAGCTCTGAAGCTTGGTTCTCGTCGTTACTTCGCAGCAGAAGCGATGGTCGTCGGTAGGAAATTCTCCATCACCCACATTTCGGACGCATAGCCGCCACTATGGAAGGCAAGACGTTGCCCGTCCGGATGAAGACGCGGGCCCACGATCATCTCTTTCCATTCCCAGAGTTTTTGCGGCACGCCCCCTTCAACAGAAACTCGGCAGAGTTCGCTGAGATTTTTTACAAACAGCAGATCGCGATCATCGTTTATCCAGGCTACCTCCATAACAATATCATTCCCAACGATTGTCCTTATTTGTCTATCTGCAATAGACATGATCTTGAGGACAAATGGATTGTTATCCCTCATTGAAAACGCTATATGCTTTCCATCCTCCGAAAGTGCCCAACTACGTATAAAGGGGCTTAGCATAGTGGTTCCTTCCGTCCGAAGTAGTTCTTTTTCGCTGCCTGTTTCTAAATCTCTGATGATTAGCCAGTTCTCGGTGCCCCTGCCTCTTATTCTGTAGACCAGTGTTTTTCCATCGGTAGAAAGTTCGGCCTGTCTGATCTTCTGCCTGTCACTCTCCACTAAAGAAGTATACTCGCCTGTTTGGGTATCGACCATGTAAACAACAGATTGAGTGTCGAAGTTTGTGATTAGAAGATGTCGACTGTCCGGACACCAGCGTAGCCAATCGAAGTATGGCAGATCTGTTTTAAGCTCGCGTTCCTGGCCGGTCGCCAGTGTGCGTATACGGATAATCTGCGCTTTATCCTTATTGAGTTGTGAGCAGTAGGCAAGGTATCGGCCATCCGGTGACCAGTCGGGGCAGCCGTCATTGCCAATGCCGCGCACAGGATTCGGACCTGATAGAACCTCACCTTTGTTTGAGTCAAGAATGGCAGTATAGACGTTCCATCCCTTGTGTTCGAACGTGTAATAGAATGAGCCGCTGCAAGTGAATCCAATGGGTGACACATTACCCATTCCAGCCTTAATCATCTTTGGAAGACCGATTGGCTTGCCATCCGCCACCCGCAAGAGCCATCCATCCCAGGTACCGTTACGATCACTGGTGAAGAAAATATGCTGTCCATCCGGCGTCCAGCCGAGCAGCTTATCGGCGGCCGGGTGCGTCACCAGCGGGGTTTCTTGATTCTGCTCAAGGTCGAAAACGAAAATGTCCGGCTTCGAGTCCGCCTGCTCGGCACGATTGTATGCCAGATAGCGACCGTCGGGAGAGACATCGATATTAGAGGCCTCGCCTTTATCAAACGTCTTGAGAACCTGTATAGAAGCGTCATCTGTGGATAACCTTACAAGTTGTACGGGTTTTTTCATGAGCTTACCGAAAATATACTTTCCATCCGGGGACCATGCATCCATATTGAAGTACCCCGCTATATCAGCTTCGAGCAGAGTTCGCAGATTAGAACCGTCGATTCCGACGATTCGAAGGTCAAAGTCTTCCTTGTCCGGATTATAATGATAAAAAGCCACCTTTTTGCTATCGCGCGATATGAGCGATCCATGAACAAACCGGTTGGGATCCGTATTGTTTGTTAGCGTTCGCTCCTTTCCTGTAGCGAGTTCGCGAGCAACGAGGTTATCCGTCTCCTTGTCAACATCCAACATGTACTTACCATCGAACGAAGGCTTGCTGTGAACACTACCGCGACCTCTGACTTCAATTTGACGCAGTGTCGGCGTTGGCTCGGGCTTTGCGGGCGGCGCTTCCGGTAGGAAGTTCTCCATTACCCAGAACTCCTGCTCCGCAGCGGATTCACTGCACGAGACCAAGATACGCCGGCCATCAGGATGGGTACTCAGCGCATGGTAACGGTTCATTTGCAGTCCAAGTTTCTCGGTTTTCCCTGTCTCTACCGAGATCCGATACAATGGATGTTTCCCCCCGGCAGGTTCTTGGCCCGAGAAAAGAATGTATTGACTATCGGCCGTCCATGCGATTGGTTTGTGAACTGTTGCCATCTTCTCGAATTCGGGCATTTCGCGGGCTTGGCCTCCCGCAACCGGAAGAATCTTGAGGGACGTGGGCCGAATACAGCGCAGTGCCAACTGCTGCCCATCCGGTGAGATAGCCATGTTATATATGAACACCCCGGGCGCGGAATGATAGAGCACTTCTTCTTGGCCGGTTGCGAGGTTCCGGGCAAGGATCCAGTGAAAATTGTGTTCCGGGTCGCCGCGCAGGTATAAGACCGCTTTTCCATCATGGGACCAAATTCCCGAGCGGCCCCTCTGCACGATACAGGCAAGCTCACCAGTTTGAGTATCGACCTTATGGACACTCCGTCCGCCATTGATAAGAATGGATCGACAATCACCAGACCAGTTAAGGCCGCAATATCTGCTGATAGAGCCGATGCGGAGGGAGTATTCTCGCTCCTGTCCCGTCTCAAGAGAACGGATACAAAGCGACTTACCACGGTTATGATAGTAAACGTAAGCGAGCTGTTTGCCGTCAGGCGAGTAGGAGGCTACCATGTTGGAGCCTTCGTAACGTTTAATCGCTTTTTGGGGTGGGGCGACAATTGTCTCGGTCTTCGGATCAAGCGTTGTCACATAAACATCATCCTTTCCCACTGAAGTGGCGTAGCAGTAAGAACCATGTTTCGTGAATCCCAAAGGTTCAAATCGGCCGACATTTTCCTTCACCAAGGCGGGAATTCCGCGAGGCTTCCCCTCGGCTGTCGCCATGAGCCAAATACCCAGTGTGCCGGCTCGGTCGCTGGCAAAGAGTATATTTCTTCCATCTGGTGTCCAGCCGAGCACAAAATCGTGAGCGGGATGTTCGATTAGTGAAATCTCACGATTACCATCGATCGTCATTATAGAAATGTCGTGATTTTTTGAGCCTTCTTTCTGTGCGTAAGAGCAGGCAATATAGCGTCCGTCCGGCGAAAAACTCATCTCCTTTGGCCAGTCTTCGTATTTGCCTGCCGCTTTGAGAGTGCGAACGGAACCGTCCGTTGATGAAACCAGCGCAATTCTTCCCTCCTCATTTTCCCTAAGGAGACACGCAAGAATTTGGCCACCATCCGGCGACCAGTCGTAAACTCTGGCCCATTTAGTTTGGTCATCACGATAGAGGATTTGGGGCTTTGTGTCCTCGAACCCAATAACACGCAGCTCGGCGCTTCCGTCGTCCATTTCCCAGAAGTAAGCTATTTGTCTGCCGTCAGGTGACCATACGGAGGAGTAAGCGCACTCATGGGATGTATCCCAGGAGCCCTTATTCGTCAAACGGCGCTTGGTTCCGGCGGCAATGTCATAGGTCGCCAAATCGCCGGTCTGCCAATCTGTGTATGAGAGATACCTGCCATCAGGAGAAGGGGCTCCTGATGTACCTCCATAGGAATCTGCCCAAATCCGACGAAGGATTATTTTCGGAGCAGCTATCGTGCTAGATGTTTGTGATGCCTTTGTCCGTCTGGCGTCAGGCAGGGATACACAGGCCAGGATGATAATCAGGATGACAGCAAAAGGCGACCATTGATATGATTTTTTTTTGAATCGTGCAATCATGGTAACTCTCCTTTTCAATTGGGCCTTGGTTTCCAGGATTCCCGCCAAGCCGGGCAGACGCTGGGGGCGAGAAAAACGCTCGACGAGATTGACGATGATTCGGCCGTAGCTTTTCGGCTCCTCGCTTTGCATTCGGGCCAGGACCAGGGCATCGCAGGCCAATTCCCTGTCGGCGCGCATTCGATAGAAAGCCAGCCATACCAGCGGGTTGAACCAGTGCAGGACTTGTAGCAGGCTCACCAGCCATCCGATGTAGATATCGTGCCGTTTGAGATGCGCCAGTTCATGGAGCAGGACATAGCGCAGCTCTTGTTCGCTCAAGGTTTCGATCATGCCCTCCGGCAGCAGCAGGCGGGGGCGTACAAATCCAAAGAGCGCCGGGCTCTTGACCTTGTTCGTTATGACAACGCCGAGGAGGGTTCGGATCCCCATCCGCGACTTGCAGTCCTCTAACAAGTCGAGAATCGTCTGGTCGGTCAAAGGACGTTCACGGGTAACGAGCCACCATAGATAAAAGTTGCACGCGCCGACATAGAGGGCCAGGACCAGCGCCCCCGCAAGCCAGACGAACGGCAATATGGCGACGAATTTGGGAAATGTAGCTTTCGTCGGCCCTGGCGCTTCCTTTATCGGTTTTGGTGTTACAGTTACTGCCTCCGGCACTTTTTGTGCGACTGTTCTATCTGAGCTCGGCGCAGGTTCACTTGTGTCCGCGTTTACCACAATGGGGCCGGCACCCTCATCGTTGACCTGAACTGTAACATGCTCGATCTGTCTCGGAGGTACAGACTGCGGCAGCAAATTGAACACGCTTACCCGGCTCTCAGGCGTCCAGGGCATCGCCATGCGCAACAATAGCAGCAACCACAGGCCATAATGCCAGCGGATTCCCAGCCTGCTCCGCAGGATTGTCTGGAGCGAGAGAATCAGGCAAATCAGCAGGCTCGCCTGCAACGTTGTTCGCAGCAGCCAATCAAAGAACGGCTGCATCTGGATGCTTAGAGATTCCATTTTTATTCCTCCGCTTTTTGTTCGAGGATTTCCTTGAGTTCGGATATGTCGTCGGCCGAAAGCTCCGCATCTTCCAGGAACGCGGCGAGCATCGGCTTGGTGATTCCGCCATAAACTCGCCTGACGAAAGAACGCCTTTCTGTGGTAATACATTCGTCCCGGCCAACCGCCGGATAATACATGTATCGCCTTCCATCCTTTTCATACTTGACGGCGCCCTTTTTCACCAGCCGGTCGATCAATGTCTTGACCGTCTTCGGTTTCCATTTCGTCTTTCCATCGAGTCGCTCGAAGACCTCGTTGGCCGCCAGAGGGCTCTTCGACCAGAGCACACACATGACCACCCATTCCGATTCGGATATTTTTGGTAACTTTTGCATGAGTCTATCTCCTAAGATTACAATTGTAATTTTATATAAAATATTACATCTGTAATCCAACGTCAACAAGAAAAATGAAAAAAAGAAATAATTTTCACATGTGCCCCCAAAATAGGCCGTTTATGCCCTGAAAACGGCCTTTTTTAGGAGTAGTAAGGGGTGAGCTTTATTGAGAAATTGGATACTATACCGTCTTTAAGTGTCTCGTATAGCCAACCCGACGGGTGACGCCGATGCGGTCGAAATAGTCCAGCAGGGGGATGGCGAATTTTCGGGTCGTATCGAGCAGATATTTGAATTTGACGCTTTCCAATCCACCGTGCTCCGTAATGTAAGAGACTAGTGTTTGACGGGCTTTCTCGACGGCCTCCCGGTGAAAGAGAAGGTCCTTGTCAACGCGGATAAGATGCTCTTGCTCCATCAGTATTCTCAGAGTTTTTTGGACCTTATCCGGATCGACTGCGGCGTATTGAATCACTTCGTCATTTTTGGGCGGATTGAAAGGCCGGCTTTTAAACAACGATTCTATTTTGCGCAACAATTCCTGCTCGTCGTCACTAAAGGTTTCTTGATGCTCCGGTAGGGCCAGGCGGTGTTTCCTTTCGGTGAGTTTCCCTTCTGAAACGAACTTTTCGATGAGACCGTCAAAAACATCCTTTCTCAGGTTTGAGGCTTCGAAGAGTTGTTCGATGCTCAGACCCGGGCTTTCAGGTTTAGCTCGATGAAAATCGCCGACGAGATCAAGCAGTTTTTGCTGAACATCCCGGCTTGTGTCACGATGCATGAGCAGCTTCGAGCCCAGGCGGATGATCTTCCCTTCGGCGAGAAGTGTTGTTAAGATGTGTTCGAGCGGATCCGGCAGCATCTTGACACGGACGGCCAGATCGTTTTTCCCCGTGGCGAATTGCTCGGCGCTTTTTATACAGTACTCGACGAAATCTTTTTCGGCCGAGACCGCCTTTGCTCTGGCCACGGCGTCCTGAACGGCTTGCGGGTTGTTTCGCTTAATTTTATGGGGAAGGGCCTCGATGATCATGCCTCCGCCGAGCGTTTGGACGGGCGAAAGGCTCCGCACGATAAAGCGGTCGCGTGGGGCGGCGACGATCCGCTGCGGATTGTTCATCCGGACCTGTACAAGACACTCCTGGCCGGCTGTGACGTTGTTGCCCTGGAGCAGGTACAGGGTGGCGACCACTTCGGACGTGCCCGTATGAAATTTTATATTCGCACCATTCTTGAGAGGGGACTTTACGTGAGTCAGGATACGAAGTTTGCAAAGGTACCATTGCTCCGGCGAGAAAAACTCACCGACTGTGACGATGCCGCCGCGTTCGATGCTTTTGTGATCCCACTGAGGGACGTTCAGTGCGGCGCATTGGCCGACCATCGCGGTATCGCTTTCTCTTTTGTAAACCTGGATGGCCTTTAGCCGGCCTTTGGTTCCATGCGGGAAGAGAACGAGCTCCTCTCCGATTTTAACAGAGCCGGCCACGGGAATGCCGGCGACCACCGTACCGTAGCCTTTGACGGAGAACGCCCGGTCGATGGGTAGCCGGAACACGCCATCGGTTTTCTTCGGCTCGATGGAGTCGATGAGTTCCTTGAGTGCTTCATAAAATTCGCCGAAGCCCTCTCCGGTAATACTGGAGACGGGAAGAATCGGCGCACTTTCAAGAAATGTGCCGACGAGAAAAGACCTTACTTCGGAGGTCACCTTTGCGACACGAGCCGATTCGACGGAATCGACTTTTGTCAGGGCGATGATGCCATGCTTGACGCCGAGCAACGTCAGGATATCCAGATGCTCGCGGGTTTGCGGCATAACGCCGTCGTCGGCGGCGATGACAAAAATGACGCCGTCGATCCCGGTCGCCCCGGCGACCATGGTTTTGATGAAATTTTCGTGGCCGGGGACATCCACGATACCCACTTCTAAATCGGCCAGTGTGCACGGTGCAAAACCGAGATCGATGGACATCCCGCGCTCCTTCTCCGCCTTGAGATGGTCCGTATCACAGCCGGTCAGACATTTAATTAACGCTGTCTTGCCGTGGTCGATATGACCGGCCGTGCCGAGCGTGATGTTCTTTTGCGTCGTCGTCACAACTTCTATTCGTTTGTCACGTGTATCTTTGCTGTTTGCGTGCAATTGGGTGGCAGCCTCAAAGCCAAAGGCTTTGGGGATGGTAAATTCCGATCAAACCATCCCCAAGCGCCAAAGGCGTCCCCAAGGGACTGCCGCTTGAGGCTGCCACCCTTATCCAATCTAATAAATTGAATAATCATAACGTCTTAGGCTCTTTAACTGAAAATCAACTTCAGCGCTTCGATGATGGTCTTGTCGTCTCCATCCAGAAGGGTCCGGGGATCGATGAGGACCTGGTCGTTTTGAATGCGCGTGAAAATCGGGGTGCTATGCCGGCGAAGCTGTTTGGCGAGTGATTCGGCTCCAATGTTCTCCGGATAGAGTGCCACCAGCGTTGTCGTGAGATTCTGTGCCGGCAGGGAACCGCTACCCATTTGTGAAAAGCCGGGAAGCGTTTCGACCGCTACGCCGGCGACGTTTTTGCTCAACTCTGAAGCCAGGCGTTTGGCCTGTTTTGCGATTTCCGAGCCATCGCGTCGGAGCATGTGCAACGTGGGGACTTCGCTCAGAGCGATGGATTCGTCGAGGAACAGCTTCAGGGTGGCCTCCAGGGCCGTTAGGGTGAGCTTTCCGATCCGGACGATTCTGGCGAATTGATTCTTCCGGATGGCATCGATTAGTTTGGCCTTGCCGAGAATGATTCCGCCCTGGGAAGCGCCGATGAGCTTGTCCGCGCTGGAGGTGACGATATCCGCTCCCTTGGCGATGGAGTCCATGAGTGTCGGCTCCGGCTCGAATCCGAATTGTGAAAAGTCGATCAGCGCCCCGGCGCCGACGTCGTCGATCATTGTCAGCTCGTGCTTGCGGGCGATCTCAACGAGATCTTCGAGCGAAACCTCCGAAGAAAAACCCTGGATTTTATAATTGCTCGGATGCACGCGGAGAATCGCGACAGTATTTTCCGTAATGGCGTTGACGTAATCGCGCGGGTGCGTCTTATTGGTCGTCCCGACTTCGACGAGTTGCGCGCCGCTGAAAGCCATCACGTCCGGCAGACGGAACGAGCCGCCGATTTCCACAAGCTGACCGCGAGAGACGATAACTTTCCTGCCGCTGGCGACGGTGTTGAGCACGATACTGGTGGCGGCGGCGTTGTTGTTTACGACGGTCGCGGCCTCGGCGCCAGTGAGCTGTTGCAAAAGCCGCTCGATGCACTCATCCCGCCTCGACCTTTTGCCGGTTTCGATGTCCGCCTGGAGCAATGAATAGCCGGACAATTCGGTCTGAATCTGGCGCAGCGCCCGGGCGGAGAGAACGGCGCGTCCGAGAGCGGTATGCAAAATGATTCCCGTTGCGTTCACCACCTTTCGATAATACGGACGTTTGATCGCTGTAAGCTGCTGCTTGGCGCCAGTGATGACCTTTTGCCGGATTGTTTCCTCGTCGAGTTCGGCCGGCGCCTGGGTCATCAGAAGCTCTCGGACGTCATCTGTCGCCCGGCGGATCGATTCGACCACGACCTTTCGACCGGATCCAGCGATGTAATGTTCCAGATCCGGATCTTTCAGGAGGGCATCGACCGACGGCAGTTTACTCAGCATCGCCGCGGTGGATTCGTTCTGCTTTGCCATAAATTGCCTCGATTTTCAGCCAAACGGGATTCTTTGCGACGCACAATTCTGGAGATTATTGTACTTCGTATGTCGTGAAAAGCAAGTTGTTAATCTTGCCTTGTTAATGGCCGAATCACTTCCGCCGAAATTTTCATTATGGATATTTTTAAGGATACGGAGCCATACGAGCGAATTTTGGTGATGATTTCAGATATTGCACCGAAAATGATTAAAAAAGACGTAACAAACTCATCCATCCAGCGTCTAAACTCATAAGGTCGAAACTTAAAGCCGGCAAATAGGAGAATTCTGCCTGAAGAGAGAAAATGAAGAAAAAGGATATCTTGATTTCTTTGGCTATTATTGCCGTTTCGGGCGGGGTGCTCTATGTCTATACTCACCGCACCGGATACCTTCAGCTTGACGCCGGCCCGGCCGCGGCGACATTAGAGTTGAGCGGCAGTTTGTTCAATAAAACAACGGTCCGTTCGGGTCAGGGACCGGTGGCGGTCCGCGCGCGAATCCATCGACCTCGGCAGCTTAGATTATCCATCGGGAGAAAGGATCGTCATTACCTGCTTGAGAGTCGAGGCCCCTGGGGAGAGTACTCAAAAATCAAGGTCAAGCATAACGAGACGACCATTATACAATTTGGTTCCCCTTTTCTTATTCAGCCTGCCGTTCATAAACATGGTCCGGATATGCGCCTTATCGACTTTTCGATCATTGGCCGAGCAGGCGAGACATACCGGTACGGCAACAGAGCGTCTAAACCAAAGGTAAGAATCGTTGATGACCAAGGGAATGTCTTAGGCTCAGGTAGTTTTAGTTTTGGATGAGGCGACACGTGCCGGTACTCGTGGCGGGTACCAAAGGATTTTAAAGGCAAATACCGGGTGATCATTGATGTTGATCTCGGACCGTTTGAGACCAAACAGGACCCGACGTGGCACTCGATATGAGGTAAAAACGTTTTTCACTTTTTATGTTGGGTTTTGGATAGAATGTCCGTATAATGCTGCGTCTTTTTGGAAGTTCCGTATGTTGATCTTTGGTTAGGGAATTTTCTGTGAACACGCTGTTCAAACGAATCGTTGCCGTAGGCAATTTTGAGTATGGGTGAGGCGGGGTCTGTCGGTGCTCGTGGCGAGTGCCAGAGGATTCCAATGGCAGATACCCGGTGCGGATCGATACGTTTGAAACGCACCAAGAGGAGACCTGGCACGTGATTGAATAAAAAAGAGACATCGAGCCATGAGTACCGGCGGGCCGAGAGACGAGCTTCTCTTGCCCGCTTTTTTATTGGAGTAAAAAAGAAAGGGAGTGTCGCCGTGTGGGATGGATTGAATTGGGCACTATTCGGATAAGCAACGCGAGAAGATATGGGAAAAAAAGAGGATTGAATGATGAGTTTGAAGAACATTTTTAAAGTGTTCGTATTTGTGGCTGTTGGTGCTCTTGTCGCTGAGGGCGCCGAGACCGATCTGGAAAGCTCCGCTGTAGAGGAAAACGGATTATACTCTTGGTGCGGCAAGTATTGTATGAGCTTTTTCACAAAAACAAGGAGCTCCAAAACCGTTGGCAAGGATCATCTGTCTGTTTCAATGAAGTATCAATATTTCGACTGGGACCAGGTCCGGGGAGCCGACGACGACTATCACAACCGGACGTCCGGTCAAAGCAAGGCGCGATCGACCTTTGTGCTATGCTCGAAATACGGCTGGGCGAAGGACCACCATCTCGCCCTCGGCATTCCCTATTGGCTCAACGATTTCGATATCCCCGGCAAGGAAAATGACAGCCACGGCATCGCCAACGTCTTCGTTTTCGAGAAATGGGAACTGTTCAAGGAAACGAACACACTTCCGGGTGTCGCCGTGGATTTTTGGTACTATTTCCCTTCGGGTGACAGCGACCGGTCGTTAGGGAGCGATGAAAGCGCCTACAAGATATCGACAGAGATTTCGAAAGCGTGGAAAGATTTCTCGCTGCACTTTAATCCGAACTACAAATGGAGTGCCGACAAGGACGACGAAGTCGGCGAAATCAACGGGGCTATATTGTTTCAGCCCGATCCGAAGCTTTGGCCGGCGATTGAGTATAACTACTTTGTGAAAGAGCATAAGGGCCATCGTAGCGACATTGTGCCCGGCGTTATCTGGAAGTTCAAAGAGGGATGGTCCTTCAAAGCCGGTGTCCCGATCAATCTGGATTCCACGTTTACGGACCGGGATGTCATCTCGGTTGTGTTCAAACTTTTCCGTCGGTGGTAGCGGACGCCGTCATTCGATGAAAAATTGCGAAGTGTCAATGCATGGATAATGAAGGGATGGATCATGAAAAAGATCAAGGTGATAATCATCGTCGTTTTGATCTGCACGGTCTTTCTGACGGGCTGTAAACAGAGGGAAGAAACGGAAGCTTCAGCGGCGCCGGTCACTTTAAAAGTCGGCCACGTCGGCCACGATCACCATACGGCGTTGTTCGTTGCTCTGGATAATGCCTCGGAGCTGGCCAGGCAGAGCGGTATTGATGTGAAGGTCGTCGAGGATCGAAAGTTTTACGAGCTGTTGGATCGGGGCAGGAAGGTCGCGGATCTTGAAATCGTGAAGGTCGGCGGCGCCTCGAAGATGCCGACGGCTCTGGCGCAGGATGTCATCGAAGTCGGCTTGGGCGGCGTCGCTCCGGTGCTGGCGTCAACGGATAGCGGGGCCCCGGTGAGACTTATCGCGCCGCTTCACTCCAAGGGTGACATGTTTGTCGTGAAACCTGATTTTCCGGCCAAGACGTGGAAAGAATTTGTTACGATGGCCAAGACCGCCGACAAGCCGTTGCGCATCGGGTACAAGAATCCGGTCGCCGTGGCCAAGCTGGTGTTCGAGGAGGCGCTGAGGCATGAAGGCATCACGTACGGCGGCGATCCGGCGCAAACCGGTCTGAAGGTGCAAATGATTAACGTCAAAGGTGGCGGCAAGCTCAACGTATCACTCGGAAGCGGTTTGATCGACGGCTACGCAGGCAATAATCCATTCCCCGCCATTGCCGTCGAAACGGGCGTGGGACGAATCGTCTGCGATCTTGAGGAGTTGCCGCCGGGCACGTTTCGCGACCATCCCTGCTGTTGTATCGCAGCCAATGCTAAGGCCATGAAAGAAAAATCGGAAGCCATTGTGGATTTGCTGGTACTGCTCATGCAGGGCAGCGAGATGATAAATACCGATATGGACAAGGCCGTCGCGGCGGCGGTGCGATGGATAGGGACGAGTGAATCCGTCGAGCGAATGAGTATCCCCACGAGCGGGTATTCGATGGAGCCTTCCGAGCGGTGGCATCGGACGATGGGCAAATGGATGGAAGCGATGGACGGTCTTGGTGTGTTCAAGAATGAGCTCAAAGACCTTCAACCGACGGACGTGCCTCGGGTGGCCTATGACTTGAGTCTTTTAGAGAAAGCGAGGAATAAACTTGCCCAAAGACGCGCAGGAAAATAGACCACTCCGGCGTTTATCCCAGTGGCTGGGATATCCCCGCATCGGGGATTCCCATCGCATTGGCGCCGCTCGAACCGGTTCGCCTTTAGGCTGGATGGTCGTGCCGGTCATCTTGCTTGTCATATGGCAGGTTGCGGCTCAATGGCTGAACCAGCCGTGGATTTTCCCGCCGGTGACGCGCGTATTGGACCAGCTTGCGCACCCGCTCAGGGAGCACTATGCCTCCGGCTCGCTCTTGAGTAATACGTTCATCAGTCTGTTGCGCGTGTTGTTGGGTTTTCTGTTGGCGGCCGGGGCGGGGATCGCCCTGGGTATCGCTATGGGCTCCATCCGCATTCTCCGCACCGGCCTGGAGCCAATTGTTGAGGTCCTGCGGCCCCTGTGTCCGATTGCATGGTTGCCCTTTGCCATTGCCGTCTTCAAGAGAGGCACGTTGCCCCATCTGTTTGGCCTCGGATACACCCGCACCGTGTTCGACCAGGTCCAGTTGGGAATGGTGTTCGTCATCTTCGTCGGTGGATTCTTTCCGATTCTGACCAATACACTCGACGGCGTCACGGGGGTCAGGCGGAATTACCTCCTGCTGGCACACGCCCTGGGCGCCCGGCGTCGCCAGGTTTTTTGGCACGTCTATCTGCCCGCCTCAATGCCGATGATACTGACCGGCCTCAGACAAGGGCTGGGGCTGTGCTGGTTTGTCATTATCGCCGCGGAGATGCTCCCCGGGGCTGAGAGCGGGATTGGGTATCTGCTCATCTATGCTTCGGACAATGCGGCGATGGATATCGTGATCGCGGCGATGCTGATCGTCGGCGGTATCGGGGCGCTTTTGAGTCTTTTGATGCGTAAAGTCATGTCCGGCCTCGTCCGCTGGCATGGAAAGGAAATCTGAGAGTATGACAACGGATGACATGAATCATCCTCAGAAAGAGAAACCCATAGCGCTGGAGCTTCATCAGGTCGGCAAAGTTTTCCGGTCCGATACGGGCGCCAAAGTCAAGGCGCTCGAGGACGTCGATCTGCTCGTGCATCAGGGGGAGTTTGTCACGCTCGTCGGCGCGACGGGATGCGGTAAGACGACCTTGCTCAACCTTATCGCAGGTTTGGATGCGATCGATGAGGGAACTCTACGTTTGGGAGACGGTCTGCGGTTCGGTGACAATATTGCTCACGTGTTCCAGCATTATACGTTGTTTCCGTGGCGAACGGCGGTTTCCAATGTATCGTTCGGCTTGCAGATGCGCGGTGTGCCGCGGGCGCAAAGACACCTCCGGGCCGCCGCGTTGCTTGAAAAAGTCGGACTCAAGGGCTTTGAAAGTGCGTATCCTCACGAGCTGTCCGGGGGAATGCGCCAACGGGCGGCTATTGCCCAGGCGCTGGCGATCGAGCCGAAGCTGCTGTTGATGGACGAACCGTTCGGGGCGGTGGATGATTCGACCCGGACCGAGTTACAGCAGATGCTGACCGATTTGTGGCAGGAAAATCAGACAACCGTCATCTTCGTGACGCATAATATCGATGAAGCCATTGTCCTGGGCAGCCGGGTGCTGGTCTTCAGCGAGCGCCCCGGCAGCATTGCCTGCGAATTCAAGATCGACCTGCCCCGGCCAAGAAACCGGATCGCGAAGGAGTTCACGGATTTATTCATTCACATTCGCAAATCACTTTCCGGCCAATTAGATTAACCTTAACAACTATGAGGAGAACGATTATGAAGATGATGGACAATATTGGCCTTGAACAGGTCCAGGGAGTTTATAGCGGTCTGGAAGGGGAGCTTTGGGAATTGATTATGGGCGAGCAGATTCACATCGGCGGCTTTGCGTCGTCGATGGACCTTGCGGAGAAAGCGGGGATCGGCTCGGGCATGAAGGGCGTTGATCTGTGCTGCTGTAGCGGCGCCGGGATGCGTTTCCTGGTGCGTTTTCGGGATGTGGCTGGGATGCACGGTGTCGATGCAACAGAAAAAGTGGTCGAGCAGGGACGTCAGCGATGCAAGCAAGAGGGCCTCTCGGACAAGATCGAATTCACGCTCGCGGATGTGTGCGACAGCGGTCTGGAGGCCGCCGGCGCGGATTTCGTCTGGGGAGAAGATGCGTGGTGTTACGTTGTCGATAAGGATAAGTTGATCTCTGAGGCGGCGCGACTTGTCCGGCCGGGAGGGACCATTGCCTTCACCGATTGGATCGAAGGCCCGCAAGGTCTCACCGACGCTGAGGCCGAGCGGTTCCTGACCTTTATGAAATTTCCGAACGTACAGAGCCTGGAGGGGTATAGTCATTTATTGGCGGCTAACGATTGCAACGTGATCGCCACGGCCGATACCGGGCGCTTCGCACCGTATGTTGACCTATATCTGAATATGCTTAATATGCAGTTGACGTATGATGCCTTAAAGATCATCGGCTTTAATCGTGAGCTAATGCAGGTGATGGGCGGCGAAATGGTCTTTATGCAGGAATTGGCGCACGCGGGCAAAATCGCCCAGGGCTTGTTTATCGCCCACAAGAAAGTGTAATCAATGCGCTACGACATTATGACAATTGAATTTGTGGATCGATGGATCAAGGGTGACAGCCTCAAGCGCAGCTTGGGGATGGTTTCTCCGGAGTTCACCATCCCCAAAGCCTTCGGCTTTGAGGCTGCCACCCGATCGTAGACGAAATTCATGCATGAAAGGCAACTTTGATTTGAGGACAGAAATGGGAAAATGTTGTGGTAATAACAAGAGCGATGAATCTTGTAAATCCAGTGATCCATGTGATCCTCCCCAGCCGACGTGCTCTTCTGGGAAGCTCAAAGCCGAGGGGGCCGACGCAGCATGGGCTGCGAACGGCCCCTTGGCCTGGTTTGGGCAGATGATCCAGCATTGCTATGATTACGCGACGAACGCCAAGGCCCAGGGCAGGCCCATCGTGGGGATAATGTGTGAATATACGCCGCGGGAATTGATTATGGCCGCGGATGCCGTGCCGGTTTGTCTGTGCGGCGGCTCGGCGGAAATGATTCCGCCCGCGGAGGAACATCTGCCCGCGAACCTCTGCCCGCTCATCAAGTCAACGTATGGCTACCATATTCAGGGGAAGAATCCTTTTTTAGAAATGGCGGACCTGATCGTGGCCGAGACGACCTGTGACGGCAAGAAGAAGATGTACGAGCTGATGGGCCGGACACGCCCGACGTACATCCTGGAATTGCCTCAAAAGCCAACGGACTCGGATGCGATGGCGCACTGGGTCACGGAGCTTCGCAAGCTCCGGGCCAGGCTCGAAGGGCATTTTGACGTCGAGCTTTCAGATGAGAAGATCCGACAGGCGATCAAGACGATGAACCGCGAACGACAGTTACGGCGTGAATTAGCGATGCTGATGAAGTCGGATACTCCTCCGCTGACGGGCCGACAACTGCTTGATTTAAAGAGCATTATTTCCTGTATCGACGCGGATCTCGAGCAATATGTTGATGCAATCGACATGTTTAAATCTCGAAAAGGAGATCGTCGTCCAAACTCGTCGGTTCGGGTGTTGTTAACCGGCGTGCCCGTCGTTCACGGGGCCGAGCGCGTGCTGGATATTATCGAGTCCCACGGCGGGCTCGTCGTCTGCATGGACAACTGCACGGGACTCAAGCCGATCCTGGAAGACGTGGATGAGAACGCCGACGATCCGATCCTTGCGTTGGCTGAGACGTATTTCCGCCTGCCGTGCTCTGTCATGACCAAAAATGACCGGCGTTTGGACGTGCTCCGCGATCTGGCCGCCGAGTATCGCCCCCAGTGCATGATCGATCTGATCTGGCAGGCGTGTATTACATATGACGTCGAATCCTATCTCGTCAAAGAGCTGGCCGAGAAAGAGCTTGGACTGCCGTACCTGAGAATTGAGACGGACTATTCGCCGTCCGATTCGGCGCGTATTGCTTTGAGAGTTGAAGCGTTATTCGAAACGGTCCGGCAGAAGTCCGGCGAATTTGGGTGTAAGGGGTGATGAAAACTATTATCTACACCTGTCCGTATGTGCCGGCCGAGTGGATTGCGGCGCATGGCCTGCACGCGAGCAGGTTGTTGCTCGACCGCGCGGATTCGAGCTTCTCAACCGCTCGTACGGAAGGAGTATGCCCATACGTTCGCAGCTTTATCCATGCGGCGATGAACGATACTGAAGCTGACGGCATCATCGTGACAACGGTATGCGATCAGATGCGCCGGGCGTTCGATCTTCTCGTTCGCCGGTGCGACGTTCCGGCTTTTCTTATGAACGTGCCGAATACATGGCAGTCTCTTGCATCTCAAAGGCTCTACCTGGACGAACTCAAACGACTCAGCCTTTTTCTTGTCCGAGCAGGCGGTCAGTCACCTCCCGATGACGTTCTGGTGGAAACCATGCTTCAATACGACGAGGCACGCCGGTCAATTCGTGCCGCCAGACCGTATGTCTCCGCCAGGCGATACGCGGAGGTGATGGCCGCATTCGGAATGAACGGGCCGAGTGAGTTGCCCAGTGACGCCAAAGGTTCCGAGCCGCTGAGCGGCGGTGTGCCATTGGCGATAATCGGCGGACCGCTGATGAGACAGGACTTCGAGCTGTTCGACGTGGTCGAACAATCCGGCGGGCGAATCGTACTGGATGCTACAGAGACCGGCGAGCGCGGTATGTGTGCGCCGTTCGACCGCCGGAGACTCCAAAAGGAACCTCTGATAGAGCTGGCCGATGCGTACTTCGGAAGTATCCCGGACGCCTCCCGCAGACCGAACAGCGAACTGTATATGTGGCTTAAACACGAACTATCCGGCAGGGGGGTGCGGGGGATTATCTTCCGCCGATTTGTCTGGTGCGACATATGGCACGCCGAGCTTCGACGATTGAAAGACTGGACCGATTTGCCCGTTCTCGACATCGACACGGCCGGTGACAACGACACGGACCGCCATCGGACAACCAATCGTATTCGTGCGTTTTTGGAGATGCTGCAATGACTGAGACTCCAAAACGAATTACGCTTGGCGAATGGGATCGTCGATACGAGCGGTTGCAAAGGGCGGGACTTTCCGAGCCGGATTATGGCGGCCCGCTTGGCCGGCACGTCGAGGACGGAGACCAGCGGCTCTTGAAGTTACGGTATGATAACTCTACAGCGGCCCTGAGGTTGTGGAATTTTCTACTTACGGAGGAGGACCGCTTACATGCGGCCCGCGCTGCCGGCAACAAAATTGTCGGCACGATGAAGGATCTCGGTACGATACCGGTAATGGCCTATTCCTTTGATGATGTCGTGGCGTTTTATCCCGATGGGGCCTGGTGGATTCCGTGTGTCATGGAGCTTGGCGCCGGCCTATTGGATATCGCCGACTCTCTCGGTATTGACGAATCGTTTTGTCCCGTGCGTGCCATGTTGGGCGCCTTCGTCACCGAGGCGCATTTTCCCGTTCCGGATATTTTGATATGCAGCGTTGGGGCAACGTGCGATGATTTTTCCGCGATTGCCCAGCGGCTCAACGGCCTTGGATATCCCATTTTCTGGTGGGAGATTCCGCATCGGCGACGTCCCGAGCCGAACGAAACGACGGTGAACCTGCCGGGCGGATTCTTGGCGCCAAAATGTCAGGTCGAGTATGTTAAATCGGAACTTGAAAGGATCCAAACGGTTCTGGAAGAATGTGCGGGCTTGCCATTGGATGAGGCAAAACTTTCGGCGGGAATCAAACAGGCGAATCAGGTCCGCCGGACTCTGGCCGAGCTTCGGTTCCTTGCATTCACCGCCGAACCGTGTCCGATCCCGGTGCTTGAGATGCTCATTGCCGAGATGCTGGCCATCCACTTCTGCTCCGACCGGCGGGAAACAATTGAGGTGCTCAACGCATTGCTCGAAGAAGTGAAAGCTCGCGTCAGGGCCGGAACGGGGATTCTCGATGCCGGTGCCGTCAAGATTTTTTGGATTAATCCCGTAGCCGATCTGCAGGTAATGAACCTCCTCGAAGATTGTGGCGGCCGGATTTGCGGGACCGAATATCTTTTCTCTCACGCGCTCGACGAGATTCCGGAAGACCTGCCGCCTCTCGAAGCTCTGGCTCAGATGGCATTGGCCGATCCGATGGTCGGCTCGTCAACCGACCGCGCAGAGCGTATATGCAGTGATATTAGCCGGTTCGGGGCTGAGGCGGTTCTCATATCGCGAATCCCCGGCGCCAGTCACTGTGCGCTGGAAGGGCAGATTATCGGAGAGATCATCCGGGAAAAGTGCGATGTCCCGGTCCTGGAGATTGAAATACCACCTGTCACTGACTCAATACGACCGACGGTGCGTACCCGGCTGGAGGCCCTTGTAGAGACTGTCAAGGCGCGTCCTCGGGCGCAGCGAAAACAACGGAGAAATCAATGATTTATGCGGGAATAGACGCCGGCTCACGAGCCATAAAGATCGTTTTGATGGACGCCGACAAACTGGAGATTGTGGGCAAGGGAATCACCGACCAGGGGGTCGAGCAGGATAAGCTCGCGTCGGAGCTTTTTGACCGTGTCTTAAAATACGGCGGCGTGAAGCGCCAGGACGTTGCCACAATCGTGGCGACGGGCTACGGAAGAAACGCCGTGAGCTTTGCCGATACGACGATCACCGAGATCACCTGTCACGCGGTCGGCGTGCATCATCTCGTGCCGGAGGCGATGACCGTTGTCGATATCGGCGGTCAGGACAGCAAGCTGATACGACTGGACGCTTTCGGCAGGGTTCGGGATTTTGCCATGAACGACCGTTGTGCGGCGGGGACGGGGCGTTTTTTGGAGGTTGTTGCCCAGCGTCTCGACGTCGAGCTGGAGTCCCTCGGCTCGATGGCCGCCCGGTGCCGCCATCCGGCGGCGATCAGCAGTATGTGTGTGGTCTTTGCCGAGACGGAGATCATCGGCCTGCTCGTTTCCGGCACGGCCCGCGAGGACATTGTCGCCGGCGTTCAGGCCGCTATCGCCAAGCGCATCATCGCAATGGCCGGACGGAATGTCGAGCTGCCGATCATCTTCACGGGCGGCGTGGCGATGATCACCGGAATGGACGCCGCGCTGGAAACCGCTCTCGGGAAATCCGTCACTATTTCGCCCGATCCGCAAATGACCGGCGCCCTCGGAGCAGCGATCCTCGCTTCAAACAGAAAATTAAAAACGTAGGGTGTGCAACTTGTTGCACACGCGGTCCTGTTCTCTGTTATACTGAAGATTTTTCAAGGGTATCAAGATGATCAACATGGAAAGACGAAAACGAGTGATGCAGCGTTCGATCCGGCTGGGGCATTGCATTTGCGATCCCAGCGAACCCTGCCCCTGCGACCTTTTCAAGGAAAAGAACATCTGCCTGTGCGCCGGCGAGCGGCTCGAAGCCCCGACCGGCCCGGTGCAACTGACGAAGCTCGTGGAAAAGGCCGGCTGCGCCTCCAAGATCGACCAGGCCTTCCTCAAGCAGGTGCTCAAGGGTTTGCCCGCCGTTGACGACCCTCGCGTGCTGGTCGGCGTGCCGGCAGGCGACGACGCGGGCGTCTATGATATGGGCGACGGCACGGCCTTGGTCCAGACCGTGGATGTCTTCACGCCCTCGGTGGACGATCCCTATACCTTCGGGCAGGTGGCGGCGGCCAATTCAGTCAGCGACATTTACGCAATGGGCGGCACGCCGATCACCGCGGTTTCCGTGCTCGGTTTTCCGGTCCGCAAGATTCCCGACAAGGCGATGAACGACATTCTGTCCGGCGGCATCGACAAGATGAACGAGGCCGGCGTCGCCATCATCGGGGGCCACAGCATCAATGACAGCGAGATCAAGGCCGGCTTTTGCGTCAACGGCACAATCGACAAGGACAAGATCGTTACGAACGCCGGCGCGCGGCCGGGCGACGTGCTGATCCTCACCAAGCCGCTCGGCACGGGCATCGTCGCCTTCGCCGCACAGATCGGTCGGGCACGGACCGAAAGCGTCGAAGCCACCGCTCTCTCGATGACGACGCTCAACAAAGAGGCTTCACAGCTCATGGTCAAGTTCGGCGCCCATGCGTGCACCGATGTGACGGGCTTTTCCCTGTGTGGACATCTATCCGAGATGGCGCTTTCCAGCGGTGTGGATGTCGAAGTTATCTGGGACGATATTCCGCTGTTCCCCGGCGTGCTCGAATACGCCGCAGCAGGCATATTACCCGGCGCCATCGAGCGTAATAAGGAATCGTGCGGCGAGCGCATCGTTGCCGACGAGGCGCTCCCCCAGGAGATGGTCGATATATGCTACGACGCCCAAACCTCCGGCGGCCTGCTGATCGCCATCAAAAAATCGGATGTTGATGCCTTCCTCAAGGCATTGCACGACGCCAGTGTTACTGCCGCGACAGTCATAGGAAAAGTGACGGCAAAAGGCTCGGGACTCGTTCATATCAAGACGACTGGCAAACGCAAGATTCCAGACACAAGAACACAAACACGAGAACGAAAAACGCAGAGCATTAACGAGATACGAGATACGAGCAACGAGACACAATCTGAAGTGGCATGTTGTGCTGATGCTGTACCCTCAGGCGCCAGTTAAGTCTCTGAGATCGCACAAATCGAGGCGAAGTTCACCGATTTTCTTGGTGCGGCCAGTTCCCCTCACGGCCTGGACGCCTATACCAAGCAGGCGATGGCCATTGCACTATCGGTCGCGACGCGATGTGAGTCGTGCCTGAAGATGCATCTGAAAAACGCCAAGGAAAAGGGCTTTACCCAGGACGAGATCGACGAAGCCGTCTGGATGGGCATCAGCTTCGCTGGCTCACCCGCCATGGTCTTCTACGAACAATTCAAGAACTCTTGACGATGTCAAGGCTATGATTTAGAATTACGTTCAACATGAATGATTCATATCTGGAAGTAATGTTTCGAATCGAGTGCTTCGAGATCTCGGTTTTCGGCCGTTGAAACGAGCTGATTTGGCTCCACTACTCGCTGCATAAAGGTAGGGGGCGATGACTCGCACCCCACGTTACTGGATAAGATGCTTAGAATCAGTTCTCATATGCTAAAAGGTGAGTAAATTTGGTTTGGTGGTAGCTCAACACTATTTGTTTCTGCCAGTATGTGAATTTTTTTGTATAATCGATTGTAATCTTCTTCTGATGTCATACTCGACCACTCGCTCAAGATTTCTTCCTCCTTTTGTTCGTCAATATATGGGGCAATGATACGGAAATGCTGATCGAAACTGCTAATGAGCGACAACTGAGTGTAGTTTCCAACGAGAACAATAAAGAAAGCTACAGTCAGCAATAATGCAAAGACAAAGTTAATCGCGACGAAAGGTCTAGAATTAAGTGTTCTATAGATGAGTTTTGTCTTCTCTTCGTCCTTTTTTGGTTGCGCAAAGAAACGGCGGAGCATTAAAGCCGTCGATAAACAAAAAATGAGTCCTGTGCCAAGTCCCAACACCATCATCAAGATGTAGAATGAGTAATTATGCGTTGTGAGTTGCGCCACCTGCTTATATATACAGTCTGAGTACTTAGTTCCCAAGACAGCCATTAAGCGAATCAATACGCGACCCGAAAACTCAAGAATGGGCTGTAGGAAATAGATAAACAAGCATGTGGAGATTACGCTAACTATTATAGCTGGTTGATGTTTTCTTAAGAAGTCTATCATTTTCTTATCCTTATTTAAGCAGAGCTATGATTATTTGGTTTCCCTATAATATTCCAAACCTCTCGTCATCAAGCAAGATAACACAAATAAACGCCGTTACCGCTTCGGAGTTGTTCGATCCGCTACGATTAATTATAGATGTGTCTGCTTGTTAAGCAAAGAAATAATCATTTTTATACGTAAAACCACAGCGTCGTTCAGAGTTCGGGTGGTGAGCCGGTGATGGCGTACTCGTCGAAGACGGCGTGCATAATGGTCGTTCTTCCGTTCGTTGTGTAAATGATGTGGATCTTGCCGTCATGGGTCTGAATGGCGTAGGGATAGGCGAAGGTATTGTCGCCGCCCGCAATATTGCGCCGATGGGGGTAGGTCTTGTCGCCGTCCGTCGAGATCGCCACGGTCAGCGGCGTGCGATCGTTCATGCTATCGTTATAGACCAGAAGCAGATGGTCGTTTTGGAGCTTGATAAAATCCACGGCGGCGTTGGGATTAGGGAATTTCGTCTCGGCCGCGTCGGACCACGTGTGGCCGCCGTCCTTGGATTCGGAGCGTAGCATGTAGCCGTGTTCGGTGGGCAGGTAATCGCCGCCCCGGCGGAGATACGCGACGAGATAATCGTCGGTCAACTGGACCACCTGGGCCTGGAGGTTGCCCATGGGCGAGTTGATCCGGTTGGTTTCGGTCCATACTTTCGTTTTCGGGTTGTAACGCATGAAGTAGGAGCAGGTTGTGGCCGCGGTTTTCTCCCGGTCGTCGCCGGTCTCGTAGTACATGGGCAGAAGATAGTCGCCATTGTTGAGGACAATGGGCTGGCCTCGAACCATAGTGCCCTCTTCAAAGTTGAGCATGAACGAATCCGACCAGGTTCGTGCGCCGTCGTCGGAGATCTTCACCTTCACCCGCGCGTTGGACCAGGTTTGGCCGTACCGGTTCACGTAGAACAACCACACCCGGCCGTCCGGCGCCTGCCAGACGACGGGATTGCCTTCGCCCCGGTCGGGCGTATTGGCGATGATCTTCGGTTCGGTCCATAGGGTATGGTCCACTTTGAGGCGTGCGCCGTACACGGCGGTGTCGTCGCCGTACTCGCCCGAGCCACCATAGTAGGCGATATACAGGTCTCCGTTGGTCAGTTCGGTAATGGACGCCGGGTGTTTGTAACGACCCGGATGTTCGGGGCCGAACACGCGATAGGTCTCGATATTGTAGCTTTCGGCATAAGCCGGCACGCTAACCAGACACAATAAAAACGCAACAACCTTCTTCATCGTTCGTCTCCTTACTCTCGGTTGCATTCTAATCTTTCAGTTGTGTTCTTACAAGATCATTGCCACTTATGACTGATTTCATCCATTTTGGAACTGAAGGACGTTGGCTTGAATCTAATTTTTCTTTCCAGGATAGGTCCGTTAGTCTGGTATCGTTTACAAATTCGTAATAAGGCATAACAGCTCCTTCACATAGGACGTTTTTACCCTCCCAGGGGTACAGAACGTAAATTTTCCTGGGGCGTGCAATGCCGACATGAAGGTATCCGTGCAATTCCGGATTGTAATACACATCAATAATTCGAGGGGCATCATCCCGCGGAGTGTAATATGAATTACCTCCATACATCATCATCCCGGCAATACCAATTCCATAGTTTTTTATGAAGGCTTCTTCGCTTTTATTTAACGCGACACCTCGCAGTTGTTTATGGGCAATCACTTCAAGCCGACGGCTAACGTTTTCAAAGCGATCCCATAATTCCTCCAGGTCAATGTCATATTGCTCATAGTTACTCATCAACTGCGGATATTTATCTGTTTTTCCATTCTTAACATCCCTTTTTAAGAGATCCATTCTTTCTATCAAAGTCTGCTTGTCTTCACCCTCCTTTGTTAAAAAAGGCATGAATTTAACGATGACAGTCATATCTTCCAACGGCAGTTCAAACATTTTTTGATGCATCTCTGTTGGGCTCTCGAATGTTTTTATCAGTTCTTTCAACCGAGTCAAATCCTGCATCAAGCTGTATTTGGGATTGAATGCTCCTGCTTCTTTGAGTTGTCGCTTGGTTCTAATGGCTAAATCGGCCATTCTGCCGAAGAATTCCGGATCGGGTTCGACAAATCCCGCCGGGAGCATCGACATGCCTGCATAAAAAGCGTTCTGCTTTGCCTGTAAAGCCCATGTGTGACGTAGTTGAGCCCATCCTGCCAAAACAGTATTACAGCTTTTGGTTTGCCATGCATCGTTCCGCATAAAATCCGGGGCGTCGGGTTCGGCGTCATCAAGGAGTGCTTTTAGAGCATGGAGATAATCGTAATACAAACTATCACCACTAAAGCAGGACTGATACGAATCAATGGCTTGAAGTAACTTTGCTTTGTGGGGATCTTCGAGAGTTTCTTTTGCAAACTGAGAGCCGATCGCTATACAGACTTCTAATCCGTTCGGATAGGAGCGAAATGGATGAAAGAATTGTCGACGATCCGTCGTCTGTTGGAACAAAATGGCACTTGGTGTGCGATAGGCCGAGATAATGCGGAAATTCAGTTCGTAAACATCGTTAGGATCTTCCGGAGGTAAGCTTATTTGATCGCTGATCTTTGGTCTGTCCTCGAATTGCCTGTCTGCCCTTTCATGAAGATGTTTCCGTGTGAGTTGAAGTGTATCTTTTGAGAAGGCGCGCGGTATGAATGAAGCCTCATGTGCAGCTACCATGAGGTCCCAATCATCCTTTTTACCAATGAATGATTCATAGATATCATAGAATTTCCGGCATTCCTCATTTCTTTTTCTTCGATGGCCCACTGTGTTACCGAGCATGAGAATCGCCAATAGTTCTTCGTTCTTGTTGACGCGGAAAGGAATGGACTGCAACCATGATACGGCGCGAAAATATCTCTGTAGTTTTTCATTCTGCGTGTAAAAGCCGCGCGGTTTGTATCGGCTGTAATCCAGCGATAAAAACGACGGATCAGGTGCGCCTAACCAGACGGGTTTTTCAACGATTTGAGCCATTTTGATCTTTTGACACTCCTCTTGCAGAATCTTATTAAGTTCCGCGTCTTCAAAACGAAAGGAGGGGTCGATCAATCTTAGTGCGATTCCCACAACAAGCTTGGCCTTCTTTTTGGATGCGGATACGAGTTCTGGATTACCCCTCATATTTTTATCAATATCTGTGAGGTTATTGAGCATGGCATGAAGAATCTTAGGCAATTGTTCGGCCATTGAGCTTTCCAACCGGAAAATGGATTCTTCATATAATACGTGATACGCATTGAGTAAGGAATCGGAAGTGATAAACAGCGGATTACCGCCGGACAGATACACAGAAAAGATCTGCTTATAGCATTCATTGCTGATGAGAATGCCGTTTTTCTTGAGTGCATCCATTCCCTCCCCAATTGATTCGTTTTGAGTGGTATGAGCTTGCCTATTTCGATCCCTATTTAAATCGGGTTGACTATATACTCTCTGCTCCAAAAAGGAAAATATTGCAAGCAGACTTATAAGGATTGGGATTTGCCTCATTGTTTTGAGCCTCCGACAATTCTTTCTAAAAATTGTATACAGTTTCCGCAAAAACATCCTTAACCTCTTGATGAAACTCAAGAGGTCACAAGCTACGGCGTTGCCGCTCCAAAGCTGTCTATCCGCGATAACCCATTATCATAATATCTGCCTGTTGAGCAAGGTAATAATAAAAATGGGTAAGTTTAAAACTTCTTTCCTTAGCGGCATGTATAAAAGCGTGTTTATTGGTATGAATCTGTATTTAAAAGTGAGAATTTTCTTGACGCCAGGTATAATATTAGTATAATACTTATCGAACATATAAATAGAATACAGAATACAGAATACAGAATACAGGAGACAGAAGACTTTGGCATTGGCAAATGACGATACCTAAGGCATGAATACCTATGGCATGAATACCTATGGCATGAATACCTATGGCATGAATTGACTATTGATCTGCGTCCTCTGCGATCCCGGTGGTAAATGTAAAAACAAACCCAATTGTTGTATTCATTCGAGTTCACTTGTGCCATAGGTATTCGTGGTTAAAACCTTCTCAAAAATGCACAAAAACTTACAAAAACTTTCAAAAATTCACATAAACCATCAAAAACCATGTTAAAAATTCGTATATCGCCAGAGAATTTTCATGTTCATTTGAAAAACAAAGCCAATGCCGGCCTTCGGCCGGAAAACCGAAGCACGAAATTCTAAATCCTAAATTATGAAAAACAAAGCCAAATTGTTAAGATATGCACAGAGCGGCAGAGGCACACGGGCACATGGCGAATCAGCAACAACTTTGTATCTTTGGATCTCTATGCCTTAGTTCCTTCCAAGGCGAGGCAGCCTTGGATTCGTTGTGAAAAACAAAGCCAATTTACCCCAAAAGGGGTAGAAAGGAAGTCTGAGGTAAGCCTATTGACTGGAGAGGGAAGGTGGATTACTATGGATGCTGGAAGATAGGTAAAAACGCCTGCGGAGGTGACTGGTGCCTGGTGGTGCCCCTGGTCTTCAAAACCAGTGAATCCTGCATTTCTTAGCCAAGAACGAGGGGCTTGGCGCGTCACTTGGCGTTTCCCGAAGCAAATAGGCCCTGTATGGGCACGAGATAACCAGAGTATGCGCAGACATTTGTTTTGAGGATATGCAGAACGGACTGAGTGGACTTTATGGTGAATGACGATGGCGACGACAAAATCCAAGATGATTAAGAAGAAAGCAGCCAAGAAACGAAAAATCCCTGCGGCGCAGCGAAAATCTAAAGTGGGCTACAAGAAACCACCAGAGGAGCACCAATTCAAACCCGGCGAATCTGGCAATCCCAAGGGAGCATCCGTGCGCCGGACGAATCTGTGGGTATGGTTCTGCAAGTACATGACCCTGGACGATACGGCGCTTGCGAAGCTGGACCGTAGCAAGCTGACACAGGCCCAACAAACCGCGCTAAGGCTTGTGGAGAACATGAAGGACGGTAAATACTCCGGCTCGGAGCGGCTGGCCCGGCACGTATTCGACCGGGAAGAAGGTAAGGCCGTCGAGCACCTCGTCATCGAGAACGAAAACACCCTCACCGATGAAGAGTGCGAGCAAATCCGTCAGGAGCTTTTGCAGAATCACAAATGAGGCGAAGAATGAACGTGTCACAATTAAAGCATGAAGCGGTCCCTATCTTTCAATCTGAGGGCTATACAGGCCCGTGGCGCGGCTGCTACGAAGCGAACGGTGTATGAGGGGTATCATAGGGCGTAAGTGCCCTGATCCAAGCACCACCAACGTGACGACGATGATAGCAACCCGGTTAACCGACAGACAGATACGAAGTATTGGCAAGGCCATTCTCCTGTACCGGCCCCTGCCGGCCATGCAGGAATTCCACAAAAGCCCGGCGAAGAACCGCTTTCTATTCGGGGGCAACCGAAGTGGTAAAAGTGAGTCTTGCATCGGTTTCGACTTGGGATCATTTGCCTTGGGTGTGCATCCCTATCGAACGACGCCGAAGAATGCCACGATCTGGGCTGCGGCAAATACGTGGCAGCTCGTCGGAAAGCTCCTGTGGAGCGAGAAAATTAAAACCTACATTCCGACTTCGCAGATACAATCCATTCACTGGCATAATCGGGGGGCAGATATCCCGGCTGAACTCCGTCTCGTTAATGGCAATCGGATTGAATTCAAAGCCTACGAACAGGGACGAAAGACTTTTGAAGGCCGGGCCATAGATGCTTTTTATGGGGATGAGCAATGTAAGAGTGATTCGGA
>Ga0272442_10001605_pt1 | contig 33974 bp, 27 predicted proteins | sample SSMForm2O_FD_200262 | JGI IMG/M metagenome (GOLD analysis project Ga0272442, IMG submission 200262) | Marine sediment archaeal communities from Little Sippewissett salt marsh, Falmouth, MA, United States - SSM-Form-2O | ecosystem: Environmental > Aquatic > Marine > Wetlands > Sediment ... | reverse complement strand
CTGTCGAGGATGCCTCTATTGCCAGTGAGATGGTCTCAAGATCCCTCATCTCTCCCACCAGTATTATGTCGGGGTCCTCCCTGAGCGCCCCCCTGAGAGCGGCCGAGAATGTCTTTGTGTGAAGGCCCACCTCCCTGTGATTTATTACCGCCTTGTCGCTTTTGTGCACGAATTCGATAGGGTCTTCTATGGTGATTATATGATCCTTCCTGACCTTGTTCGCCTCGTCGATTATGGCGGCAAGCGTGGTTGACTTTCCGCTTCCGGTAGGCCCTGTAACCAGGACCAGACCTCTTGGAAGAGTCGCAAGCCTTCTTATCACGGAAGGAAGCCCCAGCTGCTCGCATGTGAGTATTTCTGACGGGATTTCTCTAAATACGGCACCCACGCCGTTTTTCTGCATGAAAAAATTGGCGCGATATCTTGCAAGACCAGGTATCTCATAGGCGAAATCCACGTCGCCCGTTTCTTCAAAGACCTTGACCTTTTCCTCGGGCGCGATCTCATAGAGCATTGATCTTAAATCGTCGGTCTCAAGCTCCTTGTATTTGACCCTCTCCATCTCTCCGCGTATCCTAAGGACCGGCTGCTGCCCGGCTACAAGATGAAGATCCGAGGCGCCCTGTTCATTCATGAGTTTGAAAAAAGCATCTATCTGTGCCATTTATACCTCCCAGAGGCTTTAGGTAATAGGAGAAATGCCGCATCCCTGTCGGTTAGGATGTCCTGGTGTCGTACGGTAGCGGCGGTAGGCCGAATTTGTCAATTATTATACACAGAAAAGGGTGCTATTCAACCAGAAAATGGATCTTCTGCCGCAGCGTAGAGGCATTATTGTTTTCATTTACCGCGGCGGGCTTCTGAAAGGGCGAATCAGTAAAAGGACTTGGCTTGATGGGCATCGCTCATATTTATTCTGGTTGACAACGCGCATGGCATTGGAATAATTCTTTTAGCTGAAATATATGGAGATTATCAGCCTTTTAGTTAGGAGGAAATTATGGAGAAAAAGGTTACCATATCGGAACTGCACGAGAAAAAGGCTCAGGCAAAGAAGATTACCATGATGACCGCTTATGATTATCCCACTGCAAACATCGTGGACCAGTCAGGCATGGATACTATCCTGGTAGGTGATTCTTTGGCTATGGTCGTTCTCGGTTATGATTCCACGGTGCCTGTTACGATGGAAGAGATGCTGCACCACTGCAAAGCGGTATGCAGGGGGGCAAAGAGGGCCTTTGTAATCGGAGACATGCCTTTTATGTCTTATCAGGTAAGCATTTCAAAGGCGGTTGAAAACGCGGGTCGCTTTATAAAGGAGGCGGGGTGCGATTGCGTCAAACTGGAGGGGGGAAGTGAAATGGCCCCGGTCGTTAAGGCGATAGTCAGTGCAGGTATCCCTGTCTGCGCCCATATCGGGCTGACACCCCAGACCGCCACCAAACTGAGCGGCTTCAAGGTGCAGGGAAAAGACGCGGAGAGCGCAAAGGAACTTATCGATTCCGCAAGGGATCTGGAAAAGGCCGGGGCGTTCATGATCGTAATGGAATGTATCCCTGATCTGGTGGCGGAGAAGATAACCTCAACCCTTTCCATTCCGACAATAGGCATCGGTGCGGGAAAAGGCTGTGACGGGCAGGTGCTGGTGTATCATGACCTTGTCGGGCTCTTTGAAAGATTTACGCCGCGGTTTGTGAAACAGTATATGAATCTTGCCCCCCTTATAAAAGATGCCCTTGTCCAATATAGAGAAGAGGTTGAAAGCGGGGCCTTTCCGGGGCCGGAGCATACCTTCAAGATGAAACAGGAGGAGGCGGATGATCTCTGATCCTTCAGGCGTTAAAGGTAGAAAAAACCAGGGTGCATGAGAAATGGAAGAGCCTTCAGGATTCATAGAGGTCGATCTGTTTCCAGCCGATGTGGACGGCCCTGAACACCCGGAGGCAGTAACCTTCAGGATGCTTTTGGAGGAAGTCGCAGGGGACCATGACTGTGATCTGATTTTTTTTGAGGTCCATTGCGGTACGGTTGCCTTTTCCTTTGACAGCGAAGAACTAATGGCGGAGATTCTTAAGATATTGAAGGATGAGAACCAGGGTCAATCTTGAAAATGTGGGTATAATACTTGTCCGGCCTCAGATCCCGGAGAACATCGGATCGGCGGCCCGTGCAATGCACAATATGGGGCTGAGCCGGCTGATGCTTGTTGAGCCTAAGAATTGCGATTTAAGCAGGGTGCTGAAGACGGCTACCGGCTCCTCGGTCGACATCATCGAACAGATGTCCGTGTCGGAAGATCTCAGAGAGGCCCTTCGTCCATTTCAATATACCATAGGCACGACAGCACGTATCGGGTCTGGGCGCCCTGCCATGACCCAGCCCCGCAGAATCGCGGAAAGGCTCGTCTCCATCTCTCAGCAAAATAAGGTATGCGTAATCTTCGGACCGGAGGACAGAGGCCTTTCCAACGAGCATCTTAAGTTCTGTGACACCATACTCAATGTGCCCACAGCCGAGTTTTCATCCCTCAACCTTGCGCAGGCCGTAATGATAGTGTCATACGAGATATTTCTGGCCAAACAGGAATCACCCGTGGATTCAGTGCCGCGTCTGGCGAATCGGTTTGAGCTGGAGGGGATGTATGATCACCTCAAAGAGGTCTTGATGAAGATAGGCTTTTTGAACCCGCAGAATCCTGAACACTGGATGCTCAGCATCAGAAGGTTTCTTTCCAGGATGCAGCTGAGGGCAAGGGAGGTAAGGGTAATAAGGGGCATATGCCGCCAGATAAACTGGTATGCCGATCATGTAAAAAAAGGCAGTAAAGCGGACGAATGAAAATCGAAACAGGAAGGGGGAATTCAGATACTGGAATGGAAGAATCAATTTGCCGAACAGAGGACCTGAGCCGGGAACAAATGGCGCGCTTCATAGTGGATATGTTTCACAGGATCGCGGTTCATCACGGGCTGTGGTTTCTTGAGGTCGAACACCAGATGGGCATGAAAAAGGCACTTGAAATCATGGAGGTGGCGAGCGGGAAAAGCTATGATATCCAGATGAAAAGGCTCGGAAAGGCGCTTGGATTTGAGATGAAGGAGGGAGTGCCTGAACCCCTTTTAAACATGACCAAAGAGGCACTGAAAGACCTCATGGGCGATGTGGCAAAGAACTGGCTCGCAAATGACGGTGTCTGGTTCCAGTCAGTGGAATTTGCCAGAGGCATGTTTGATGCCAAAAGATGCAATGATTCATGCTGGGTGAGGTATTCTCCTTTTGAGGCATGGTCAATCAGGAGATTCCTCGGTCTTCCTGAAAAGGCGGGACTTAAGGGGCTTAAAAGGGCCCTCAATTTCAGGATGTATGCCTCGATAAATAAACAGTCCATAACAGATGAGGGCCCCAACAGCTTTGTGTTTCGAATGAATGAATGCAGGGTCCAGACAGCAAGAAAGAGGAAGGGGCTTGAGGATTATCCCTGTAAGTCGGTTGGAGTGGTGGAATATCCATATTTTGCCACTGCAATTGATCCCAGAATAAAGACCGAATGCATAGGCTGTCCTCCCGATCATCATCCTGAAGAGTGGTACTGCTCCTGGAGGTTCACCCTGGATGGGGATGAAAATAGCTAGTTTCCATTTGGAAATAAATGTTTTCGCAATCCCGGCATCTATCTGCGGGATGACTTGAGAAGGCGTACTGCGGTACGTCTTAGCATAATTCCTTGATTTTCTTCGCTACGCTCAGTCCCACCCTTCGGAATTCTGGGGGGCGGATTGCCGGAAGAACAGGCATTGTCCCGTCTCGGCGGGAGAGCTTCTAGCATGCGGCCCGGGTTGACTTTCTACGAATACATCAATATCTGGAGGTAATAATGGAAGAACGTTTGTTTGATCTCTTTGAAACGGCCGAATTCGGCAATGAGCCGCAAAAGATAAAGGTCTACGAGACGGAAAAGACATCCGCGGCCATGTGGTGCCTTGAACCTGGGCAGGAGGTGTTTCTTCACCAGCATCCAAACGCTGATGATGTATGGATTTGTATCGAAGGTGAATCAGGGACCTATTTTGCCGGTGACGGGGTGCATTATACTATCAAAAAAGGGATGGCGGTGCTTGCAGGTGCGGGGCAGGTCCATGGTATGCGAAACATCGGAAATGATCGCTTCGTGTTTATCGGCGTGTCAGCTCCGGTACCGGTGGAAACAGAAAGACTTTGAAAGACCTCATCTGAAATATGTTGATAGGCCGTCGTTTTTTGCTGATTAATCAATCCGATTAAACCGGTGAACAGGATTGGTGGTAATCGTGGCCTTTCACCCTTTTTAGCCGGGCCTTCGGCAGCAGGGGCTTTTCTCCCGTTACCTGATTCGCGCCGTGGTCGCTCGGCTGTCGGCTGTAAGCAAAAGAGATGAAGAAACAGGTCATTAAGCTGAATGCTGATGGCTGAAGCTGCATCCTGATATCTTCGATTTCTTCAGCCAGCGCCATCTCGTTCTGACCTGGCTCAGAGGAGCAGGGTTTCCATGTTTGAATAAATGTTAATGATATATCATTAATGCTTTATGATATTCAGTTTTAAGGGCCGTTTAGTAAAATATTTCATTGCAAATAAAAATATGGATTGAAAACAAACTCAACATGAGGTATCCTTCAATTCAACAAGTTATATGTGGATTTCAGTTAATTCATCCGACCTTTCCAACCGTAATTATATATCCAGAATGCTGCGAATGCTGAAACTGGAATCTTAAAGGTGCTTTTCCTGCTGATTCAAAAAAAATCTGTGGAGTTTCTCGGTTTTCAACTGAAGGCTGTCAGACCGGTGGTTTAGGAAGACTTTTGAGCGGTTGTTGATGACTTCACGCAGGCCTTGTCATCCGGGTAAGAGTTCCGGGTGGAAAATTGTTCCCTTTATCTCCATTTAAAAGAACCGAATCAGATCGGCGTTTCGGAGCTTTAAGTTCAAAAAAAATGAATGAAATGTCATTCATGTTTTGAAAAATTTCCTGCCCGACCCAAAGGAGCGGTGCGAAGCGAAGCAGTTCAATGATTTTAGCCATCTGAAATATCAGGTATTTATAGCGATCTGTTCGGACAGGGGTATTATTCAGCCAGGATAAGAGGAGCAGGGTTCCCATAATGAAATAGATGTGCCTTGGACCACACAGATTATTACAGGAAGGAGGTTTGTTAATGGAGAAGATAATAAAGAGGGCCGGAGTCGTGGGCGCAGGGGTTATGGGCGCCACAATTGCGGCTCAGCTGGCAAATGTGGGTATCGATACGTTTCTCCTTGATATTGTCCCGCCTGCCCTTACCGAAGAGGATCAAAAAAAGGGTATCACAGATGAGAGCAAAAGGTTCAGGGACAGACTGGCGGCCAACGGCCTCAAGGCAGCGCTTAAATCAAAACCAGCCTCCTTCTATCTGCCTGAAAACTCCGATATGATCACCATAGGCAATATGGAGGATAATCTGGACCGGCTCAGCAGCGTGGACTGGATAATCGAAGTGGTGGTGGAAAGGATTGATATAAAGAAAAAGGTTTTTGAAAAGATAGAAGGCGTGCTTACCCCCGGTACCGTCATCAGTTCAAACACTTCCGGTATTTCATCAGCTGCAATGTGCGAGGGCAGGTCTGAGACCTTTCGAAGACATTTCGCAATCACCCATTTTTTTAATCCCCCAAGATATATGAAACTCCTGGAGATCGTTCCGGGACCGGACGCACTGCCGGAGGTAATAGAGTTGCTTGCACGGACCTGCGAGAGGGTGCTTGGAAAAGGCATAGTCTATGGAAAGGATACCCCCAATTTCGTGGCAAACCGTATAGGCGTCTTCAATGTCCTTTACATCATGAGGGCGATGGAGGAGATGGGGCTTACCGTTGAGGCTGTGGATAAACTGACCGGACCCGTAATAGGGCATCCGAAAAGTGCATCTTTCAGGACCTCTGACCTGGTGGGGCTGGACACCCTGGTCCATGTGGCTGAGAATGTATATGAAGGGGCGGTTGACGACGAAAAAAGGGAACTGTTCAAGGTTCCTGACTTTGTTTCCCGGATGATCTCAAAGGGGCTTTTGGGGGAAAAGACAAAAAAAGGATTCTATAAAAAGAGCAAGGACGATGAGGGAAACAGGGTTATCCTGTCTATAGATAGTGATACTCTTGAATATAGTGACCGGAAAAAAACCAGATTCGCCTCGCTTGAGTCGGCAAAGACAATGTCGGGGACAGAGCCGAAGATCAAGGCCCTCTATTATGCCAAGGATGAGGCAGGACTTTTCACCTTCAGACAGTTATCCGAGATGATGATCTATTCGGCCAACCGTATCCCTGAAATCGCTGACGACATCGTCAATATAGATAATGCCATGAAGTGGGGGTTTGCATGGAAGTTAGGTCCTTTTGAGATCTGGGATGCCCTCGGGGTGGGTGAGTCTGTTGCCGGGATGAAAGAGGCGGGCTATGAGATCCCCGGATGGGTCGAGCAGATGCTTGAGAGCGGAAACGACTCGTTTTATATGAAAAAGAAAGGGGCACTCTATTTTTACGACAAAGACTCAAAGGATTACCGTGAGATCCCTCCCGTTCCGGGGATCATTCTTCTTCCCTCTCTCAAAGAGAGGCAGAAGGTCATCGATTCGAATACAGGTGCGTCTCTTATAGATCTTGATGACGGGGTGGCCTGCCTGGAATTCCATACCAAGATGAACGCCATAGGCGATGATATCGTGAATATGGTACTCAAATCAGCGGACATCGTAGCAAGAGATTTCGAAGGTCTGGTAATCTCAAATCATGGTACAAATTTTTCAGTGGGTGCAAATCTTCCCCTGGTACTTTTTACGGCTCAGGAAGAGGAATGGGATGATCTTGACTGGATGATCAAGACCTTCCAGGATTCGTTTATGAAGCTAAAATACCTTGAAAAGCCGGTTGTCGCGGCCCCGGCCGGAATGGCGCTGGGAGGAGGCTGTGAAATATGTCTCGCCTCGGACAGGGTCCGTTTCGCGGCCGAGACATATATGGGGCTGGTTGAGGTCGGTGTAGGTCTTATCCCTGCAGGAGGCGGAACAAAAGAGCTGCTTATAAGAAATACGGAACATCTCTTCGAGGTACCGAGAGGCGGACTTTATCCCAAACAGATCGAATTGATGCCATATATTGCCAGGGCCTTTGAGACAATCGCCATGGCCAAGGTGGCGACCTCCGGGCCTGAGGCGATAAAGCTCGGTTATTTGAGGCCTGCCGACAAGATGACCGTAAATCGGGATTATCTGATCGGGGATGCCAAAAAGACGGTCCTTGCCATGAACCTGGAGGGTTATAGCCCTCCCCGCCCTAAAAAGGAGATCCGAGTGGCAGGGGAGAACAACTTTGCCATGATGAAGCTGGGGCTCTGGACCATGCATACCTCGGGGTACATTACAGATCATGACGTGACCGTTTCTGAAAAGGTCGGCTATGTGCTTTGCGGAGGAAATGTCCTGGCAGATACCCTGGTAAGCGAGCAGTACCTGCTGGATCTTGAAAGGGAGGCTTTTTTGAGTCTGTGCGGGCATCCGATGACCCAGGCCAGAATTCAGCATATGCTCAACACAGGCAAGCCCCTCAGAAACTAGGCCCGATCCGGTGAAAAGGTCGCTTTTATCATAACCTATCTATGGAGGAAAATATCATGAGAGAAGCCGTGGTTGTTGCTGCCTGCAGAACGGCGGTCGGAAAGGCGCCTCGTGGAATTCTAAAGGATACCCGCCCGGAACATATGGGTTGTGCGGTACTGGGGGATCTTATCAAAAGGGCAGGTGATCTTGATCCCGGCCTGATCGACGATGTCATAATCGGGTGCACTTTTCCGGAGGCGACCCAGGGGCTCAACCTGGGCCGGGTGCTGGTAATGTCCATGGGGTGGCCCGATCGTGTCCCCGGAATGACGGTGAACAGGTTCTGCTCATCAGGACTTCAGTCGATAGCCATAGGGGCTGAGAAGATCATGTGCGGTTTTTCCGATATCGTGGTCGCGGGTGGTGTGGAAAACATGAGTCAGATACCTATGGGAGGAAGCATGATGTATCCCAATCCCGCCCTTGTGGATATGCGCCCGGGTGCCTTCAGCGGAATGGGGCTTACGGCTGAAAACGTGGCTGAAAGGTTCGGCATAGGAAGGGATGAGCAGGACGAGTTCGGAGCTAAAAGCCAGCAGCGGGCCGAGGCCGCGATAAAGGCGGGAAGATTCAAGAGCCAGATAGTACCTCTTACGGTGAAAAAGCAGAAAAAGCTTCCGAACGGCAGATTCGAATTCGAAGAGGTCGTCTTTGATACGGACGAGGGTATGCGCCCGGGAACAACAAAGGAGAGTATCTCCGTTATCAGGCCGGCGTTTAAACCGAACGGGAGCGTGACGGCCGGCAATTCATCGCAGACAAGCGATGCCGCGGCAGGGGTGGTATTGATGTCAAAGGAAAAGGCAAAAGAACTGGGTCTTAAGCCGATGGCCACATTCAGGTATCATGCTGTCGAAGGGTGTGAACCTGAGTACATGGGGGTGGGTCCCAGGGTGGCCATACCCAAGGTGCTGAAGCTGGCAGGCATGCGTCTTGAGGATATGGAGCTTATCGAACTTAACGAGGCGTTCGCTGCCCAGGCCATTTACTGCATCAGAGAACTTGGAATAGACGAGGAGATTACCAATGTAAACGGCGGGGCCATTGCATTGGGGCACCCCCTGGGTTGTACCGGGGCAAAGCTGACCACTCAACTCATATACGAGATGCAGGACAGGGGTCTCAGGTGGGGACTCGTTTCCATGTGTATCGGCTTTGGAATGGGGGCTGCCGCCATCTTTGAGATTGAGAATTACTAACACAACAGGTATAAATTCGCAGGAAAGGAGCGGAAAGATGGCTGACAGAAAAGTTTTCGCAGGAGGCGAGTTCCTTATTACCGATGTGGCTCCGGAGGATATCTTCACTCCCGAGGATTTTACCGAAGAACATAGAATGATCTATCAGACTGCAAGGGATTTTGTCGAAAAGGAGGTGGACCCCAATATCGACAGACTTGAGGAAAAAGACCATGATCTGGTCTTAGCCCTGGTCGCCAAGGCGGGTGAACTGGGTCTTTTGGGAACGGATGTGCCTGAAGAATACGGAGGACTGGGTCTTGACAAGGTCAGTACCACCGTGGTGGGTGAGGCGATCGGCAGTGCAGGCCCCTTTGCGGTCGTTCATGGGGCACATACGGGCATCGCGACCCTTCCTATAGTATATTTCGGAAATGAGGAGCAGAAGAAAAAATATCTACCGAAGCTTGCCTCAGGTGAGTGGTGCGGTTCTTACTGCCTCACTGAATCGGGTGCAGGTACCGACGCCCTGAACGCCAAGACAAAGGCGGTGCTTTCCGAAGACGGAAAATATTATATCCTGAACGGTGAAAAGATGTTCATAACCAACGCAGGCTGGGCCAGCAGTTTTATCCTGTACGCAAAGGTCGACGGTGAACATTTCACCGGATTTATCGTGGAAAAAGATTTTCCCGGTGTTTCAACCGGGGCCGAGGAAAAAAAGATGGGCGTTCATGGCTCCTCTACCAGGCCTCTGATCCTGGAAGATGCCAGGGTGCCTGCTGAAAATCTTATGTTTGAGATCGGTAAAGGCCATAAGATAGCATTCAATATACTAAATATCGGCAGATGGAAACTGGGTGCTATGACCGTGGGCGGATGCAAAAAATGCATAGAAGGATCGGTAAGGTATGCAAACGGGCGTATCCAGTTCAAGGTTCCTATAAGCTCCTTCGGGATGATAAAGACAAAACTGGCCGATATGACCGTACGCACCTTCATGAGCGAAAGCATGATGTACAGGCTTGCGGGTATGTTTGACGACAAACTGGGAACCCTTGATGCGGAGGCCAAAAAGAGCGGGGCTGAAAACGCAAAGGCGATCGAGGAGTACGCTCCCGAATGCTCCATAACAAAGGTGTACGGCTCCGAGACCCTTGATCTGTGCGTGGATGAATATGTCCAGACTCTCGGGGGGTACGGCTTTTGTTCGGAATATCCGGCAGAAAGGTATTACAGGGATGCCAGGATAAATCGCATCTGGGAAGGTACAAACGAGATAAACAGGATGCTTATACCAGGTACCATGATGAGAAGGGCCATGCAGGGTCGACTCAATCTGCTCGCGGCCGCGCAGTCCATAACAAAGGAACTCATGAGTTATTCTCCAATGTCCGTCCAGCTCCCTGATACACCTCTTGCCCTTCAGGAACATATGCTCAGGATGAGCAAAAAACTGGCTCTTATGGTTGCCGGGGTCGCGGCCCAGAAATTTCAGCAGGACCTGGCAAAGGAGCAGGAGGTGCTGGCAAAGATAGCGGATATGGTACTGGAGATATTTGCGATGGAAAGCGGGCTTTTAAGGACCGTTAAGCTCATACAGGGGCAGGGGGAGGAGAGGAGTTCTTATCAGATTGCAGCCGTGAAGGTCTATGTGGATGATGTTATTCCGAAAATTGAGATGTGGGCGAAACAGGTCATAGCTTATGTCGAGCAGGGAGATATGCTCCGCACCCAGCTGGCGGGAGTGAAAAAGCTTGCCCGTTACCAACCGATAGACACGGTGAGCCTTAAAAGAGATATCGCAGACAGGGTGATTGAACTTGAAACATATCCATTCTGAATGTCATCTTGATATCCTAATGGCATGAGAAGGGCCTGCCTGGGCAGGCCCGGTTTTTTTTGATAAGTGTGCATGGTTTTTTTAATTACGGGGTTGCGCGAGTTGTTTTTGGTATTATAATATCTCTTTACATTTTTTTAGAAAACAGCAAGATCGCATTTTTTTACTATCTCTAGTCTACCGGCCTACGGAACAGGGAGTTCTTTTTTCCGGAAAATTCGCCCGGGATCTTTGCCATTAATGACCATTCGGCGTTTTCAGCTGATGAGATAGATGCCTGTAGTCGGTACAGGCGCGATCCTTTTGATACGGGAACCGGGGGCGTCCTTAATACCGGTATGGCAAACTGGCCCCTTTCAGGGGCGAATCAACGGTCCTCTGGGCCGTTTACTTTTCAGTCTATTTTTTAGAGGTCTTGAGATGTCAACTGAGATACGGAAATTAAGAAATATAGGTATAAGCGCACACATAGATTCGGGTAAGACGACCCTTACCGAAAGGATACTCTTTTATACCAACAGGATATTCGCGATCCATGAGGTAAGAGGTAAGGACGGTGTGGGAGCCACGATGGACTCTATGGAGCTTGAGAAGGAAAGAGGCATTACCATTGCCTCGGCTGCCACTCAATGTGAATGGAAGGGAAACAAGATCAATATCATCGATACCCCGGGACACGTCGACTTTACCATTGAAGTGGAAAGGGCACTGAGAGTAATGGATGGCGCGATCCTTATCCTTTGCTCGGTCGGGGGTGTTCAATCGCAGTCGATCACCGTGGATCGTCAGATGAATCGCTATAAGGTCCCCAGGATAGCATTTATAAATAAGTGTGATCGATCGGGAGCCGATCCATACAAGGTGGCTAAGCAACTGCGGGAAAAACTTAAACACAATGCGGTGCTCATGCAGATTCCGATAGGTCTTGAAAGTGAGTTCAATGGAGTCGTGGATCTGGTTACCATGAAGGCCAATTACTTTGAAGGTCAAAGCGGGCAGGATATAAGGACGGATGAAATCCCTTCCGATCTCCTTGATGAGGCTAAGGCCAAAAGGGAGGAGCTCCTTGACGCAGCTTCCATGTTTTCCGATGAACTGATGGAGGCGATTTTCGCGGAAAGCGTCACCGATGAGATGATTATGGACGCGGTAAGAAAGGGGACCCTTTCCAGACAAATGACGCCGGTATTCCTCGGCTCGGCATACAAGAACGTAGGGGTTCAACTTGTTCTTGATGCGGTAAACACCTATCTTCCTTCACCGGATGAGGTCAGCAGTATCGCCCTTGACATAGATAACGCGGAAGAAGAGGTCCTGCTGAAGGCCGATCCTGAACTACCCTGTGTGGCGCTGGCCTTCAAGCTTGAGGTAACGCCCTACGGTCAGCTTACCTACATGCGAATATACCAGGGCTCCATTTCAAAGGGAGATGACCTTTTTATAACGAGAAACAGAAAAAAGATCAAGGTGGGCCGTCTTGTCAAGATGCATGCCGACGAGATGGAGGATATAGCAAAGGCTACGGCTGGTGATATCATAGCCCTGTTCGGGATTGACTGCTATTCAGGGGACACTTTTGCCAACGGGAAGCTGAACTACAGCATGTCAACCATGTTCGTGCCGGAGCCGGTGATTTCTCTTACGGTAACCCCTTCGGACAACAAGGCCCAGAACAACATGTCAAAGGCGCTAAACCGTTTCACAAAGGAGGACCCCACATTCAGAACTTACGTTGATGAGGAGTCGGGTGAAACCATAATCTCAGGAATGGGAGAGCTGCATCTCGATGTTTACGTGGAAAGAATGAGGAGGGAGTTTGATGCCGACGTGGTGACGGGAATTCCTCAGGTAGCCTACAGAGAGGCAATTACCAGAATGGCGGAGTTTGATTACACCCACAAGAAACAGACAGGCGGTTCCGGCCAGTTCGGAAGGGTCTGCGGTTTTATGGCACCTTCCGAGGATGAGACCTACCACCTTGTGAACCAGATAAAGGGAGGCGCTATTCCCACCGAATATATCCCGGCGGTGGACAAGGGCTTTAAATCGTGTCTTGAAAAAGGGCAACTGCTCAGTTTCCCTGTAGTCGGTATGGATATAACGATAAATGACGGAAAGAGTCACAGTGTGGATTCATCCGAAATGGCCTTTATGCAGGCGGCCATAGGGGCCTTCAAGCAGGCCTACATGAAGGCAAAACCTGTCATCCTGGAGCCTGTAATGAAAGTTTCGGTGGAGGGACCGACAGAATTTCAGGGGAATGTGATGGCTTCCATAAATCAGAGAAGAGGTCTAATAACAAGTGCCGTGGAAGATGGCGCCTTTACCACGGTAGAGGCGGAGGTTCCTCTGGCGGAAATGTTCGGTTACGCAACCAACCTTAGATCCCTAACTCAGGGAAAGGCGGAATTTACAATGGAGTTTTCGAAATATTCCAAGGTCCCGGAAGCCTTGGCAGAGGGGATAAAAAATAGTATAAGGGAAAAAGAAAAGGGAGATAAAAAATGAAAAATTTTATTTCAGTCAGCCCATTGAGAATACTGGAAAAATCGTCCCGCAGATCCCTCGGAGCCGGAAATCTGGGTGTGTTGATAGCACGGGCGGGTGTAGGCAAGACAGCGTGTCTGATTCATATAGCCTTCGACAAGCTCTACCATCAGGAAAAACTGGTACATGTCTCAGTCGAAGAGGGGCCGGAGAAGGTGATGTCCTATTACAATGTCATCTTTTATGAACTCCTGAAGGCTCTGGATATTTCAGACGAAAATGAATCCCGAATCCTTATTGAAAAGAACAGAATGATTTTGTCCTACCTTCATGGAAGTTTTGAGCCGGCGCGACTGCGTAAGAATCTGCAGAACCTTGCGGAAAAGCTTGATTTCAAACCCAATGCCATCATCTTTGACGGCTTGGACTTTGAGAATACGGAAAAAGAGCTTTTTTTGGCAATGAAGAAGATCGCAGAGGATTTCCAAATTGAGATATGGTTTTCAGCGCTTTCTCATCGTCATATATCGGAGGTAAATGAAAGAGGTATCCCTTATCCCTGTGACAAACTGGATGACCTTTTCAGCCTTATTTTGCAGCTCCAGCCCGATGTGAGCGGTGTCTACCTGAAGCTGCTGAAAGACCACGATAATCCATCCATCCCTGATGTCAGCGTAAGGCTTGATCCGAATACGTTTCTGGCATTGGACAGGTTTTCCCAATGAATGAGGCTCTACAGATAATATGCGGTTTGATACTGCTGGTGGGGGTGTTTATTCTGAGCAGGTTTGTCATGGGCTGGAAGATCAAGAATGCCTGCAAATTTATACTTAAGGACCTTGAAAACCGTGAGGCCCTTGACTCTGTAAATGCGGTAGAGCTTCCTTATGTTCAGAAAAAGGCTTTTAACGTTGGCCTTAGAGACTACCGGCCGAAGGCTCTTGAATATCTGATCCAGGCGGGAATCGTCATAGTAAGCTCCCAGGGGAAATATTATCTTAAGGCGGGTTGGAAGGAAGGCCTTAATATAAACTGAACTACTCCTGAGATGCCATCCATTTTTTCAATTGCCGCTCTGCAAAATTGAAGTGAGATATCAGGGCGGCTTTCGCCTTTTTGCTGTTTTTTGCCTTTATCGCCTCAAGAATCGCTCGATGCTTTTCAAGGAGGCTTCTCCTGTTTTTTTCGTCCTTATAAATGACCTGACGTGTCAATTTCTGAGATTCTCTAAGCAGTTTGAAGGATGTGTGCGCTATGTGCGATACAATGGTGTTGCCTGCGGCATTGCAGATGGCCAGATGAAATTTGACGTCTGCATCCACTCCAAGTTGATTTGTTTCAAAATCCTTCCTTAATTCACCATAAAGTTTTTCGAGTTGTTTTATTTCTTTAGGGCCCGCTGTCTGAGTTAATCTTGAAACGGCCCATGATTCCAGTATCCTTCTAAATTCAAGAAGTTGAAATACCATTTGTTGATCGTTTTCCAGGGCCTTGCTGAGAGGGTCGTAGAGGGTGGGATTGGTGGTAATCGATTTTACCATTATCTTGCGGCGCTGTTGAATGTCTACGAATCCCATCACCTCCAGTGTCTTGAGCGCCTCTCGCAGAGGGGGTCGACTTACACCAAGGCTTTCGCACATCTGCCTCTCAGAAGGAAGATTGTCCCCTGGACTCAATTCCCCCTTTTTTATCAATCCAATTATCTGTTCAGTTATCTCGTCAGAGAACTTTTTGTGATGAAGAGGTGTGAACATTTGTTTTCCTCAAAAAATTTGAGAAAAGACTAACAGAACACCGTGAAATTGTCAAATTAAAAACTGGTATTACCAGATAACGAATAGGCGAAAGGGGAGGGGCTGCAGATATTTACGGCCTGCATGGAAGGATTGCCGGAAAGATATTTTTTGAAATGTTTTACAAATGGAGACATAACATGTTGATATAAAAACATATAAATGTTTAGTAGCCGGGTGGCAGTTTTCGAAAGTCTTCAGCCGTAGAAGAGGGTTGACAGTTAAATAGAATAATTGTATTGGTAACACCAGAATATGAATTGTTTTATTGCATCTTTTTAACACGTTCTAATCCTTAGGGCGGAAGGAGTGGTGTTCAAATGAACCACAAAACTACAAGGGATCTACTGATGGAACGGGGTCGGCAAAAGGAAAGGACCCCTCTATATGACTCGGATGCGCTTGAGAAAATCAAGGCTCATGTTGAAAAATGGATGAGAGAGACGGTCCGGGAGCAGGACAGAGATGAATGGGTGAAAACTCCGCGTACCGTCCTTGGCTCCGACATACCAAGAGAAATGCTATATACGCCACTTTCCAATCCGGGGCTGGATTACTTTGAGGATCTGGGCAATTCAGGCGAGGAGCCTTTTTCGAGGGGTATCCACTCAAATATGTATCGAGGAAGAGAATTCACCATGCGGCAGTTGACCGGTTTCGGGTCTCCTGAAGATACCAACAGCCGTATCAAATTCATGATCGATAACGGCGCAACCGGGCTGAATGTCCTCTTCGATATCCCGACCATACAGATGTATGATTCAGATGATCCTTTTTCCATGGGACAGGTTGGAATGTCGGGTGTCTGCGTTGATTCGGTGGAGGATATGGAGCTTCTTTTCAAGGATATTCCTCTTGACGAAGTGACAGTTTCAATAGTCACCCATTACCCTTCCAATACTGCTATCCTTTTTCCCATGTATCTCGCATTGGCAGAAGAGCGTGGAATCCCATGGGACAAATTGAGAGGAAGCGTTCAGAATGATACGACTCTCGAAGAGATTATCAGGAGCGGAGCTGAATATACGCCGCCTCAGGACTGTTTCAGGATCCAATGTGACAACATCGAATTCATCAGGAAAAATGTACCCGGATGGAACTATATTACTCTAAACGGGTACAACTTGAGGGAGTTCGGGACTTCTGCGGTTACAGAAATGGCGGTGGCCATTGCAAATGGAATCGAAACCTTGGATGAGATGATATCCAGAGGTTTTGATGTGGACTCGGTAGCGGATCGGATGGCGTTTTTCTGGTCGCCTGCAAGCGATTTTTTTGAAGAGGTAGCTCGTCTTCGTGCAGTAAGAAGACTCTGGTATAAAATAATGAAATACAGGTTCCATGCAAAAAGCGCTAGGGCCATGTGGATGAGATGCCATGCCCAGACATCCGGCGTATCTCTGATACAGCAGGAACCTCTCAATAATATAATCAGGTCCTCTTTTCACGCATTGGCAGCCGTTCTCGGTGGCGTTCAGTCTCTTCATGTCGATTCTTACGATGAGGCCTATTCAGTGCCGACGGAGGAGGCCGCGCTGGTTTCCCTCAGGACTCAGCAAATAATTCAGAAGGAGACAGGCGTCACCGATGTGGTCGATCCTCTTGGTGGATCTTTTTATGTAGAGGCCCTCACAAATGAAATGGAAAAAAGGATTCTGGATGAATTAGATGAGATCGAAACAGAAGGCGGTTATGTCGCATGTATTGAAAGCGGCCTGCTTCACAACAAGATATCCTCCTATTTTTCCAACCAGCAGAGAGATATTGAGAAAGGTGATATCCCTATTGTTGCATATAATACATGCAAATCGGAGATTGAACCGCCTCCCATAAATGTTTTCAAATACCCTGAAGGTGTTGAGCAGATGCAGAAGGAGCGTCTTCAGAAACTGAGATTGAAAAGGGACAATGAAAAGGTGGGGTCAGCTCTTGAGGCATTGAAAGATGCATGCAGGACAAAGAAAAACATCCTGCCGTTCAGTGTGGATTGTGCGAGGGCCAGGTGTACTGAAGGGGAACTGTTCAGGGTCTTTAAGGATTCATTCGGTTTATGGACTCCGCCCGCCCTCTGGAAATAGCAAGCCTTACTAACGCATAATTTAACAACATGGAGGAGAAAAATTCCCTTATGGTCAAGAAAATCAAAGTAATCCTTTCCAAACTGGGTCTGGATGTTCACAACAGAGGTGTTATTACCGTAGCAAAGGAGTTGAGCAATGCGGGAATGGAGGTCGTTTACATAGGGAATGCGCTTCCAGGTGAGATAATAAGCTCGGCTATTCAGGAAGATGCCGATGTCGTCGGAGTAAGTTCTCTCGGCGGTGCACATCTTACACTTGGAAAGCCCCTTATTGAAGAGGCTCAAAAGAAAGGCCTAAGGGAAGAGATGGTTTTTATTATCGGAGGTGTATTTGCTCCTGATGATGGGAATAGCCTCTATGATATGGGATTTGACGGGGTTTTTACACCCGGGGCATCGAGTGAGGATATCGTTTCCTCTATAAAGAATCTCGTGGCTGAGAAGACGGGTTGAGCGCCCCGGTAACAGCATAAATTGCCGGAAGATAGGGCACATTAATGAAAAAATGGGAATAACATAAACACAAAGGAGTGATGTATATGAAAAGCATATGGCCCCCTCAGAATGATCGCGCCTATATACCCTCATCTGACTCTTATTACTGGAACAAAGAGCTTGAAACCATGGATCCTGAAGAGCGAGAAGAGAAGGTGATCCTTCCAAAACTCAAAAATGTCTTGGATTATGCATACAGAAGTTCCCAGTTTTACAGAAATAAGTGGGATAAGGCAGGTCTCAGGCCGGAGGATATAAAAAGCCTTGAGGATTTTGAAAAAATTCCTGTGGTCAAAAAAGAGGAAATCCGTGAGGATCAGGCAAAATATCCGCCCTTTGGAAGTAATTTATGCGTTTCCGCTCAAGATCTGGCCAGGGTGCAGGGTACTTCAGGCACGACCGGGAAACCGACAGCCTTCGGCATAAGCAAGGGAGATATGGCACGCATTGCAGAGGCTCACGCAAGGATCATGTGGGGGTTCGGGGTGCGCCAGGAGGACACTGTTTTTGTCGGCTCGTTTTTCAGCCTTTATTGGGGCAGCTGGGGGGCTCTTGCAGGGGCTGAGAGACTCGGTGCCACAGCCTTTCCTTTCGGCGCGGGTGTGGCAGGTCAGTCGGACAGAGCGCTTGAATGGATGAAAGACGTCAGGCCTACGGTATTCTACGGTACGCCTTCATACAGCCTCTACCTGGCTGAGAAGGCAAAGGAAAAGGGGCTTGACCCGAGAAAGGATTTCAATTTCCGAATACTATTTTTTTCCGGTGAACCTGGAGCAGGTGTGCCTTCCACAAAAAAGAGGATAGAAGATATATACGGCGGGATATGTATAGATTCGGGCTCTACAGCGGAGATGGCCCCTTGGATGAGTAACAGCGAATGCGAATACAGGAAGGGCATGCACCTGTGGCAGGATATGGTCTATGCCGAACTGGTGGATCCTAGGACCTTAAAGAGGGTTCCCTACGGTGAGGAAGGCGTTACTGTATATACTCATCTTGAACGGGATTCACAGCCCATGATCCGTTTTATGGCGGGTGATATTTCCATGTGGGTGAATGATGAATGCCCCTGTGGAAGAACCTATCCGAGGTTGCCCAGAGGCATATACGGCAGGGCGGATGACATGTTTGTGGTGAGGGGGGAAAATGTCTATCCAAGCGCTATCGAAGATGCAATAAGAGGCATTGAGGGTATGGGGGATGAATTTCGTATCGTCATAACCAGGGAAAAGACCATGGATGAACTCATAGTCCAGAGTGAATACAACCCTGACGTTGACGAGGCAGTTGTGCCTGAACTGGCCAGAAGGCTTGAGATCCGGCTCAAGGCCAGAGGCCTGAGGACGGTTGTCCAGATGATGAAACCGGGGACCCTTGAAAGGACAGAGTTCAAGGCCAAACGGGTTGTTGACAAGCGGGGATTGTACGATGAGATGATCAAGAAGGACTGAGACGTTTTTGTCCCGGATGCAAAAAATCCATTTTTCAGGTGGGGGGGTATAGGGTAATGCTGGAAATTGCAGGCTCAGTGGCTGTAATAACAGGCGGGGGCAGCGGAATAGGAGAGGCCGTGGCCAAAAAATGGGCTTCTCACGGCGGAAATCTTGTTCTGGCTGATCTTGATCCTGAAAGCCTTAATCGCGTTGAGGAAGAAGTAAAAGAGGCAGGCGGTAAGGTCGTTACCATGGTATGCGACGTAACAAGGGAAAAGGATAACGAGGCCCTTGCCTTACTTGCTATTGAAAAATTCGGTTCCATAAACCTTGTCATTCCCTGTGCGGGTATAATAAAGGACGGCCTTATGTTGTCTGTCGACAGGGAATCCGGCAAGGTAAGGAAAAAGATGTCTCTTGAGCAGTTCCAATCGGTCCTGGATATAAATCTGAGCGGGGTATTCCTTACAATAAGGGAATGTAGCGAACAGATGGTAAATTCCGGTTCCAAGGGGCTGATATGCCTTATTTCTTCAACCGGATCTTTGGGCACGGCGGGTCAGATAAACTATGCTTCTTCAAAGGCTGCAATGTCTGTAATACCGAAGGTGATAACCTCTGAATTTTTCAGAAAGGGTCTTTCCAGCAGGCTGAGATGCGTTGCGATAGCTCCCGGGTATGTGGGCACTGCCATGGTTAAAGGCATGAATCAGAAGGCCCTTGATCGCATACTGGAGGATGTTCCGATAAAGAGGCTTGTGGAACCTGATGAGGTCGCAAGCCTTGTTGCGGAACTTTTCCGAAACGAGGCTATGGCCGGCGAGGTCTTTTTCATCCATGGCGGATTGCGTCTTGGATCAAAGGGTTAGAAGTAAATCCCGGTCAACAGGGCCGGATTCGCACTCAGCTATCGGCTGTCGGCAAAAGAAATAAAAAAAACAGGTCATTTGGCTGAATACAGACGGCTGAATTCTCCATCAGGAAATTTTCGATTTCTGCAAGGCAGCTGTTTTACCCGAATCATTAACGTAGAGCCGTTTTCCCAAACTGACGCATATAACCAGATATTCTATTATGAAATAAGCCAACCTGTCTCGGAAGAGGTTAAATGTTCCATGATCCTCATGCTCGGCGGTTCAGATAGAATGCCCTGCCTTTTTACATAGTGTAAAAAAAATTGACAGTTTTTTCGACCAACCCGGCCTTTCCCAATCAGACATGTCATTTCAGTCTTAATTAATCAGACAGTTACCCGGTCATGGACCTTTCATATATAATGGCACACGCCTTGCTTACAAAACTTGGGATGGGCTCTTATTGCCCGCTTTCATTTTGAAAAGTGAGGATTAAGCATGCTCTTTTGCTTCTTGACACCTCATTTGCTATCTGCTATTGACTGATCTCTTTAGATGAAGTGACTATTCCTGTAATGATTTTCCACCGTAACATCGTGATTAAGATATGCTTTTTCGATTAACTATGAGGATTTTAAAGTCAGCTATGAAAAGAGGTGCAATAGGAGCGATTGTTGCCGGGTTGGTCTTCATTACGACTATGGGTGCCGAAGCCTCCTGGGTGCTTGATGAAGCCAGATTCCACAGTTCCGCACATGGCCAGATAGGTTGCCAGGAATGTCATTATGCCATCTCGGATGAATCCGTTCACCCTGATCCCTCGAATGTAAAAAAGGGCAAGGTCGATTTTTTCGAAGCCCAACAATGTCTGGATTGTCATGACTATATAATGGATGACCTTGAATCGGGTACCCATGGCTCAAGACAGGTAAAGGATAAGGAAAAGTACGGCCTCTGCATACGTTGTCACAAGCCCCACTACCTTCAGAGTCGGGATGAAAACGCAGCGGGCGAATTCGACCCGTCCAGGCCGCGTCACCTCCAGTGCGGGGCCTGCCACGAAGAGCGATCGAAACTCCCGGTGCTTTCTGAAGACGATGAGGCCTGCATGACATGCCACCGAGAGGTCGACCATGTTACTGCGGAGGGCAAAAAACAGGTCGTCTCTCTCTGTACCAACTGCCACGGCGAGGGAGAAAAGGAGGCGCAGAAGATAACCTCAAAGGCGCTTCCTCTTATAGATCTCAAGGATTACGAAAAAACGCCTCACGCCTCAATGGCCTGCACGACCTGTCACCCCAATGCCGCTCAATACTATCACCATGAACAGAAACCGGGAGACTGCACCCGCTGCCATAATCCTCATGATGAAAAGATGGCCCATGACGCGCATGTCGGGGTATCCTGCGAGGCATGCCATCTCAAAGGGGTGACTCCTGTCAAGGATGAAAAAACAAATCGTATAGTGTGGGAAAGGCCTGCATCAACCGGTTCGAAACTTTCTATTCATGAGATGATTGAATTTGAAGACGATGACTCCTGCAAAAGATGCCACAGTTCGGGCAATACCCTGGGTGCGGCAGCCATGGTGCTGCCGGCAAAAGGGGTCTTGTGCATGCCCTGCCATATCGCCACCTTTTCCGCGGGTGATACTGTTACGATACTTTCTCTTCTGGTATTTTTATTCGGTGTGGCGGCGTTTTTCTCAGTGCTCCTTTCCGGTTCCATTCAAGGCAAAGAGGGGTTGGGGCCGTTTTCCAAACTGGGAGTTCTTCTCGGAAGCGCGTTTGGTGCGATCTTTTCAAAAAAGATCGGGGAGATCATTAAGACTCTCTTCTTTGATGTGCTGCTCCAGAGGAGGCTCTATCTTCAGTCTCCGACACGCTGGTTGATACACAGCCTGATTTTCCTGCCCTTTGTGTTCAGGTTTTTCTGGGGGCTTTTCGCCCTTCTGGGATCTCTATGGCATCCTTCGGAATCATCATTTATCTGGGATATGGTATACAAGAACCATCCGCTTACCGCATTCCTATATGATTTGACCGGGCTGATGATAATTGCCGGGATAATCTCCGCCTTTGTGCGCGGCCTTTTCAGACAGGTAAATCCTGCTCGGGGCCTTCCCAGGCAGGACAGACTGGCACTGTGTCTCATAGGAGGGATTGTTGTCGTAGGCTTCATACTGGAAGGAATAAGAATCGCCATGACAGGCCGGCCGGACAACTCAGGCTATGCATTTTTAGGCTATATTATCAGCCTTGTATTTTCCGGAACATGGTTGACAGGTATATACGGCTTCATATGGTATCTGCATGCGATACTTACCGGGATATTTGTTGCATACCTGCCCTTCAGTCGCCTGTTTCACATAATTTTGGGGCCTGTCATGCTCTCTATGCGTGCGGCGGCAAATGAGGATCATCACGACTGATAAAGGGCTGACCCTCTGCCGTTTACATTCTGCAGGGGACGTTTAAGGAGGTAAACCTTGGAAGACAGACTAAAAAAGGCCTTGATTGAGATTGTAGGGGAGAAGAACTACAATGACAGCCTGATAGATATGGTCTCCTATTCTTACGATGCAAGCGAATACACTCACAGGCCTTCCTGTGGTGTGTGGCCCCAGACGGTCGAGCATGTCTCGGAGATCCTGAAGCTGGCCAACAAGGAAGAGATGCCCGTAATACCGAGGGGGGGGGCGACTGGCCTTACCGGTATGGCCATACCGCTTAAGGGAGGAATCGTTCTTGATCTCAATCACATGAACAGGATCAAGAAGATAAGCATAGAAGATCGTCTGGTCGTGGTTGAACCTGGTGTGGTATATGACGATCTGGCAAGGGCGATAGCACCCTACGGGTTCTTTTTCCCCCCTGATCCCGCAAGCAGTCAGGTTTGTACCCTGGGCGGAAATGTCGCCACCAACGCGGGAGGGGTAAGGGGGGCCAAATACGGCACAACAAGGGATTATGTGCTCGGTCTTCAGGTTGTCCTTCCTGACGGACGAATCATGAAGACAGGATCTCAGTGCATCAAGAGTGTGTCCGGCTACGACCTCACTAAACTCTTTGTAGGCTCTGAAGGTACCCTTGGCGTTGTCACGGAAATTACGCTTAAGATAAATCCGATGACGACCGCTTCCACTACCGCGCTCGGTACCTTCGATGATGTGGAGGATGCCGGAAGGGCGGTAAGCCAGGTTATGCACAGCGGCATCCTGCCCGCGGTTCTTGAGATCCTTGGAAAAGAGGCCATAATGGCCATAAACCAGAACACGGACCTGAACCTTCCGGAGGTTGATGCCATTCTGCTTTCGGAGACCGACGGTTATACCCAGGAAGAAACCGATTATCAGATGTCAAAGGTCCTGGAGGTCTTCAAGGCCAACAACGCCAAAGAGATTAAACAGGCCCAGTCCAAGGATGAGGCAGCCGGTCTGTGGGCGGCCAGAAAGTCGGCTTACGCGGTCCTTGCCAGGCTCAAGACCCACCAGGTGCTTGAGGATGTCACGGTTCCTATGAGCAGACTGGCCGAAGCATTGAAGGGCATACAGGAGATCTCCAAAAAACATAACATAATGATAGCAACATATGGTCACGCAGGGGATGGAAACCTTCACCCACAGTTTGTATACGACGGATATGACCAGGATCAGGTAAAGGCCAAAAGGGCTGCCAGCGATGATCTTTTCAGAATGGCGATTGAGCTGGGCGGCACGCTGACCGGAGAGCATGGCATAGGAATGCAGAAGGCACGCTACATGTGCTGGGAACATGACGATGTGGCCATGGATGTAATGCGAAGTATCAAGAGGATGGTTGACCCCAAAAATATTCTTAATCCAGGGAAAATGGCGCTTGATGAGGGATAACATGGAAGCCAAATATGATTTTGAAAGAAAATTTCGCGATCAGGTACTCCAATGTTCAAGATGCGGCTTCTGCCAGTCGGTATGTCCGGTATTCGGGGCTACTCTCAGGCCCGCCTACAACGCAAGGGGAAAGATGCTGCTTCTCAAGGAGGTAATGGACGGCACTCTTGATCTGAACGACGAGCTGATTGAAACCCTTTTTCAGTGCACAACATGCGGGGCCTGTGCCGAAAACTGTCCATCAGGGGTGGAAGTGCCTGAGATTATAAAGCAGGCCAGAAAAGACATGGTGCATATAGGGTCATGTCATCCTGCATTTACAGGAATGAACAAGGTGCTTAAGGAGCACGATAATATATATGCCGAGGACGAACCTGAAGATTTTGAGAGAGAGCGAAACGGAAAAGCGGAATATGTTTTTTTCATAGGATGCGTAGGCTCCTACAGAGAGGACGAGAGGACAACGGCAACACTCGATCTCCTTGATTATCTTGAGGTGGATTACACTCTTATAGATGAGGTCTGCTGCAGCGGTGTGCTCGAGGATGTGGGGCATCCCATAAATGAGAAGCATGTAAGGACGAATATAGATCTTATAATGGCAACCGGGGCAAAGACCGTCATAACCGGTTGTCCGTATTGTTCCCGTACATTCAACAACAAGAAACAATATGCGGAACTTAAGGAAAAGGGAGTGAAATGCATTCATCTTTCCCAGTTCCTGAAGGATATCGATATCGGATTCAAGACCGATAAGAAAGTGACCTACCATGATCCTTGCGATCTTGGAAGGCATTGCGGTATCTATGAAGAGCCGCGTGATACGATACGAAAGATAGCCCCCAATTTCGTGGAGATGAGACATCACCATGAAAAGGCCCTTTGCTGCGGGGCGGGAGGTGGTGTAAGAGGAGCCTATGCGGCAAACTCTATCGCAATGGCAAGGCGAAGGCTTGAGGAGGCCGAGGAGGCAGGGGCGGAGGTCCTTCTTACCGAATGTAACTCCTGCGTGCATAACCTTGCGAATGCTAAACTGAGAAAACAGAAGCTCAAGATATATACAACGACAGAGTTTATAAACCTGCTGCGTGAGGAGGACTGATCTTTGATCGGGTAATCCGAGAGGCGGGATAATGACGGCAGCATAATGGCTCTTGAATCATGACTGCCTAATCAAAAAAATGTAAGAGGAGGATCAACAATGGAAGTACAAGGATACAATATGCCGGAAGATCTGTACTATGAGGAAAATCATCTCTGGGTCAGGGAAGAGGGGGATCTGCTCGTACTCGGAATGGATGATTTCGCCCAGAGAATGGCCGGAGATATAGTTTATGTACAGCTGCCTGACGAGGGTAAGAGACTCAAAAAGGGAAAGAAGTTCGCGAAACTGGAGTCCGGCAAGTGGCTGGGAAAGGCATTTGCCCCTGTGAACGGAGAACTCGTTGAAGTAAATGAGGATCTTGAAATCAATCCCGGTCTTATCAACGAGGACTGTTACGGTGAAGGCTGGATGTACAAGGTAAAACCTGACGACAAGGCCGAACTTGGAGACCTCATCAAGGGTGCTGAAGCTATCGAAAAGTGGATTGCGGCGGATCTAGAGAAATACGCGCAGGAATAATATGGGCATCAAGGACTACAGTGTAACTCAGCTCCTTTCTATGGGGGCCTGCACCAACTGCCAGATGTGCGCGGATGTGTGCCCTGTGGTATCCGCATCTGAAGATGGTGAGCTTTCCGCTGTCTTCCGTATCGGCGGCCTAAGGCAGCTTCTGAAACAACGGACCGTCTTTGGAAGGCTTTTGGGGGCAAGGCCTGAGACTCCGGAGCAGGCCAAGCATTTCAGCGACACTGTTTTCAAGTGCACTCTTTGCGGAAACTGTCAGGAAATCTGTCCGGTGGGAATTCCTCTTAAAGAGCTGTGGCTTTCACTCCGTCAGGACCTTGTTCACAGCGACAATTATCCCAATAAGATAGACATGATCAGGGATAATCTGGAAAAGAGCTATAACGTATTTAATGAGGATAACGAGGAACGGGCCGACTGGGTCGAAGATATGGATGATCCACCTGATGACAGTTATATCAGGGACAAGGCGGAACTCGTCTATTTTACCGGTTGTACTTCCGCGTATTTTCCGCTTGTACAGAAAATTCCGATAGCCCTTGCAGAGATACTGGATGCCAGTGAAGTCGAATGGACCCTTATGGGTGAGGATGAATGGTGCTGCGGCTTCCCGCTTCTGGGAGCGGGCCTCATGGACATGTTCAAGCAGTTTGTAGACCACAATGTAGAGGCGGTAAGGGAAAGAGGAGCAAGGGAAATACTCTTTGCCTGTCCCTCCTGCTACCAGATGTGGAGGGAGTACTACCCTTCCGAGTTCAAACTGTTTCATGCCACCCAGTACCTTCTTAAATTGATGAAGGAAGGAAGGGTTCCTCTGAAGGAGCTTTCCATGACGGTGACCTATCACGATCCCTGTGATCTCGGAAGGGGGGCAAGGGTTTTTGATGAACCAAGAGAGGTCATCGGCTCCATCCCCGGTGTCAAGTTCGTGGAACTGCCGCATAACAGGGAGAATTCCCAGTGTTGCGGAGGGGGAGGTAACCTCGAGATGATTGATGCGGGTCTTTCCTCGGAAGTGGGAAAAAGAAAGATAGAAGAGGTGCTGAGCACCGGGGCGGATGCGGTTATAACCTCTTGCCAGCAGTGCGTAAGGACCATGGCGACATATGTAAGGAGGAACAAGATTCCCCTTCAGGTCTTGGATATAACTCAGCTGGTAAGAAAGGCCCTTAAAGACTAGATATAAGTTTATCGGCAAAATCGGGTCTTATTATTCGGCCCTGGAAGTATCCTGTGGTTTCGACGGAATACATCCCCTCCGCATTTGTCAACAAAGCGGTGTGCTTCCGCCATTTGGGCGGAGGCGGGAGAAATTTGATTATCATTACAGAGAACAAGGTATGGACAGCATCCGGGTTCCGGTAACAGTGTTGTCCGTACCTTGTTTTTTTATAGACATTACCGACAGATGTGATTTAAGCGCCTGGTTTCCGGCAAACGGTATTTTTGACGAATTCTGGTTTAATAATAGAAAATCTGTTTCTGAAGGTCAGGTCGGACGAAAATGGGCATGAAACTCTACAATCTCGGAAAGGTTCCCTGGGATGAATCTCAACTGATTTACCACGCCCTTGCCGGACTGGAAAGAGAGGCGCTTTGTCTTGTTTCCCCTTCTTCTCATTATGTCTGCATAGGATTTCACCAGGATCTGGAGCAGGAGGTGGATCTTGATTTCTGCAGAGAAAGGGGCATCCCTGTTTTCAGGCGTGATCTCGGGGGAGGCGCGGTTTACCTTGACGGAAATCAGCTTTTTTTCCAGCTGATACTGAAAAGAAAAAGTCCCCTTGTTCCGGCCAACAAAGAGGCCTTTTACAAGAAATTTCTCGCCCCGGCAATAGAGGTGTACCGAACTATAGGAATACCTGCCGAATACAGACCGATAAACGACATAATCGCGGGTACCAGGAAAATATCTGGCACGGGCGCCTCCGAGATAGGCGAATGTATAGTCTTTGTGGGAAATCTTATAGTCGATTTCGACTATGAGACGATGTGCCGGGTGTTGAGGGTGCCTGATGAAAAATTCCGAGACAAGGTGCAAAAGACACTTAAGGAAAATCTGTCCACTATCAGGCGGGAACTCGGAGAGTGTGCATCGGAATGGCCCGAACCCAGGCTCAACCGGCTGATGAGGCAATCGTTTGAAAGGCTTTTGGGGCGGATGGAGCCGTGCGGAATTGATGATGAGCTAAGAGAGACTATGGATAAACTGAGATCCCGTATGCTTGCCGATGAATGGCTTTTTCAGAGGGGAAGAAGGTATCCCGATGGCAGGGACATAAAAATAAGGGCGGGCACCAATGTCATCCGGAGGATGCATAAGGCCATGGGCGGACTTATAAGGGCCGAAATGCAGCTGTCGGATGGAAGGCTTTCGGGGATTCATATCTCAGGCGATTTTTTTTGTTTCCCGGAGAGTGGTATAAGCCAGCTTGAGTCTTATATTGAAGGATTGCGCTTAAGTGATATGCAAGAAGCACTTGAGAGATTTTACGGAGAAAGAAAGGTGGAGACCCCCGGAATCGAGATCAGAGACTGGCTGGAGGTACTCGGGGTTAAAGAGAAAAAATGACGGTATGGAGACTCCTTGATACACCGCCAATGACGGCGGCTGAAAATATGGCCCTTGACGAAACCCTGGTGGAATTAAAGGGAAAGGGGGAGACCCCTGATACTATTCATTTCCTGCAGTTTTCGCCGCGATGCGTACTTGTGGGTTATCATCAGTCGGTGGAGGAGGAGGTCCGTGTAGATTACTGCATGGCCAATAACATTGAGATAAACAGGCGGAATACAGGGGGCGGTGCCCTGTTTTTTGATGAGAATCAACTTGGATGGGAGGTCATCAGCTCCAAGTCATTCTTTGACGTGAAACTTCCGAATCTGAGACTGTTCAAACGGCTCTGCGCCCCCGTTGTAGAGGCGCTCAGGATCCTCGGGGTGGAGTCCGATTTCAGGCCCAGAAACGACATAGAGGTTAACGGAAGGAAGATATCAGGTACGGGCGGCACCGACTCCGACGACGCCTTTCTTTTTCAGGGGACCATGCTTGTTGATTTTGACGTGGATACGATGCTCAGGAGCCTTCGAATACCGGTGGAAAAGCTGAAGGCAAAAGAGATAGATTCCGTCAAGGAAAGGGTCACGTGCCTCAACTGGGAGCTGGGTCATACCCCCTCTTTGTCTGAGATAAAGGATGCCGTTGCCGGGGGTTTTGAAAAGGAGCTTGGTATCACACTCGAACCGGGGGGGCTTGCGGAATCGGAAAAGGATCTTTTCAGGGAAAAGCTTGACTATTACAGATCAAGTGAATGGATCTACCATGTCAATCCCAGGTATCAGAAAAAAGAGGTGGTTCAGTCCGCCTATAAGGCCGACTCGGGCCTGGTGAGGTTCACCATGGCGATAAATAAGGCCCAGAAGAGGATCAAGGACATTTTCATTACAGGTGATTTTCTGTCCTTTCCAAGCAGGGCCCTCTTTGATATGGAATCGGCCCTTCGAGGGCTGCGTCTCGACAGAGGTCTGATCCATGGTATCATCAGGGAGTATTTTGAAAATAAATTAATCACCATACCAGGAATGGATTTTGAGGATTTTCTAAAGCCTGTGGATCAGATACTTCAGAAAATTGCCATATCAGAATATGATATCCCCATAGAGCACTGCAACAAGATATCGGTTACGAACGGGACATTCGAGGAAATCCTCAAGGATGAACCGTCGCTCCTTCTCCTTCCCTACTGTTCCAAACTTACGACCTGCGAATTGCGATATAAAAAGGGGTGCCGAGCCTGTGGTAAGTGTACCATAGGGACCGCATGGGAGATGGGCAGGAAAAAGAAGATGAAGACCGTCTGCATAGTCAGCTTTGAAGACCTGTGGGAGGAATTGCTCAAGATGAAGGCGAGAGGGGTGACCTCCTATATAGGCTGCTGCTGTCAGCCCTTTTTTACCAAACATGTAGACGACTTTGAAAAGGCAGGGCTGCCCGGAATACTCCTGGATATCGACAGCACCACCTGTTACGAACTTGACCAGGCGAAAGACGCCTACGCCGGGACCTTCTCGAGCCAGACCGAAGTCAACCTTGATCTGTTGAACACGGTCCTCAACACAGATGTCAGGAGGAGTCGCTGATATCCGGAACGGTTTTTCAAATGAAGCAAGAAGAATGTGATATCCTGATCGTGGGTGCCGGGCCCGCCGGGTCATCGGCTGCAATTGCCGCCGCTGAAAAGGGGCTTAAGGTCCTGGTTGCGGAACGCCGGAAAACCGTGGGAATCCCGGTCAGGTGTGCCGAATATATCCCGGGCATGTTGCTGGGGGAAATCGGCCTTGGCCGTGGTTTCGTGGTCCAGCCCGTAAGGGGCATGAAGACATTTATATCGGGAAAGGAAGACAAGGAGACCATCGCTCCCGGCTTTATGGTCAACAGGGACATCCTGGATCAATGCATCGCGGAGGCGGCGGAAAAGGCGGGTGCAAGGATTTTTCTTTCCACTTCCGCCCTTTCGAGGGGCAGGGAAGGAATTTTACTCAGGACCAAGGCGGGAGATAACATATCAGTAAATGCCAAGGTGGTGATCGGTGCCGACGGACCCCATTCCACCGTGGGCAGATGGATCGGGTCTGAAAACAGGAATCTGATACCAGGTATACAATACTCGGTTCCCCTGAGCAGGCAGATGGATTTTACCGAGATCTACATTGAAAAGGACTTTTTCGCGGGATATGCATGGGTTTTCCCGAAGGGTGATACGGCAAATATAGGAATCGGAATGAAAAAGAGGGATCAACGGAGTCCTTCTATCCAGGAGGTTTTGAAGAAATTTCTGCAGAGACTTTCCCGTGAGGGTAAGGTCAGGGAGGGATCTTTCAGGACCATGGCAGGCTGGATACCTGCTGAAAGCCCCAGAAAGATCCGCAAGGGCAACGTAATCCTTGCCGGCGATGCGGCCGGGCACACGCATCCGATTACAGGCGCGGGGGTGTCCCAGGCGGTCATGGGTGGTCGAATGGCGGGGAAATGGGCAGCCGAGGCGGTAATTTCAAAGGATATTGAGGCCCTTGGCGGGTATGAAGACGAATGGTCCGATCTTTTCGGGGAAACCCTCGAAAGGGCATGTTCCAGAAGAAATCTGATGGAGGAAAACTGGGAGAATTTCGACGGCATTATAAGGAAATGCTGGGTTTCATATAAACGGTACTATGAAAGAGATAATTGAAAAGATTGACAGGGCAGGAGAGCTTTCCTGGAAACACTTCGGGCGGGAGATAACCTTTTTTCTGCCGGGCATGTTCAGATACAATGGCATTTCGGGTCGTTACCCCGCCATATCACTTACGGGGAACAACTGCAGCCTTGATTGCGAACATTGCAGGGGAAGCCTTTTAAAGACAATGATTCATGCAGAAGATGCGGCAACTTTAAAGGAGAAGTGCCTAAAGCTGGCGGACAGGGGCTACCATGGCGTATTGCTGAGCGGGGGTTGCGACAGTGAGGGGTGTCTTCCATGGAGCGAATTTCTAGCTGTAATTGAAGAGATAAAAAATAAGACCGACCTTTTTGTGTCGATACACAGCGGGATGGTTGATGAAGGTAAGGCACTTGCGCTCAAGAGGGCAGGCGTGGATCAGGCACTCATAGACGTAATAGGGGACGATGAGACGTATAAACAGATATATCATGTGCCTTTCGGGGTATCACGAATATATGCATCCATGGAGGCGCTTCAAAAGGCATCCATCCCCCTGGTGCCTCATATCGTGTGCGGCCTTTTTTTCGGCAGGATAAAGGGGGAGAAAAGGGCGATTGCGAGGCTGACCGATTTTGACCTGGAACAGCTTGTAATCGTATCTTACATGAAGTTGCCGGGAACGGGGGCGGGAAGGTTCCGTCTGCCGGTGTCCGAAGAGGTGGCGGATATAATCGCAGAGGCGCGGCTGAGCCTGCCGGAGACGAGGATGAGCCTTGGGTGCGCGCGACAGCGTGGAAACACGAGGCTTGAGGAACTTGCTATCCGGGCGGGAATAAACCGAATGGCCCTTCCCTCTGATGAGGCGATATCTGCGGCCGAAAGACTGGGAATGAAAATAAAATATCAAAGAACCTGTTGCTCGGTATCAAAGGACCTGTCAGGCGAACAATGGGAGACTGCATAAGGAGAAAAACAAATGGAAGATAGTGCTATAGAACCTCAGGAAAGCCCTGAATATGTGAGGATGAGTCTTGCCGCGGCAATGACGCTCGATTTCAAGCAGGGGCTTTTCTACAGAAACGCGAAACTAAACTGCATAAATCTGCTGCTGACCTATCAGGATGGCTGCATGGCAAGATGTGCCTACTGCGGGCTTTCAAAGGCAAGGCCCGGAAAATACGGCAAAAAAAGCTTTATAAGGGTAACGTGGCCTACCTACGGTGTTGATGAGATAATAAAAAGGATTTCAGACCGGCAGGATAAGGTCAAAAGGGTCTGTATATCCATGGTAACGAGAAAACGGGCCATAAAAGATACACGTGATATATGCGAAAGACTTAGGAGCAGCTTTGATGTACCTGTGTCCCTTTTGATAGCCCCTACTGTTCTTGATCGTGACGACCTGGTCGATTTTAAAAAGGCGGGGGCCGATAAAATCGGAGTGGCGATTGATCTTGCAACAGAGAGCCTTTTTGACAGATACAGGGGACGCGGTGTAAAGGGGCCTCACAAATGGGAACGATACTGGGAGTGCCTTTCAGATTGCCTTTCAATCTTTGGAAAGGGTAATGCCGGGTCCCATTTTATGGTAGGGATGGGCGAGACCGAGAAAGAGATGTGCACGGCGATCCAAAGGGTAAGGAAAATGGGGGGGTATACCCATCTTTTTTCCTTTTTCCCGGAACCTGGATCAACATTGGCGGATCACCCCCAGCCACCTCTGGATCAGTACAGGAGGATTCAGCTTGCCCGCTATATCATAGACAATGAAATAAGTGATGTGAGCCGCTTTATATTCGATGAAGAAGGAAAAATAATGAATTTCGGGCTGTTGCAGAGCAAGCTCGACAATATTATGGATTCTGGAGAACCTTTCAGAACCAGCGGATGTACCGGTTACGACGGTCAGGTAGCCTGCAACAGGCCTTTTGCGAACTCAAGGCCCGGCCCTGAGATGCGCAATTATCCATTTCCCCCTAATGAAAAAGACATAAACAGGATACGCGGGCAGATGGGGATAGAGCCTGTCTTGGTGGTCAAGCGGTCTTATGGTAATACCAGCTTAAAAGTGGCGTAAAAATAGTCGCATTTATGTAATTATATTTTACATTTTGTAAAATATTTTGACATGCAATTTTATTGTGAACATCTCCCCTGATTTATGCGCGTGCTAATATTTGCAGTTTTATCAAAAGGTTAAAGCAGGGAGTCAATCTTTTGCTTTGGCATGGCGTTTGCATAAAAAATCTAGGGAATTCCTCCCGGAAAGCTTATTTTTTTTGGCTTGACAGTTTAAATGCTGTTTGTTAAACGTTCTAAGTAGAGTATTTTTAAGTGTGACATGATTTGATATGCTATTCTAGAACGATATTAAATCAGTAATATTAGCATAAAATGTATTTTTTTGGGTGTATATATTTTGTGTATATGCCTCTCCGGTGAGTGAACTGGTTTTACCATAAAAAAATAGGATATTGCCCATAAAATTTGTTTACCGGAGAGTCAATTTAGAATATCCTCATGAATCTTAATGACCTGCTCGCAACCTGACTTGTGTCAGGAGGTCGTTGAGTTTTCGGAGGATGTGATGTTCAGTAAAAAAAATAGGCACTGGGCTTATTTTTTTGCAAGGTGGGCTTCAACGCCGGTCGGTCCCAGCTCGCAGGGTTATACCGGTCGTGTTCGGTAAGTCCATTAATGATCTAAAATCCTTTGTGCTAAGGAGGTAAGGTATGAGTGAGAAGAATCAAGGAAAGACAAATGATGTGTCCCGTCGTAGTTTCCTCAAAACAGCAGCGGTAGCAGGTGCTGCAGCAACCACCTTAGGCGTTCCCGCCTTTGCCAAAGCGGCTTCGGCAAAACCCATTAAACTCAAAATTCAGACTGCCTGGGATGCCGGTACGGTAGGATATGTAAAATTCCAGGAATTCTGCAAGCTCGTTGGCGAAATGACAGAGGGAAAACTTATTATAGAGGGTTTTCCAGCCGGCGCAATCGTTGGAACCTTTGAGATGTTCGATGCGGTCAAGGCCGGCGTCTTTGACGGCATGCATTGCTTTGACTGCTACTGGCCCGGCAAGATGCCTGTGGCCACATTCCTTAGTTCCTATCCCTTCGGCCCTGACAGGCCCGATCAGTGGGAGACATGGTATGCGCAGCTCGGTGGAAAAGAGTTTGCACAGGAAGCATACGGAAAACACAACATGATCTACATCGGACCAATCCAGCACGATGATAACCTGATCCACTCAAAGGTCCCTATCAGGACCTTCGAGGACTTCAAGGGCAAGAAAATCCGTTATCCCGGTGGAATCATCGCTGATATCTACAGGGCGGCCGGTGTCGCAACGGTTCTTCTGCCCGGCGGCGAGGTCTACCCTGCACTTGAAAAGGGCGTTATCGACGGTGCCGACTTTGTCGGCGCGGCCATCAACTA